>Ga0209717_1002896_pt1 | contig 15728 bp, 7 predicted proteins | sample AD_UKC048_MetaG_FD_184418 | JGI IMG/M metagenome (GOLD analysis project Ga0209717, IMG submission 184418) | Active sludge microbial communities of municipal wastewater-treating anaerobic digesters from USA - AD_UKC048_MetaG (SPAdes) (version 2) | ecosystem: Engineered > Bioreactor > Anaerobic >... | reverse complement strand
GCATTGTAAAGCCGTTTAAAGGCGATGGCCCTGCTGCCGCTTTTGTATTGCCGTTAGCGGAAATAACTGCCGCAATCGGGCTTACATCTGATGTGGCTATGTTCATCTGAAGCGTGCCGTAAGCAACGCTCATCGCCCTGTTAAAGTTATATACCGTTCCCGGCGCTCCCGCAGTTGTAACATCGTCAGATGTGGAAGTATATCCCGCTTTTACGCAACCAACCCTGACAGAAGAACTTAATCCCGGTATTCCCGCGGAATAATTGCCGGAACCGTCTGTTATTGCGTTAATTGTCGCTCCCGGCGCGGTTACTGTAATCGCAACTCCGTTAAGCGGGTTTACACCGTCAGTAATTATGCCTGTTATTATCTTTGCATCAGGGGTAAGCTGTAAATCATCTATCGCTTTCGCGTTATAGGTTGTATTTGAAGCATCCACAGAAGCCGTAACCGGTGCGGAATTCACATAACCCGCCTTTGAAGCATAAACCGATATCCCGCCTGTCTTAACACCCGTAAAATAAACTCCGCTTGCATCCGTTAAAACTGTCTTTGTTACTCCCGACGCGTTTAAAACATAAACAGATGCCGAATTTACCGGATTGACCCCGTCTGTTACAACGCCCGTTAAATAACCTGTATCCGGAATCAAAGTCAGGTTATTTCCGTTTGATACCTGCCCCGGCACAAGCGTAAGTACAACAGTTAATGAATTATTAAAACCGGTTTTTGAAGCATAAACACTGAAAACCTGCGGGTTAGCCATAATGGAAATTGAATAATTTCCCAGGCTGTCTGTCAAAGCCGTTTGTGTAACCCCCGGCCCTGCGGCAAAAACCGCCGCCCCGCTTACAGGCGTGCCAAGATTATCACGCACAACTCCGTTAATTACACACGCGTTTGGCGACAGCACAAAATCTATATCACTTAATGTCTGCCCTGCGCCGATAATGACCGGTTCATTACCGTCCGATGAATAACCCGGTTTTGACGCTGTTATTGTATAACTTCCGGAGAGCATAGAAATTGAATAGTTGCCTGCCGCGTCAGTATATGCCGTTGTAACCCCGTTTGAAACCGCGGCGCCTTCAAGCGGCGTTGTCCCGTCTGTTGTCACCGTGCCGTTTACAAAAGAGCCGTTCTCTGACATTACAAAATTATTTCCCGAAGAGGTATTGCCTCCGGACACAAAAGAAACGCTTCTTGTCCCGTCCGGTGTGTAGCCGATGTAATACGCGTCAACCGTAAAATCACCGATGCCTGTACTTATCGAATACACTCCAAAAACATCCGTATATGCTTCTATAGGAGTGCCGGCAGAAGGCACAGCGCGGACCAAAACTCCGGAAAACGGCGCGCCGTTTTTTGAAACAACGCCTGTTATCATATTTGCCTGAGGTAATAGTGTAAAGTTTCTTATTTTTGATTCCCCGCCCGCAACCGTCACAGAGGATACGGCAGGAGGAACAAACCCCGTTTTATTTACGGCAATTTCGTAACTGCCGTCCGGCAGTGAAATAAAATAATTGCCCGATGAATCGGTTGTGTCGGAATAAGTATTGGATATATCTGATACCGTTACAACAGCGCCTGCTATCCCCTGCGCTGTGTAATTTGTAATCTGCCCCGAAACAGAATTCAGGTTCTTTGCCATTATTATAGGAGAAGATTTTATTACATCGTAATTGCCTGTAAGCGTTGCGTCCGCTACTGTTTCAGTTATAACGGTCTCCGCGTAGCCGTCTTTTACAGCGGTTATCTGCCACGGCCCGTAGGTATCAAGATAAAGAATAAACGCGCCGTCTGCCAGCGTTGAAGCGGTGGCTGTAACACCGTCAAGTTTTGCCGTTAACAAAACACCCTGCAGAGCGTTCGCGGAATCATCGGTAATAAGCCCTGTCAATGTATACGCGCTTCTTGTAATGGTAAATGTCCGGCTTACAGCACCCGCGACTGCCACACTGAAATCCTGCGTATTATAACCTTCCTTTTTTACGGTAAACTTATATGTACCTGCTGGCAGGTCAATGTCAAAAGTGCCGTCATCCCTGCATGTATAAGGGTAAAGGTTTACCGAGCCGCCCGCCGTAGTTTCAACAAAAAGAATTGCCTGCGGCACAGATTCTATACCTATAGAAGTAATTTCGTTTACTGTGATATTTACCGTATAAGCAGTTGTCTGGAAATAAAATGACCTGACCGCGCTTTTTGCGCCTTTACCGGCAGAATCATAAGCCACCACATACCATTCATAAAGCGAGTTATAAAGCCCGATATTTCCCGGAATGTCTATCTGCGTGTCCAGCGTTTCTCCGCTCCATACAGGAAGGCTTGCAGAACCAATTATTTCCCCGCTGCCCTGTTCTTTTCTTGAAAGGAAAACTTTATAGGAGGAAGCTCCCGCAACACCATTCCAGGAAAGATTAATGGGAGCCGCGGTAAACGTAACACCGTCTGCCGGAAGGTTTAACACAGGTTTTGATACAGCCGCAGGCGCATTAACCGTAAAAACCCTTACCCCGGAAAATACTTCGGATATTAAAGAAGGAGAACCGCTGTAATTATTTACCACAGCCCATGAATAAGTAAGCCCCTGCGCCAAAGGCGGGGGCGCAAGCTTGTCATAATAGCCCGACGGGTCAGGCTGAGGGTATTCTATGCTTGTCTGATTGGTGGTGGCCGCCCATATCACGTTTGCTGTAATTGAAACTGAACCCGAGCCAAAGTCTATTTCAGCCTTGTTGTCAAACACAAATACAGTGTAATAAGGAACGCCCGCAACCGGCTGCCAGCTTAATACCGGGTTAAGAGTTGTTAACACGGCGTTATTTGCCGGAGAAATATACTGAGGCGCGTTGTCCGATTCAACAAACAGTTTGAATTCCCGCGAAGTTTCATTTATAACCGTGTCTGATACCCTGCAGTAATATACCCCGCCTGTCATGCCAAAATCCCGCGGAACAAAAGTGGCTTCCCCAAAGACCGTCTGATTTATCTGACCTGAATATGATGACGGTGAAATTCCAAAAACTATTTTGCACATGTTCGTTAATGTATTTCCCGCGCCGTCATCCCACCGCACAGTGACAGATTCATCATTTGGTATTAACACCTTCGGGTTTTCGGTCACGCGCGGCAGACAAAATGCCGTTGCCGCGAAAGCGGATATTAAGAGCATAGAAATTATAATTTTTTTCATTGCACACCTCTTTTATATTTTAAGCCTGCGCTAAAAATTATATGTTACTGCCGACTTTAACACCGGGAAAGGCACTGCCATAAATTCCATTTCCGCGTCTATGTATTTCCCAAAAGGTATAACCATTCCCATTGACAATACAGGGATAGGAAACCATGACGTCTGTTTTGACACTTCGCCGGTATCTTCATTTTTTATTACTGTCCCTTCATTGGAAAGTATTATGCCGCCGCCAAGCTGGAAGCCTCCAAAATTAAAACCAAGGCGGAAAGCGTCCATCATTGTCAGATGCACTTTATCAGCGCCGTACGAGATATAAAAAGGGTCAAAGTAGTGCGTGTAATTGAATGCTATGATTACTCCCGGTTTCCAGGCAAGAGTCACCCTTGCAAAAGAAGGCAGTTTAATTTTAAGTTCTTTATCCGTGCCTTCCGCTGTTTCTTCACGGGTTAAGGTCACGTCCGAAATATCTATTGAATCCGGTATGGAGTGATATTTTACATCAAGCCGCCCTTTATATTTTAATTCCGGCTGTATTGAAAAATCCACAGCGGTTTCAATGGAATCATCCGGCGAATGAAGCGATGTTCCAAACCTTATACCCCAGCTTTCAGCCCTTAAATCGCCGGCTGCCACAGCGTTTAAACTGTTGTCAGCGCGGGTGTTAAATTCATAATCATTGCCGGAATAACGCGCTATGGCATCCACCTGCGCGCCCGCATCCGCGAAAAAGCGCGATTCAATGCGCTCCAGAACAGCGCCCGCGGCCCAGATTGGAGTTATTTTTTTTGCAAGGCCGAAAGACGTCACCACATTTCTTACATCCATATTTACAAGCGCGTTTATTTTTGCGCGCGCGTCCACGTCTATCACGGAGTTTTCATCATCTGTTATATTAATAAACATTTCAGCCCCGTTTAACAGCATGTCAAATTCCAGCGTGAATTTTTCTTCCCTGGCTATACCAAAACCGGCGCCGTTATCCGCAAAAGGCACCATTATTTCCAGCGAAGTAATCCCCGGCGGCTGTCCTATGTGCCCTTTTATGGAATCAACGGATGTGGTAACGCCCGCGGTTTTTGTCATATCATTAAATGACTCTTCAAGGTTTTCATTGATTATGCTTTCAACGCTCTGACCGGCAAAAGAGGCAATCATTCCCGTGTCCATCCCCAGCGATACAGGAATAAGCCCAAGCGAAGCAGTGGCTGTTTTCATAAATGCAAGGCAGGCAGGATTGTACGATGTAAAACTCTGGTGAAAATCAAGGGTGGAAACCGTTCCGCCGGCCCTTAAACCGTCGCCGCGGGAGCCATAAAAAGCATCTGTCTGAATTGCGGCGCGGAAATCAACAGAACCGCCGTAAAATTCCTTAATTGTCATCACTGTTTCCGCGAAAACGGAACAAACAGATAATAAAAACAAAGAGAAACAGAAAATAATTCCCTTTTTCATATGCCCTCCGGATTAATAATTTTAAATATTATACCCCATTAATCCCCGATTTAAAACCGCATTTTTAAAACCCCGTTAAATAAAAAAGGCGGCCGTAAAGGCCGCCTTTTGATTAACCGAATAAACAGATTTTACTTCAGCCAGATATCATCCAGATATATTGTCCCTTTGCCCTGCATACCGCCAAGCTGCACGCCAACAACGCCGATGGCAGAAGGGTCAATGTCGTTATTGCCGGCCTGCGAGCCGGAATATATGTTTTTAAAGAATTCATCAAACGGAATTTCATAATACGCCCATTTCCCCGCGCCTGTCTGGCTTGGCGAATTCCAGTATTCGCCATCGCCGCCGTTTGCCGCGGCTTCATTTACAAAGAAATAAAAAGTGGTGTTTTCCGGGGCAAGCACCCATGCCGTTATAAACTTTCTTCCTGCCGCGTCAATATAACCTTCCGTGGCATACGCGCTGGCAAGCGCCGCGCCGCAGCCCCATTCAGAACTGGTGCCTGTGTCGTAAGCTGAAGCCGCAGAGCTGCTGCCTTCATGTTTTTCGTCGCCTGATACCGCGAATTTTGACATATTAGCCGCAGCCTGCGTGTTGGCGTAGGAATATGTCATTGGAATATTGCCCCTTTCAAAATCATCAAAAAGGACGGGCTTTAATTCAGCACCCGCGGCTGCCTTTGAAACCCTTGCGGTTCCCGGCTTTCTGAATGAAATTACGCCCGCGCATGAGGTAATTAAAAATAAAGACGCCGTGAACAGGGATATTAAAATTGTTTTTTTCAAGTCATCCTCCGGGTTATTTAAAATAAACATCATCTATATATACAGTTCCCTTGCCTACCGAACCCGCAAACTGCAGGCCCACCGTGCCCATTGCCGTCATATCCACGGCATTATTACCTTCCTGATTGCCTGAATATATGTTTTTATAAAAATCATCCATGCTTATTTCATATAAATCCCATTTTCCTGTGCCTGTCTGGTTGGGCGAGTTCCAAAATTCCCCGTCGCCGCCGTTATCCTGGGCTTCATTACAGAAAAAGTAAAAAGGCATACCTGCCGGAGCTTTTACCCACACGGAAAGCGTGTCCCTTTCTTTGGCGTCAATGTAGCCGCCGCCGTACGCGCTCTGCGTGCCTATACCCACGCCCCACGCGCCGTCAGCGCCGGTGTCAAAAGAGGAAAAAGCGGAGTAGTTTCCGCCGTGCTTTTCGTCCATTGTGGCGACAAATTTTTCAGCGGAAGCGTTTCCGCCCGTATTGGCATATGAATATGAACCAACGGCTGTTCCGGCTTCAAAGTCCTCGAACAGCACAGGTTTGAATTTTTTCTTTTCAGCTTTAGCCTCTATCTTTCCGCCCGTAATCCCCGGGGCTTTTACTTCAACCACGCCGGCACAGGAAGTTAAAACAAACATCGCGGCGGTTATATATGCTATGAATTTGATTTTTTTCACTTTTTAACTCCTGTTTGTTTATATAAGTTCTGTCCGGCCGCGGTTTAACCCGCGGCCGGATTTATATCAGTATTGCCTTTAATTAATATTAATAAAGTTCTATATCGTCAATCCACAATTCGCGGCCGTTAGGATAACGGTTCGCTGCCGCGGGATCTCCGAATGTCTGGAACTGTATCTGTTTCACATGCTGAAGCACTGTCGTAATTGCACAATCTCCGCCCGGTGCAGAACAGTCTGTCGTAAGCGGAGCGCCCCATGTTTCATAAGCAAACGACGAGAACGGTATCTCTATATATGTCCAATCCGTGGCGCTGGCCATAATATTGTAGCCGGCATCGTTGGCTTTTGTATAACTTGCCGTAGACATTATCGCAGCTTCTTCTCCAACCGGCATTTCAGGATGATACTTTCCGTCGCAGTTAAGCGGGTTGGTATACGGTATCTTTACTCTCCAGTTCATTCCGTCGCCTTTATACCAGAACCTTATTCCGGTAAAGCCCGAAATATCAACTTCCTGACAGTCCAGCGGGTCGTCAATAAGGCCGGCAACGCCGGTCATTCCTGAAGTATAACCTGTGGCGCCTTCGCCTGCTGTAGGCGTAAGCTGGCAGCCCATACCAATGAAACCAAACCTGAATACAGTTGTCTCATCAGCAGGATTATATATAGTAATTGTTCCTGCGCCGGTGCAGGTGGTGTCTAACCACCAGCTGCCCGAACCGCCTTCGCAGCCCGTTACATATCCTGTGACACGCGCCGCAAAAGCGGTACCATAAGAAGAACCATCATAACCGGGTGCTGACATTGAAAAAGGTATAGGAGAAACAGCTTTTCTCTCCGCCCATGTATCAGACATAGGCCAAACGTAAGATGTTCCATTATTCTGCTTTGAGTTATCGTCATAAGTTATCCAATAACCGCCGGAATTTAAAACCGGCCCGCCTGTTACCTGGAAATCATTCTGGTTTGGACCGTAAATGTCTTCACAGTCATCTATCCAGCCCGCAGGTTTCGGAATAGGCGTATTGGTCGGAGTGCTGGTAAAAGTACGTGTAAATGTGTTTGTGGGAATAGATGTATCCCATGTATTTGTTGCTGTCGGCGTATTGGTAAATGTATGCGTGTATGTTGCCGTGCCCAAATCTTCAGGCGCAATTGGAACCGTTCTTTTCTTGCTGCATGCTGAGAATATTATCCCGACAGCAGCAAGTACAACTATTGCCGTTACCAGAGCTTTTTTCATATTGCTTTGTACCTCCCTCATTTTATATATCACTGTCTTTTTATTTTAAAACAGCGGTTCCCCAACCGGCGGGATTCTTATAGCTTTCCGCGTATCCGGACCATGTGAACTGAAGCTTTCTTGCAGCTCCCTTGGAACCCTGGTCATCAATGCTTATGTCAAACGATATTTCGTTTCCGCTTGCAACGTTCCACGCCGGAAAGAATGACGCGGGAACCATTGCTTCAAGAATATATCCGCCTTTAATCTTTTTTGCCTTTATTTTCGAACCCGCCACAGACTGTTCCATGTTAAAGCAGAACACTTCCGGTTTGTTGATTACTTTGCCTTCTTTGTTTATTTTCCCGGGGTTGAAGCCAAGCTGATAATCTGATTCCGTGTACATTTCCCTTTCCGGGTCTGAATTGTCAAATCCCACAAATACTTCCACGGCATTGCCGTTCCACATATCTTTACCCACATTATTGTTTGCAATTCCTTTGGGGCTTTTTACTTCAGCCGCCACATACAGCGCGTCCTGCGTGAAAGCAACATATACTTTTCCTGACTGAACTTCTTTGCCAGCCCATTCCGTTTTGCCGTGCGTTAACATCTTCGCGCTGTCAAGAACAACAGGCGTGATTGCCGACCAGTCCGCAAGCGAACCGTCAATTGTGAAGCCTTCAGATACGATGCTTAAAGTCGTTTTTGGTTTTTCCGCGTAAACAAACACCGCCGAAAAAGCCAGTACCAGTACTGCCATAACCGCGATTTTCTTCATTTTATTGCCTCCTTTAAAAATATTTTTTATTATTTCTTTCTGCCAGTTTGACGGAATTACCTGACAAAAAGTTTACATTAACCGCTTCAAAATATCCGGGATATGAAACACACCATGCAATTTTTCCGCCTTAGACGCAGCACGTTGCGCCTCTGCGATAAAGAACAAAACTGCCTTAGACGCAATATATTGCGTCTCTACAATTACTAGAACAGAATGCTTATCTTTGCGCCAAGTTCCTGCGCGTTAAAACTGTTGTAATCAGACATTTTTGTGCCTATCGTTTTTCCGTAATAGACGGCATCTTCCGCCGTCTTTACAACCGCATTATCCTGGATAAGCGTGTTTGTAAAGTAAAGTCCCATGCTGACGGGTTTGGCCACTTTAAATTCAATTCCACCGCCAAGGCTTGTAATTGTATGGTCATACCTTATCTGCGCCATGGGAGCAATAGCGCCCGCCCCCGCTATATATGTGTCAAATCCTTTAATGCTATTACTTTTGAAACCAAAATACGCAAGCAGTTTTTTCTTTATAATCTGGTATTCTATTCCAAGGTCAATTCCCGTGGAATCAAAAGCAACTTTGGAATTGCCGGCAGCGTCATTTTTTACGCTTTCCATCTTTACGCCGCCTATTACCGCTATCTGCCAGTATTCAGCCCTTGCGCCCGCTTCTATCACGGTATAATTATTTGGTTTTTTCTTTACAAGCGGTTCCGGTTCTGAAGCCATTTCAAATTTAAATGACGGCGAAATCATTCCGTCAAGGTAGTCGCCTCTAAGCGCAATTTTAATACCCGACCTGTTTGGCGTTGCATCACCGTAAGGATTTGTGGCATTTTCATACACGGGATAGGAATACAGGTTGCCCGGCCTTGATGCGATGCCGGTCCTTTTGATTACAATAACAGGATTATACTGGGTAAACGGATATACCTCCCCGCCTATCATATAAGCAGGCGGCAGCCCTACGCCGGGATTAATGTTCCACGTATTATTCTGCGTAAGATATTCAAAGTTATCAGCTTCATTATATATCCTTGTCTGCGCCGCGTAGGCCGTGAATGAATTGCCAACGTTTTTATAGCTGACTTCAACTGTTGTGTTGAAATAATTTGCTTCCAATCCCGCTTTTAAAGCAGTCCCTTCGGCAAAATGATGGCTTGTTGCCGTAAGGCACTGATAGCCTGTTGTGCTGTCATAATACCACTGCCTCCATGACCTGCCTTTTTTCGGAGTGTACATTGACTTGGCAAATTCGCCGTCTATCTTAACATATCCCGTATTATCGCCTTCTCCAAAAGCAAATTTTAAAGCCCCATCGCCGGATACAACATAATTATTAAAAACATCGGGCTGCGCGGTAGAAGCGTAAGTGGCCCACGGAATGTTCTGCGTACCTGTGTCTTTGGCGTCTATAATTTCGTTATAGTTAACCCCTATTTCAAGCATATCCCTTAAAGAAAAATCTGTGGCTACCCTTCCGCCAAGCATATACTGGTCGTGAATGTATGTGGCGCCGTCATAACCGGGTTTGCTGTTTTCTCCCAGCCTTGCTCCAAGAACCATCATATTAACATCAACCGAATCAAAAAGTTCCACAATCGTCTGAACCTTACCGCCGTTTAAAGGCCAGGAATTATCAAGAAGATAAAGTTCATTTTTATTCATATCCCTTTTATCCGCAAACACTTTTGCCTCAAAAGGCCTTTCATCATCAACTGCCCACAGTGTAAAGGGCGTCTGTTTTCCCTGAAAATCACCGAATACAAACGACACGGGCATATCGCCCTGAATAAAGAACCTTCTTAAACCATAAACATCTTTGCTGCCCCAGAAACCGCCAAACATATTTTCCAGCCTGAATGTGGCTTCCGCGTACATGTCTTTTCTTGGGCGCAGGGAAAATTTCAAATCAACATACTGTGTTATAGGCCTTACGCGTTCAACAGGAAGTCCGGCTGACTGAAACTGATTGCCGAATAACAGAAGGTCTGTCATATAAGCGTTGGATTCGCCGTTAATCCTCATCCCTATCGAATTCAGCAGTTTGTCCTGTTTCATTTCTATTTCTTTCTTCTTGGCGCTTAAATCGCCTATCGTATTTAAAATATCATCAAGTTTCTTTTCGGTGCGCATCATATCCGTCATATACGCCTTGACAAGGTCATACAGCTTGTTTATCTTGTCCATAAGATCGCCGCCGCCCGAAGACGTATCCCCGGCAGCCGCGTAAAGGACGTTATCAACGCCATTGTTGATATAATCAACAACTTCCGCGCGTGTAAGCGAGTCTTTTTCAAGCGGCATTGTTATTATCCCGCTTTCAGAGAGCTCTTTTATATTCTTATAAGACCAGTGATCCTTTCCAATAAGGTCATCCGCGGCAAAAACAAAAGCCGGGACAATAAAAAGCATTAACACAACCGCAATTTTCTTTAACATTAAGTGTACCTCCATATATTTAGTAAATATTTTATTTTTAAACATAACAACTTCTTACGCGAAACTCTCGCGGACAGCGTGAATGCCATAGCAACGCCCGCACTCATGTGCTGTCACATCAAGTAAAAATCTAAGTTCAATTACAACTTCACTTCACGCGGACAGCGCAGGAGCGCTGTCCCTACAAGAACAACAGCCTTAAACACATTTGCTTAGAAAAAGTTTTTAACTTCCATAAACAGGAACCAGCCGTCAAAGTCCTGGGTTTTCCAGGCGCTTGTGGGTGTGTCCCTGTAATCCTTATAATATAAATCCTGATGGAAGAACCTTTTGGCCCTTAAATATAACGACGTCCTTGGCGCAAAGTCATAATCAAGCCCAAGCCCGTAACTGTTATCAAGATACTCTATAGGCTTTTTAATATCCCTGTTTGTAAGCGCGACTGACTGTGAAGAGGACCAGCGTTCTATAGAAGCTTCCGCCATTAAACCGATTTTTCTTGTCGGGTTAAAATATATGAAACCGCTTAAAAGATTCTGCGTAAAAAATGCTTTTCTGTCGCCAAACGTTACCATAAGATCAGCACCCGGCCATACAGTCACAAGTTCACCGTACCCCTGAATAAACAGATTATCTTTCATGCCTAAAATCTTATTAAGCTGAAGTTTTAATTCAACAGAGGCATTATTGGTGTATTTCTTTGAACGGTCAAGAGGGTCAACGTCAAGAACTATTACTTCTTTGTTAGTAAGCCATTTGTCTGTTATAAGGTAACGCTTACCGCTGTATGTACCGACTCTATGAAGGCCGCCAGTTAAGCCATCCGGATCATTATACTTCCAGAACCCTGAAAAATCACCAGTATTATCCGGATATCCATAACTGCTGTAGAAAAGGTGCCACCACATAGGTCCTGTAAGCCTGTTTCCGGAAACAAAGTGGTCAACATAAAGCCTGTTTGTGGTCGGGTTTATCTGCGATGCCGTGCCGTAAGTGAAGTTTAAGAATCCCCCCGGTATTGGCACGCTTGCAAGCAGGTCAATTCTCTGGGTATTATTATATAGAAGAGTGGGGTCGCCGGAATAAGAGTGCCAGTCCAGTTTTGCATGCCTTGAATCATCCGGCGGAGTATTAAGCTGGTAATACGTAGTGTCAATGATAGCAGAAGCATCTGCTATATACGTAGGGTCAATTTTGGAGTATTTGCCTGTAATTGTCGCGTGGGTTTTAAGTTTACCCTGCACATAAGCCGCGCTGCCCGCCGCGTTTACCCTTGGCGAATATAAGTCAATGGGGTCAAAAGGCTTCATCCATCCGTGGTAATCTGAAAATTCGTATTCGCCGGTTAATTCAAATATATCCATTAAATTAAACTTGGCATCGCCGCCGACTATTGTGTTTGCCTTTAAATAACCGTCAGGTGCAAACGGATAATTATAATCTGCAGGCGCCTGCGGGTCGCTTGATATAATTTCACTTTTATCATTTGATGTGTTAAAAAAGTTGACGGCAATATGCGAAGCTTTTAAAGGCCCGAATTCAAGGGGCTGTAAATACCTTCCGGCAAATTCATAAAGATAAAGCACATCATAGAACTCTTCAAATTTTTCCGCTTTACCTGCCATAAGTTTAAGCCTGCCTTTGGTTCCGAATAAATCGTTGTTATAAAGCGCTATACCCATAAAACCATGCTTTGACCAGATATCGCCGCGCGCCACAAAGGAGTGCAGAAACGCGTTTTCATAATGGCCTTTTGTTGTTTCTTCAAGAGCATAATGGTCGCGGTCAAACAAAGCAGGCCTGTTTGAAAGCACTGATTTCGCAACAAATGGGGTTATATCTTCCCAGAAGAATCCCGTTGAAATTGCCCATCCATAGGCGCCAATATTGATTGTATATTTATCAAGGAACCTCTGCCCTGTTCCCCAGTATTCCGGATATTTCATAACTTCCGTTCCGTCGGAAAGGATAAGTTTCTTTTCCGCTTCATTCCAGGGTTTTTCAAATGTAAGGTTAAGTTTGAAATTGATATCCTGTGTTATTACGCCTTCTGTCCACAACTGCATAAACGTTCCGCCAAGCGATGTGTGGTGAACGGGAGAAACACCAAAGCTTTCAACATCCTGCCAGCGCGCGGTTAACATACCCTGCACTTTAAAAGGCGGAATACCGCGGTATGTGGTCTTTTCATGTTCCATACCCGCTTCAACGGTTTCCGGATATATTTCTTCTATATAAGCCTTAAACCCTTCAATTTCAGGGTTTGACAGAAGTTTTTCTGCCTGCTGAACCCTTTTTCTCATTTCAATTGTCTTATTGTAAATTTCAAATGCTTTTTCCCTGTAAATCATGAAATATTTACGAAGCATTGCTGTCTTGCCCTGCGTGTTTGTGCCTGGCGCAACGCTTGCAGCGGCCAGATTATTTGCGCCTTCAACAATATATCTTGCGGCGTCATAACTGCTCATGGGTGTTGTTTTGAATGTGTCCGGAGTTACTGAAGTTATTACCCCTGACTGCGCCAGAAGGTAAAAATCATGGTAAATTGGGTCTGCCTGCGGAATGATTAATGATTCTGCGTCAGTTGATGCAAATAAAGACGCGGAAAAAATAAATATTAGGATAAGTGGAATTGCAATTTTTTTCATGCTTATCTCCTTAATAATATTCCCTGTTTTATAATAATGTCCGATTATTATAACAGAAATTTAGATTCGGTCAATTATTTTTTCATCTGTATAATTTGGTTTAACGTTAAAATCAATAATTTCCTAAAACACGAGGGACGGATGCACGGATGGTCAGATGTTCGGATGAAACAACTGAAGGTCAGATGGTCAGACAATCAGATGTTCGGCGAAAATCTTCAACCTTCCAGTATATACACATTTATAAGAACTACTACATAACCAAATCAACTGCCGCACCCTAAAGGGATGCGCCTACCAGATCAAAACCTGCCTTCCGTCCCTCTGACCATCCGTGCATCCGTCCCCCGGCTCTTTACTATTTCATTATAATTATCTTATCCGTCTTTGCCCTTGCTTTATTACCTTCCGCGTCTTCCGCGGATATGGAGTAATAGTAGGTTCCCCTTGCAAGCTGCCTTAACAAATTATCAGGCAGTTCTATCACATTATAGCCCTGCATTAAATTCCTGTCGGATGTGTTTATTTCCGCGTATTTCACAAGCCTTGCGGATACTGTGTATATTTTAATCTTAATCACTTTTGCCTGTTTTGTAATTAAGAACCTTATTTTTACCGTGTCATCGCCGTTTACAGGGTTAGGATATATAAGCGGTTTTTCCGGTATTGAAATATTGCCGTCCGGCGTCGGCGACGGCGTCCACACAGGCGTGTAAGTATTGGTTACCGTCGGCGTATTTGTAAAGGTATGCGTGGATGTAAATGTATGTGTTGGCGTTGGTACCGTTGCCGTATGCGTATTTGTGGCTGTATGTGTGTTTGTGAAAGTTGAAGTCGGAACTGTAGGCGTATGCGTATTGGTGAATGTGTTTGTGCGCGTGTGCGTGAATGTGGCTGTATTTGTGTTTGTTGATGTATTTGTGCTTGTCAGCGCAGGTACAGTAGAAGTGTTTGTATGCGTTGCCGTAAATACAGCAGTATTTGTGTTTGTCGCGGTATTAACCGCTGTATATGTTTCCGTCGGCGTGTCAATTGAAGTATAAGTTTCAGTGGCTGTATTAACCGCCGTGAATGTTTCAGTCGGAGTGTCAATAAAAGTATATGTTTCTGTTGCCGTATTAACCGCTGTGTCCGTGGCAGTAAATGTATCAGTGGCGGTACGTGTTAATGTTGCCGTATCAGTAGCCGTGTAAGACGGAGTGTTTGTGTATGTTTCAGTAGGCGTGTTTGTATAAGTCTGCGTATTTGTGCTTGTATCCGTCGCAGTGGGCGTATTTGTATCAGTTGCGGTATTGGTAAAAGTGTTTGTGCACTGCGGAATTGTTGTCGGCGTTATTAAAACCCCGCCGAATACATTATTTGTTTCATCAATTTCCGCGATTACATTGTTTAAGTCCGCCGTAATATTTACAGCACCTGACGGTACATACTGAATCCAGAACGAACCGCTTTCCCCTGCCGCAAGCCCTGCCGCGGCAACTGTGTTTCCGTCAACATCAATTACAAAACCCGCTGCCGGGTCACTTCCCTGATTTCTGTATGTAACAAGTATTCCCTGCGCCTGCATTCCCGCTCCGATAATACACGGCACAGGATTCTTCACGGTAATTGAAGCAGACAGTATAACAAGGTCCGGACCGCCCGGAATTGGCGTGGCGGTAGGAGTAAATGTATTTGTCTCTGTCGCGGTATTGGTGAAAGTGTTTGTCGCGGTAAAAGTACGCGTAAAGGTGGACGTAAAAGTATCAGTGGCTGTAAATGTATTTGTATATGTATTGGTAAAAGTGTTTGTTATTGTGTGCGTATAAGTGGAAGTATCAGTCGGCGTATTTGTTGAAGTGTGGGTATTTGTAAACGTGTCAGTAGGCGTGCTTGTTACAGTGTTTGTATATGTAAACGTACGCGTTGCCGTATTTGTAAAGGTGGCTGTCGGCGGTATCGGGGTATTTGTCGCGGTGTAAGTATTTGTACGGGTATTTGACGCTGTATAAGTATACGTGGCTGTATTCGGTATAGGCGTATTTGTCGCGGTGTAAGTATTTGTACGGGTGTTTGAAGCTGTATAAGTATACGTGGCTGTCGGCGGTATTGGCGTGTTTGTTGCGGTGTAAGTATTTGTACGGGTGTTTGAAGCTGTATAAGTATACGTGGCTGTCGGCGGTATCGGCGTGTTTGTTGCCGTATTTGTCCGGGTATTGGAAGCGGTGGGCGTGTTTGTTCTTGTATTTGTGTATGTGTTAGTGGATGTGTTTGTATTTGTTGCCGTAGGTGTGGATGTATAAGTCCTTGTATTTGTGGGTGTTGAAGTGGTGGCGTCCGGGCAGCCTGTCGCACCCGTGCAGACATGCCTGCCGGTTGCCGTATCCCGCGTTGTATTGCTTACATATTCACATACCAGATTTGTTCCCTGATAAAGCACGTGCGTGCTTTCATTCCGATACGAAGTCCATGTGCTTTCTATCTGCGCATAGTCATTACATTCCGGATCAAAAGGCGTCTGATAGCCATCCCA
>Ga0209717_1002895_pt1 | contig 15728 bp, 13 predicted proteins | sample AD_UKC048_MetaG_FD_184418 | JGI IMG/M metagenome (GOLD analysis project Ga0209717, IMG submission 184418) | Active sludge microbial communities of municipal wastewater-treating anaerobic digesters from USA - AD_UKC048_MetaG (SPAdes) (version 2) | ecosystem: Engineered > Bioreactor > Anaerobic >... | reverse complement strand
AAAGAGAACCTGAAAAAACGAAAATAGTTGAGAATTTGTTCTTTGATTTTTGATGTGTTTTTAAGCAACTTCAACCGGTAAAAATAGTTGTCGTTGACGGTAAAAATAATTGTCGCTTGACAGACATCCGCTAATTCAAAAATGCCATCGTTTTTAGTTATTTGTGTATTATAAATCTTTCCAGTCTGAACAAGGTTTTCATCAAGCTCAAAAAGTGAAATAGAAGTTCCATTTATGAAAGGTCCCTTCTGAACAAAACCTGTGATTTTATCTTTTTCTATAATTATCACAGCGTCATCATCATTTACAGTTTCATCTGATTCAGAAACCGTTTCGTCTCCAGTGATATCAGAATCACCAGCGTTGCTGTCATCCTCATATTTTTCAACATCTGAATCATTTAAGTTATTGTCGTTTTTGAGTTTTTCTTCACTTTTACCACATGAAACCAATAAAAAAACAAAAAAAGCTGTTAACAACACAAATAATCTGTTAAAACACATGTCAAACCTCAACAAAAAAATTAAACCAAAAGTCACAACTCACTTTAAAATATTAGCGAAAAACAGTTTACATTCCGGTCGAGTTATTGTTAAATTTAAATGCTGATTTCACTGATTGTTAGAAAAAAAGATGAAAACAAAAATTTGATTTTACGCACTATACTTCTCCAAATTCTGCGAAAAGCTCAATTAGCAATTGACATATTTGCGAAATATGATAAGGTATAGTGTAAAGAGTGGAGGTGAAAATGGAGTTTTTAAAGATTGAAGAGATCTTGAGTGATCAAAGAGAAGTGTTTGGCGGCAAATCGCCCGGAATAGAGCGGAACATAAATTTTGAAACTGCTTTGAAGCATGAAAGGATTGTTGTGGTGTCAGGGGTGAGAAGAGCCGGAAAATCTACTCTTTTAAGGCAGTTTGCGCAAAAAATGGATGACTGGCACTATGCAAATTTTGATGATGAGCGATTGATAAATTTCAGCGTTGATGATTTTCAGACGATGATGGTGATATTTCACAAAAGATCTCTTTCAAAGAACATAATTATTGATGAAATTCAGAATGTTGATGGGTGGGAAAGGTTTGCAAGAAGAATACACGATGAAGGATATAAACTTTTTGTAAGCGGTTCAAATGCCAAAATGCTCAGTTCTGAACTCGGCACACACCTCACCGGAAGATATTCAAAAATTGAGCTTTTCCCGTTTTCTTTCAAAGAGTTTATAAACTTTAAAGGACTCGATCTTCAGATTGTTACCACGGCCGTAAAAGCTCAAGTGCTTAATTATTTTGATGAATATCTTCTAAACGGCGGATTTCCAGAGTATCTCAATTTTAACGATACTGAGTTTCTGAAAAGAACTTATGATGATATTCTATATCGCGACATCGTCAGCAGATACGGAATCAGAAATGTTAAACAGTTCAAACAGCTTTCGCACTATCTGTTCACTAATTTTACAAAAGATACAAATTACAGTACTTTGAAAGATAATCTCAATTTTACAAACACCACAACTGTTTCAAACTATATTCACTATCTTGAAGAATCTTATCTTCTTTTTGAAGTTTTCCAGTTTGATTACAGCTTAAAAAAACACCAGTCTAATCAGAAAAAGATTTATGCTATTGATAACGGACTTAGAAATTCAATAGCTTTCCAGTTTTCAAAAGAATATGGAAATCATCTGGAAAACATGATTTTTATAGAACTCAAAAGAAGAGGTTGCGACATATATTTCTACCGCTCAAAAAAAGAGTGTGATTTTGTTATAGTTGATAGAGAGAAAGTTTCAAAAGTTATTCAGGTGACATATTCTCTAAACGATGCAAATAGAGAAAGGGAAACGAACGGGCTTCTTGAAGCGATGAAAGAACTAAAGACTGATAACGGAATAATAATCACAGCCCATCAGGATGAAACCCTCAGAATTGATAACAAAGACATTTCTGTTATTTCTGCATGGCGATGGCTTGCCGATAGTCAGTTGAATTAAATCAGATAAGTATTCCTGCTATATTTGCAGTGATGAAACAGGCGATGGTTCCGCCGATGAGTGCTTTTATTCCAAGTGATGCAAGCTCTCCTCTTCTTGATGGGGCCATTGTGCCGATGCCGCCAAGTAAAATGGCGATCGAACCGAAATTCGCAAATCCGCAGAGGGCATAAGTTGCAATGACGGTGCTTCTTTCTGAAAGTGCGGTTGCGACATCCTTATTCATTTTTGCGAGCGAATCGTAGGCAATGAATTCGTTAAGAACGGTTTTTTCGCCAAGAAGGGAACCGACTTGAGAAGTTTCCTCCCACGGAACGCCCATCAGAAACGCAAAGGGCTTAAATATCATTCCAAAAATCCCTTCCAGGGATGTGCCGAATATGCTGAATACATAGTTGAAAAGGGCGACAAAAGCGATGAAGGCGACAAGCATTGCGGCAACATTTATGGCAAGATATACTCCTTCACCTGCACCACGGGCGGCGGCATCAAGAGCATTCCGGTCGGTCACTTCGATCTTTATTCCTGTTATGCTTGATGTAAGAGGTTTTTCAGTTTCGGGGACCATTATTTTTGCAATTATTATGGCTGCCGGAGCACTCATTACACTTGCGGCTATGAGGTGTCCTGCGTTAATTCCCATGTTGACATATGCGGCAAGAACTCCCCCTGCAACTGTTGCAAGTCCTCCTGTCATCAGGCACATCAGCTCGCTTCGGGTCATCTTTTCAATGTATGGCCTGACCATCAGAGGTGCTTCGGTCTGACCCATGAAAATATTTGCCGCTGCCGAAAGACTTTCCGCTCCGCTTGTTTTCAGTATTTTTGCAAGCATCCATGCGAATATCTTCACAAAGAACTGTAATATCCCGAAATAGTATAACACAGCGAAAAAAGAGGAGAAAAAGATTATTGTCGGCAGAATTGAGAATGCAAAAGAGAACTCTTTCAGTAATCCGCCGAAGACAAATTCAGAACCGGCATTTGTGAAATCTATCATCTTTGAGAATATCTTGTTGAGAAAATTAAATATCATCTTCCCCGGAGGAGTTTTCAAAATGAAAAGGGCGAATGCAAACTGAATGAGAAGACCGTTTATCACGATCTTAAAATCAACCTTTTTTCTGTTTTCACTTAGCAACCACGCAATGGCAATGAAAACTGCAATACCGATGAAACTTATGAATCTGTACATTCGGATTCTCCAGATAAGTGAACAACGATAAGGATTATAATTAATTAAGCAGAAAGAGTAAAAAAAACTTTTATGAAACAATTTCTTTCTAAATCACAATGATCGCGCAGCCGGTTTCTTCATCTTCAGGTATGTTTCCGCTGTCGTTAAGTTCTTCTTTTGAATCGTTTTCACTGTCATCTGTTCCTGAAGTGCCTTTGTCATCATCTGATCCGTTGCCGTTGTCATCTGTTCCGTCTGTTCCGCATCCTCCGCATGAAGGACTGCATCTGTCAGGAGCACTGCACTCAGCGGTTTCAGGGCATGCCGCATCAAATACAAGTCGAAGAGGTACATCTGAGTTCGTTCTGTATGTGACTCCGGCACTGTCAGATATTATCGCGGTGTTTTTAATTGCCGCATTTTTTGGCAGCCCTGCTTTCGGTTTGACTTTAAACCTTATTAAATAGCTTTCAGGACAACTTTCAAAACTGCATGGTTCGAGTGAATCATCGACATAATATCCAGATTCAAGGGGAAATGATCCGCCTGGTCCGTCAGCGATCGCTGTCCAGTTTATCCCTGCACCGGTTTCATCAAAAAGTGATGCAATTTCTGTTGTTCCTGCAACATATTCAATTTCCTGAGGAAGTTTGTCTGTAACGACAACTCCGCCTGCACTTTTTTCACTCCAGTTCTCCACTTTTACTGTGTAATAGAACGAACTGTCTGAACAGATGGAATTCTGCTTTGATGAACAGCTGCAGAAATTCTTTTCAGACTCTTCAGGAATGTCAAAATCGGCAGGAGCTGTGTCAAGGCTGACTATCATCATATTGGTATAAACGACATCGTTATTCATGTTAAGCTGGATCTCAATATCAGTATCTCCTTCGTTGAGATAACCCGGAAAGTCAAATGAATTCAACAGGAAAGTGTCAACATCAATTGCCCATTCCGCAGTTGCAATGTCAACTTCACCGGGGCTGTCTATCCTTCCGCCAACACAGAACGGAGTTGTGGAATTCCAGCCGAAGACACTTGAAATGGAGTTGAAAATATCGTCATATCCTTTTCCTGCAAAAGCGTAGGGTTCTCTGTGAGGATGACAGATATTGAATACCGGAGCCCAGTTGAGTGATATATCGCTTCTGAACTTCAGCCCCTCTGGAATTTTGTGATCAGTTGAATTTGCTACATAATTTGCTGAATCTCCCTCTGATGAAAGAATCGTCACCCTTATTGACGGGTCGTTTGGAAATTTGAATCCCTTCACAAGTATATCCTGAGATTTATCCTGATAATCTTTGAACCCGTTGTAAACATAGATCTTTTTGGGCTTTACTCCGGGGGCTGAAGAAGTATAGACAAAAAATATCGACCAGTTGCTTACCAGAGTCGTTCCACGGAGATAAGGAAAATCATCAGTTGCACAATCGAGCCCTGAAACTTCCCATTTTCCAAGTAGGGCGTTTCGTGAATCACTAATACCGGAATCTCTGCCTGCGGCGTGAGCTTCTTCAAAAACATCAGTAATATTAACTCTATAGGTGTAATATCCCATCTCTCCGTCTTCGGGAGCGGTATAATCAATATTTGGATACTGTCTTATTCCTGCAAAGCTTTCAAAATCGAAGCTCTTTTCACCGTCGAGCTTGTTGTGAACAGGTGCTGTTATCTCTTTATCAATTATTACATTCCCTGAACTGTCGGTGAATTTAAGATGGACGGAATTATCAGTCAGTTCAGCAAGTTTTGCAGCAGGCTGTGCGGCATTCCAGATCAGAAAAGCGTCAGTTACATAAGCATCAGGCGGTAAATGGAAATCTGAAAGTTCAAAAGTTGCAGATTCTTTGCACGAATCAGCTTGAGGGTTTAATTTATTGAGCTTTCCGTCGCTTCCGATGTTGTAAGTATCATTCTTACGGTCAAGAAGTGACTTGAACATCACAAAAAAATCCCTGTTGCCTTCCTCCCATTTCAACTCAGAACCGCTGTAGACCGAAATTTCAGGTCCGATATCATCTCCATCCATGGTTGTGACAGCGGAAATAAAAAAAACACTTAAAAAAACAACTGAAAACATTGACAGTTTGAAAAAATTCATGAATTCCTCCTGCTTTTTCAATAAAAACAACTCTGAAAAATATGAATTTTTAAAATAATATTCGTCCGGATGTGAAGTCAGGACTTTTTTTCTGTTAATTGCAGTCTGGAATTAGAAAGACGGACTGAAATACATTTTTTAAATAAAGAAAAAAGTTGCAAGTCCGGCTTTTATAACTAAAATCCATAAGCTTTTTGTTTTTTGAACACTGGGAACATCTCCTTGTTCAACAATTTTATGTTTGGACTTCACAGCCGTAAGGAGGAATTATGGAAAGAAGACATTATGAGCTTACTGCCATCTTAAAGCCGGAAGGCAGCCCTGATGTGATCAGGCAGTTTGCAGAGCGCGTTGACGGAATCATCAATGATTTCGGTGGAAAAACCATCACTCTCCGTTCATGGGGAGAAAAGAAGCTTGCTTATGAGATCAAAAAGAACATGAAAGGTCATTACCTTTTCTTTGATCTGGTGGGTGACGGAAAAATGATCGAAGAAGTGGAAAGAAACTTCAACATCTGGGAACATGTACTTAAATTCATGTCCATTAAGGTAGAGAAGAAAGAAAACCTTGATGAACTTATCGCAAACGCAAAAGGGATCACAACACTTTTTGAAAAAGCTGAACGGAAACAGGTTTATACGGAAGTGAAAAATGTTGAACCTGTTGAAGAGGTCAAGGAAAAGGAAAAGAAAGTGCTTGACGATTCAAGGAAGTATAACGAAGAGCTTCAGAAATCCCTGAATGTTTCAGGTGAAGAAGAAGAAGATGTTGAACTTTAAATGAGAGGAGAAAACAATGGTAGCATATAAAAAGAGAAAAGTATGCCGTTTCTGCATTCACACTGATATGGAGATCGATTATAAAAATAATGACCTTCTTCTTAATTACATAACTGAAAGAGGAAAAATAATACCCAGAAGGATCAGCGGTGTCTGTGCAAAACATCAGAGAGAGCTTTCAAGGGAGATAAAAAGAGCAAGAACGATCGCTCTTCTTCCATACACAGTAACCGGCAAATAAGGGGGCGTAAATGAAAATAATACTTGCAAAAGATGTGGCAAAACTCGGAAGTGCAGGGGATATAGTAAAAGTTAAGGACGGTTATGCCCGCAACTATCTTATCCCGAAAGGACTCGGACTTATTGCCAATGAAAAGAACGAAAAACAGCTTGAATTCAACAAGAGAGTTATCGAAAAGAAGATAAACACCGAAACTATCGAAGCAAAACTTCTTGCATCAAAACTTGCCGCATGCGAAATAAAGATAAAGAAAAAAGTGGGTGAGGAAGGGAAGCTTTTCGGCAGTGTCACCAACAGAGAGATCGAAGCGGCACTCAAAGAGAGCGGTTTTGAGATCAATCACAAGGACATCGTTCTTGACAGCAATATCAAGAAAAGCGGTGTTTATGAAGTTGAAGTAAAACTTTTCAGAGAAGTAAAAGGTGTTTTCAAACTCTGGGTAATATCAGAAGATAGTGAATCAGTCGTTTCAGAACAGACACCGGTAGAAGCAGATACAGCGGAAAAATCAGAACAGGAGTAGTTAATGGATTATAATCCAAAACTGCTGCCCGGAAACATTGAGGCGGAGGCATCTCTTCTGGGATGTCTCCTCATTAATGGAAAACTTTTCGGAACAGTTGAAGGAACAGGACTTTCTTCACAGGATTTTTATGAAGAGAGACATTCTGTGATATTCAAGATCATCCAGTCAATACATAATGAAGGTAAAATTGCGGATGCGGTAACTGTCGGTGACAGAATAAGTACTGTCAAAGGCGGAGGTGCCGGGGTCGAGATGAAATATCTCTATGAACTGGCAAATACTGCTCCGGTCGTTTCTGAATCGATACTTGAAGATTACTGCAGAATAATCATTGATAAATCACTCTACAGAGAGCTCATCCGTATTTGTTCTGAAAGCGTTGACAGTGCATACAGACAGTCTGCACCTTTTGTTGAGGTTGTCGATAAATCCACCACTGATCTGATAGCTTTGAGCAACAGACAGCAGGCGGGAAGTGTCATTGAAATAAAAACCATTGTTGATGCAGAGATGCAGAAACTTAAGGAGAGAATTGACAGCGGCAGGAAAATATCAGGTATTTCATCTGGTTATCCTGTTCTCGATAATTTTGGCAGCGGTTTTAAACCCGGTGATATGATAGTTCTTGCGGGAAGACCCGGCATGGGTAAGACAAGTTTTGCTCTGAACATGACCATCGAGATAGCGAGACTTGGTCACAATGTCCTTTTCTTTTCACTTGAAATGCCGTCAAGTCAGCTTGTGCAGAGGATAATTTCAATTGAATGCAGTGTAAATGCAAAAAACCTTGCAATCGGAAAATTTGAAAAAGATGAGATCACCCGTCTTTGGGCAGGTGTCGATAAAGTTAGTAAACTGCCGATATTTATTGATGAAACATCCAAGCTCACTGTTTCAGACCTTAGATCTAAAGCAAAGAAACTTGACGCGGAGCTTAGAAAGTCTCCGCCTTCCACTGTAAGGTCCAACCGTCTTGACTGTATATTTGTTGACTATCTTCAGCTAATGGCCTCAAATGTCTACAGAGAGGACAAGGTGAGACAGGTGGAGGATATTTCAAGGAACATCAAGCTTTTTGCAAAGGAACTCGGTATTCCGATAGTCGCCCTTGCACAGCTCAACAGAAAGGTTGAAGAGAGGAAGGAAAGTAAAATACCTATGCTGAGTGATCTTAAGGATTCGGGAGCCATTGAACAGGATGCCGACCTTGTAATGTTCATTCACAGAGAGGAAGTTTATAAGAAAGATACCGAAAAGAAAAATATTGCAGATATATTCATACAGAAAAACCGTCATGGACAGCAGGGTTCGGTCCATTTGCGTTTTGTACCTCAATACACAAAATTTGCAACAATGGACCCGTCAGAATTCAGTAAGTAGTTCACATGGGGTTAAAAGAGAGCAGAACCCTTCTTTTCTTAAAGAGATCGAGCTCAAGGATATTCATTCTCGGCGGAATAATGCTTATCGTGGCACTTTATCATGATCACTATTATTCAAAAAAGTTTTTTCATTTTCCGACAAAAGGACATGTGGTAAAGAATGTTAGCGAAAAGGGAGTTCTTTTGTTTTCATCCGGAAATAAAGTCGAGCTGAAGAACGAATATCTTTCAAAAGAACTTATAAAAAGAACCGGTTCAGTCGTGATCATAGAAGGCACCACTGCCGGAGAATTTGATCCGACGCTGAAACCGTTAATAAGATCGAATGATTATATTGTGGAGATAAATACATCGGAAGTGCCGAAAGCGTGTAAGGAAAAATTTGTGATGCAGTATCCTTCGTTTTTAAGGAGATTCATATACTATATGCCTCAAGCTCCAATTTTTGACGGACAGAAATGGGAGATCGATGCTTGTGGCGGAGATCTGATATGTAATTATACAATAATATTTCATGAAAAAGCAGGAAAAGTGGAAATGCTGTGTTCCGGCAATATCGGCGACGCGGAAATTGCGATGTCAGGAGATCTTGAGATGAATGCAAAATTCAACGGATTTTCAGAAGTAATTCTCGAAATATCCTCAGAATCTCCTGAACTGATCTCAAGTTGGAAATTCTCAGAAAGTTCAAAAACAAAATAGATCTCCATCCCTGTTTGACAAACTTGTTTTTAGGGGTTAATTTACATCCGGAGGTGAACAATGCTCTGGATGATAACAGATTTTTCAAAGTATAGAACGGTAAGTGAGGCGATCGATCATATTTCGATGTGTCTAAAATCTGGTGTGGCGAAAGTAACTCTTAGAAATACTCAAATTTATTCAGGAAATTTAATTTGTGAGATAAAGGATGTTCTTGACGCAAGGTTCCCTGATAAAGAGATATTCATTCACGATCCGTCAGTTGAAGAGATAAAAAGATTCAGGCATCTCCACTTCCCTTCAAAAAGGATAGATGAGGCAATAAATGTCAAAAAAGATCATCCTGAAAAGACCATCGCTCTTTCAACTCATCATGGAACTGAATATGAAAAAGCATTTGATAACGGAATAGATTTTGCATTTTTTTCGCCTGTTTTCAAACCCTTATCCAAACCTGATGATATAAGGGATACTGTTTTGCCGATAAATGTGAAAAACCTTTATCTTCTTGGCGGAATAGATAAAATGAAAGCCCTTTTGCTTATTGAAAAGGGATTTTTCAATCTTGCGGGCATCTCGCTTTTTAATGGAGAGAATGCAGAAGATGATATTAAGGAGCTGATAAAAAAAACAACGGAGATGGAATTATGACTCAACTTACTCAGATCGAATCAGCAAGAAAGGGAATAATAACGGAAGAGGTTAAGATCGCCGCCGCCGAAGAGAAAATGACGCCGGAGATTATGAGCAGAAGGATCGCTGAAGGAACAATTGTAATATGCAAGAACAGGGTTCACAATGTCAAGCCGCTTGCAATAGGTGAGGGGTGCAGAATAAAAGTAAACGCAAACATAGGCACTTCCGAAGATGTTAATTCACTTGAAGAAGAGATTGAAAAGGCAAAGATAGCGGTTAAGTTCGGTGCCGATGCGGTGATGGACCTTTCAACAGGCAAGGACCTTGAGTTGACACGACATAAAATAATGGAAGCGGCTCCTGTAATTATCGGAACTGTTCCGATATATCAGGCGATTGTTGAATGCGTCAGGGAAAAGAAAAAGCCATTTTCCGATATGACTGTCGATGAAATATTCGAAGCGATAGAAAAACAGGTCGCAAGCGGAGTAGATTTTATAACGGTTCACTGTGGTGTCAACTGGAAGTTGTTGAAAACAATAGGAAAATCAAAAAGGGTCATGGGAATAGTCTCAAGAGGCGGAAGTATTACTGCAAGGTGGATGGCCCACAACAAACAGGAAAATCCCCTTTTTGAATATTTTGACCGGCTTATTGATATATGTCACAAGTATGACTGTGTGTTCTCTCTTGGCGACGGACTCCGTCCCGGTGCTCTTGCCGACGCTACAGACCGTCCTCAGATTCAGGAACTTATAACTCTTGGAGAACTTACAGAAAGGGCAAAGGACAGAGGAGTGCAAGTCATGATCGAAGGTCCAGGGCATGTTCCGCTGCATCAGATAAAAACAAATATGCAGATAGAAAAAACACTGTGTAAAGGTGCGCCGTTCTATGTTCTCGGTCCTATTGTGACTGATGTTGCTCCGGGTTATGATCACATTACTTCAGCTATCGGCGGAGCTATAGCGGCAATGAGCGGAGCTAACTTTCTCTGTTATGTCACACCTGCCGAGCATCTGTCTCTGCCGACAATTGATGATGTGAAGGAAGGAGTCATCGCTTCAAGAATTGCGGCTCACGCGGCAGATATTGCAAACGGTCATCCCGGAGCTATCGAATGGGATCACGCAATGGCAAAAGCAAGGCGTGCTCTTGACTGGGAAAAACAGCTTGAACTTTCAATGGATCCTGAAAAATGTATCAAATACCGCGGTGACAGACCTGCTGAAGCGGATAAGGAAACCTGCTCGATGTGCGGAGATCTGTGTGCTGTGAAGAATTTTAACGAAGCTGAGAAGAATTTAGAAAATGACGAGTAACATGATCAATATGGAACCGCCCAGAAAAGTTCCGTGGTATGATCTGAAAGGTCAGTTTGTCCAGATATGGAAAAAACTACTTTCTCTTAACGACTCTCCTCATGACATTGCACTGGGTCTTGCCCTTGGAATTTTCATTGGTTTTCTTCCGATAATGGGCATTCAGATGGCGGTTGTTCTTGTTTTTGCACTTCCTTTCAGAAATGCCAACAAAGTCGCGGCAGTAGCAGGTGTGTGGATTACAAATCCTTTGACAGTCATTCCGATATATGCATTCATTTACTGGGTGGGAACTGCTTTTTATCCCGCGGAATATGTCCTGACATCTGAAATTCTGAAGTGCAAAATGAGAGATATAATCCAGCTTGACGGATTCATTGATCAGACGCAGGCGTTCCTCAGCTTGGGCGCTGATATATTTCTGCCGATGTGCATCGGCGGGGCGATAGTCGGATTCATCGCAATGTTCCCGACATATTTCATTACAAGAAAGTTGATCGAAAATTATAGAAAGAAATAAGTTGTGTGTGTTAGAGAGGGGAGGGGGAAATGTCAAAAAATGATGAACTTGTTTTAAAACTTCAGGAGATAGGGTTCAACCGCCTTGAATCCGAGGTTTATCTTACACTTTTAAAACAGTCGCCTCTTACGGGATATAAGATTGCCCAGATACTTGGAGAAGGGTCTTCAAATATCTATAAGGCATTGGATATTCTGATAAAGAAGGGAGCTGTAATGGTTGAGGAGCTTCCTTCAACGAGGCAGTTCACAGCTGTGTCAGCGAAAGAATATCTTGAAAGGGTCGAAAAGCAGATAGCAGGCAGTCTGAAATTCCTTGAAGAAAATCTGCCGTTAAACGGTGATGCGGTCAATGAAACAAAAGTTTTTAAACTGGGAAATGTCGAGCAGGTGCTTGAAAGGGCTGTTGAAATGATAGAGAACGCTCAGAAGCAGATCGTTGTTGATGCTTTCCCGAAGATGCTTGAACTGATAAAACCCCATTTACTGAAAACGGCTAGAAAGAAAAATGAAAAAAAGGTTTATGTCGTGGTCAACAGCTATGACGGTACAGAACTTAAAGATTGTGTAATGGTTAAGAAGAGCGCGGGAGCTGATGCTGTAAAAGTGTGGAAAGACAGCTGGCTTAACATGGTGGTTGACGGAGAAAAATATCTTCTGGCGGTCATTGCACCTGACGGAAAGACACTTAGACATGCAGTGTGGACTAACAGCCCGTTTTTAAGCTATGTTCTCTACAGCGGGATAGCTTCTGAAATGATGTTCTCTGTTCTGATGGATGAACTTAAGAAAAGAGAGATGGTTGACATCATAAGATCAGCTCTTGAAAAATATTCTGAGCCGGTAATGGGGTCTTCAGCCCAGACAAAACAGCTCCCCGGATTCCAGAAAATAATGAAATCTCAGGCGTAAACTGCTGGAACTGATGTTTCACAAGATAGTGCTTGATGGCAAAAGACTAATAACCACAATGTGTTATCCGTTTAGCTTGATCTGTGAGGGAGATAAAAAGAAAAATGGTCGCGGGGATTGGATTTGAACCAATGACCTTCGGGTTATGAGCCCGACGAGCTACCAGCTGCTCTACCCCGCAACCTTAGATCAGGTGATATAGTAGTTACTAAGATTCAGTTGTCAACCTTTATTTTGATTTTAATCCGTATTTCCTTCCAAAAAGGAGAAGTCCGAAAACAGCAAGAACTGCCATGAGTATTGAATTTACTGATGATTCATCAATTGCTGAAACTGTACAGCCGCCATCTTTCTCATCAACTTCACCCTGACAGCTTGTGTCACCTTCCTCACATTTGTACCAGAACTCTTTTGATTTAAGAGGAAGCCCGATGATGTCAACATTTTCAGCAAGAGAGGTCTTGTCGAGAATCTCAACCTGTGCCATTTTGTCTTTGGGAATGTTGAAAGTTGCAACAACAAGAAGGGTCTTTTCTTCATTCTCGCTGTAGTTTAAAGGAGGCAGGAAGTTAACATCAACAAGACTCACAGGAGAGGATATCGAAGCTGTTGCAAGCAATTCTTCAGCCGCGAATGATCCGTCTTTGTCCGCATCGTTGAATATTTTTATGCTTTCGATTCCTTCACCGAAAAGGACCGATTTAGCAGCAGTCTTAAGTTTTATTTTTTCAAGAGTGTTGCTGTGCTTGAGTGCTTTTGTTCTTATCTGCATGATCTCGACCGTCTTGTTCATGTCAGCAATTGACGGCACAGGGGGATCTATATCACCTTTTGTAAATACGAAAACTTCTTCGGTGGGCTCAAAAGAGTATTCAATGAATTCCATCGGGATTTGAACTTCAACAACAGGAGTGCCCAGGTCTGAAATATCAAATGCTTCAACAGCGTCAATTTCAAAATTGAACACTGTGTTCATCGGAATGTCGTCCGGAGTCTGATACGATGCATCAATTACCATAATGAAGTGATGAAGGATATTGGCGCCATACACAGTGTTTCCGCTCTTATTTGCAAAAGATACCGTTATGTCATCAACCCCTGACGGCTCGGCTATTGTTATTTCATCCTTGTCTGCTTTTCCATTGCCGTTTGCGTCATATATAAGCTTAATGTTCTTCATCATTGTTGACGCATCCTTGTTAACCTTTACTGTCATCGAATTGAAATTAAAGAATTTGTCGGTGCTGTCGGATTCAGCGATCATAGAGATCTGTCCCATTACAAGTCCTTTAGAATCAGCCGGAATTATTACAGGAGAACTGTTTACAGGAGAATTTTTGCCAATTGCAACTGTGATCTTCGCATCCTTTGTAAATTTTGATGTATCTACCACACATTTGCCGTTGTCATCACATACCTGACCGTCGGGACACTCTTCGTCCTTCTCGCATCCTTCCCCCGGAACTCCTCCGCATTCTGTAAGATCAGGGTTTTCACACTCAGCAACATTAGGACATGTTCCTGATACAAGACGGAGCGGAATAGATGTGTTGGTCTTGTACGGTTTATTGGTTGAATCGTTGATTATTGCAGTATTTTCAATTACATCATGTTTCTGGAGGTTGTCTTTGGGAAGGACTTTGAACCTTACCATAATTGTTTCGGGGCATTCCATTGTGACAGGATCGCAATACATGAGCACATCTGTCAGAGTATAAGGTTCGGAAAGGGGGAATTTTCCGTCCTTGTCTTCGATCTTTATCCATTTTGAACAGACATTGGACTCTTTCCAATCCTTGCAGATCTCTGTTGTTCCCGGAACATATGTGACTTTAGAGGAAAGCTTGTCCTGAATTGTTACATCAGTTGAAATATCATCACCCCAGTTCTGAACCTTGACAGCAAAATAGAAAGGAGCAGTGAAACAAACTGAATCAGCTTTTTCCGAGCAGGAACAGTAATGTTTCTCTCTGCCGCTCGGTGTATCAGCGTTCGGCGGAATATCGTATCTCGGAGCTTTTGTATCAACGCTTAAAACCATGTAGTTTGTGTAAACGACATCTCTGTTGGCTCCTATCTTGAAGAACATCATCGTGTCGCCTTTCTTGAACTGGTCATTGAAAAGATTGTTGGTCTCCGAATCCATGAGGAAAGTGTCTACATCCATTGTGTATTCAAGCTTGTCAGGATCAGGATTGTTGGGATCTCCGCCTGCACAGGTTGGAGAAACATCCTCCCATCCGTAAATGCTTGATATGGAGTTGTATGTTTCGGAATAATTGAAAGCCGTTCCGTTAGAATCCGTAAATTTTGCCGGATTACATTCGTTCTGAAGTATGACGGTGCTTTCAGGCGGAGTTGTGACGCCTGTAACCTGAAGACCTTCCGGAGGACATGCAGAAAATCCGCCTCCGCAACCGGTTGCATAGGCAAACCCGGGATCACCTTCATTAACTGCAAATGACATTTTTACAAGAGGTTTATCAGGGAATTCAAATCCGGAAACTGTGAGATCTATGTTCTGTCCCACATACTGGCTGAAACCGTTGTAGATATAAACCATTTTGGGACTTACTCTAAATGATCTGTAAACAAGAATAAGCGACCATCCGCATGCAACAGTCGAACTGTAGATGCTGCCGCCGCTTATTTGCGAAATGTATGCTGGGTTGTTTGTACATGCAACATCGCTGACAGTATAGTCTCCGTAAAGAGCCATACCGTCTGAACCGTATCCTTCCACGCGCCCCTTTTCGTGGATCCCTTCAAAGAAATCGGTGACATCAACTCTGTAGGTATAATATCCGCCGTAAACTGTTCCGGCATCTTCGATAGTGATACCTTCAAAAGAAAAGTCGGGGTTTCCATTGTTTGCAACGGTTCCGGCAACACCCTGTCTTGGAGCTGTTACTGTTGTCGAATCAAAGATCTTGCCATCGGAAGATGCAAATTCAATATGTGCAGTATTATCTGTCGGAGCTGTAGGAAAGCTCGGGTCGATACTTGTCGTCCATACAAGATATGCCGCCTCGATGTATGAATCGTCGGGAACATGCTTGCTGGTCAGCGTGAAAGTGCTTTCCGTAAGGCAGGTGTCTGATTCAGGATTGTTAGGAAGGTCGCAACCCACACTCGGATTCGGATTGGTGTCACACTGAACCCTGATATTGTTTGTCATGAGTGACTTGAACATGATGAAGTAATCATAGCTTCCGGCATCCCATTGAAGCTTCTTCCCGTTCAGCTCCGAAACATTAGGGCCCATTGTCTGCCCAGTGTACTGAGCAAAAAGGGCTGAACACATAAAAATAAAAAATACGAAAATTAAAGATCTTTTCATGATGACTCTCCAAAAATTATGGTATCAAAAAACATCAATATTTAAGTAACACAAACACCGGAGATTTATCATATTCAAAGAAAAAT
>Ga0209717_1002890_pt1 | contig 15743 bp, 11 predicted proteins | sample AD_UKC048_MetaG_FD_184418 | JGI IMG/M metagenome (GOLD analysis project Ga0209717, IMG submission 184418) | Active sludge microbial communities of municipal wastewater-treating anaerobic digesters from USA - AD_UKC048_MetaG (SPAdes) (version 2) | ecosystem: Engineered > Bioreactor > Anaerobic >... | reverse complement strand
TCTCATCGGGCTGCATACCGGCTTCAGCCAGGGCCGCCAGCATTACATTGCGGGCACCGAGTCCTTCGGGATGGGGAGCCGTGATATGGTAGGCATCGGCGGTGGCGCCGCATCCGGCCACTTCACAATAAATTTTTGCGCCTCTGGCCAGGGCATGATCCAGGTCTTCCAGTACCAGCATACCGGCTGCTTCACCCATTACAAATCCGTCACGGTCCTTATCATAGGGCCGGCTGGCTGTTTTGGGATCATCATTGCGTTCACTCATTGCTTTCATAGCATTGAATCCGCCTACACCGGCTTCACTGATCACCGCTTCACTTCCGCCGGTTAATATTATATCTGCTTTCCCGAGACGAATCAGGTTGAATGCATCCATGATCGCGTTGGTACTGCTGGCGCAGGCGCTGACGACTGCGAAATTGGGTCCCCGCAGGTTATGCCGCATACTGATTTGTCCGGCGGCAATATCCAGGATCATTTTGGGAATAAAGAAAGGATTGAAACGGGGTGTCCCATCTCCTTTTGCGAAATCAGTCACTTCGTGCTGAAAGGTGGTCAGTCCGCCGATACCACTGGCAAATACCACCCCAATACGGTCAGGGTTGATATTTTCTTTATTGAGACCGGCATCCGTCATGGCCTGATCGCTTACCACCAGTGCAAACTGGGTGAAGCGGTCAATCTTACGGGCTTCTTTTTTATCCAGGAACTGGGTGGGTTCAAAGTTCTTTACCTCACAGGCGAACTTTGTCCGGAATTTTGAGGCATCAAACTGGGTGATCATATCGGCACCTGAGACACCGTTTATGAGACCTGTCCAGTAATCTTCAATAGTATTTCCCAATGGGGTGATGGCACCCATACCGGTAACGACAACTCTTTTCAGTTCCATATGGTGAAAGTAAAGCAGTTTAGTCAAAAATAAAAACCAACCGCCTTCCGTCCCGTGCGTACGGGATTAAGAAGGCGGGTGATACATTTATTTCCTGCCGTCAGGCAGGCAAAATATGATACATTACTTGGCGTGCTCTTCCAGGTAAGTAATAGCCTGACCTACAGTTGTGATCGTTTCGGCTTGCTCATCAGGAATAGAAATGTTGAATTCTTTTTCAAATTCCATAATGAGTTCTACAGTGTCTAAAGAATCGGCACCTAGATCGTTGGTAAAAGAAGCTTCGTTTGTAACTTCTGCTTCGTCAACGCCCAGTTTGTCAACGATGATCTTTTTAACTCTTGATGCAATGTCTGACATGTTCTTAAAGTTTTGTTTATTGGGTGCAAAAATATACTTTTTGAATAAATAAGCGTGCGAAAGCGTCTTTTTTCCGTAATTGTCTCAAAATATTGTAAACGAGGCGGTAGAGCCCCTTTTCGGGCCCGATTTCCACAATTAACGGTTGGTAGTATAGCCGGATCTTTGTATTTTGAAGCGTATCTCCCCTTAAACTTCTGTTATGGCGCTAAAAATTATCGAACACGGCAGTTCGGACTACCAGAAAATGGTCGGTCTCCGGGACAATGTGCTTCGGAAACCCCTGGGCCTGATTTTCAACCCCGGCGAACTGGAAGAGGAAAAAGAAAATATCCTGATCGGTGCTTTTGAAGAAGAAGATATCCTGGGTTGTTGTATGCTGGTGGAGGAAAATCCAAGGGTGATCCGTCTGAGGCAGATGGCGGTACTCAATACCCTCCAGGGAAAAGGCGTTGGCAGTGCCATTATGAATTTTGCAGAAAATATTGCCCGCGATCGTGGCTACAAAGTATTAGCCATGCATGCCCGGAAGAATGCGATCGGCTTCTATGAGAAAATGGGTTATAAAATCAGCGGCGACGAGTTTACCGAAGTGACCATCCCCCACTACCTGATGGAAAAAAATCTCTGACCCCTATCCCTTTTTTACTTTATCCCTGATCAGATTTCGAAGTGCATACACTTCGTCGGAATCCTTGCACCCGTTTTTGGGTACCAGCAGGAAGGAACGGCTATCAAAATACAGGTGAAAAAAATGCGGACTTTCCAGGTAATTGCTTAGTTTTTTCCACTCCCAGTCTTTGGATCCCCGTTCATGGGCGAGTGTAAAACCCTCCTCACTGAAAGTCATACTGAACTCATGTTTAAAAGTCACCGCTTTCCGGTATACCAAAAAGGGCAGTATAAACCAGAAACTGATCATCAGGACGATCCACAGCAAAGACCCGACAAGAAAGGGCATCGGGGTGATTTTTTTCAGCGCATATAAAGTTATTGTAGCCAGCGCAAAGACATTGACCAGGATCAACATTAGCCTGATTTCCTTACGACTGATAAAATGATACCGCAATGCCTGTATCACCTGTCGCTTATCGTAACCAAAATAGATCGTCATACCTGATTTATTACGGGTGCATTAATTCTTTTTCTGTAACGGTCCACTCGCCGAGTTTCTCCCCTTTTGTACCCAAAAACTCAACGGTCAGTTTACGGCTGCCCCTGGATCCGGAAAAACTGAACCGGCCATAATTCTGTTTCTGATCCAGACCGAATACGCGGTACGGATTATTCTTTTCAGCATCACCAAATACATGGGTGCCTGAAGTCAGGGGTGATACGGTTATGTCATATAGCGGGTATGTTCCGGGTCGATCAACCTTGATGATTTCACTGTGGTGCCGGTCACCAGTCAGGAAGAGCACCCCGCTTATTTTATGCGTGGCCAGAAAGTCCATGAGTTCCTGGTATTCGGCTGGAAAATCACGCCATTTATCATAGGGAGATACCGGGTTCAGCACCTGGCTGCCAACTGTAATAATTTTGAAGGAAGCGGAACTGTACAGCAGTGAATTTTTCAGCCATTCCATTTGCTGATCACCCAGCATTTTCTTTTCGGGATTGGGTTGACCATTTACTGAATCCGGCATCCGGTCGGCACTCCGCCACCAACGGTTATCGGTCAGAAAAATATCGGCATCTCCCCAACTGGTCATGGTATAGATTCCCTGCCCGTTTTCGCCGGATGAAGGATTACAGAAATAGCTGTTAAATACTTTGCGGCTGGTTTCTTTCAGGATATAGTTTTTGCCGATATCATTCGGGCCGTAATCATGGTCATCCCAGGTGGCCAGGTGCGGCATGGATTTGAGAAATGGCTGGATTTCGGGTACTGACCGGTCATGACTGGCCCGGTTCCATAGCCCCCAATCGCTGTAATAATCCACTTCACGGGTATACCAGGCATCCCCGAGCCAAAGCATAAATGCAGCTTTTTCATTAGCCATTGCCTTGAAGATGGATACATCTTTCCCATAAGGGGTACCCGGACGATCATACTCCGGCTGATTGAAATAGGAACAAGAACCGGTCAGAAAACTGAATTCGGGTATTGGTTTCCGCCATTGCCATAAGTCTTTGGTGGTAAACTGCCCTCCAAAGCTTGTTATTTTGCCATCAATGAGCAAACGGTACTCGTATGCGGTATTAATATCCAATCCGCCAACGGTGAAATAAAGCGGGTTAAAATCATTCCCGAGGGCCCCTTTATACATAACCGTTTTACGGGTTTTGTCTCCTTTTTTATTGTACTGCAGGGAGACCAATTTTACTTCCGGAGAAACTTCCACCCATATTTTAGCATCCCTCAACTCCACCGGACCGAGCATGGGTCCGGAAACCACACGGGGTTGTGCAAAAATGCTGAGGGCTGAAAACACAGTAGCGAGAAAGAGTACCCGTTTTTTCATATATCCGGTTTTGAAGGCGCAATTTAGTAAGAATTTGTCCGATAAGCCGGTGGAGCTTTGGGAGAATGAGTAATCAGTAATGAATAATGAGTAATGAGTAATCAATAATGAGTAATGAGTAAAAATGGAAAAGTCATTACTGTATCGGTCCTTTTCGCTAAACAGGGTGTGGCAAGATTTAGTTCAGTATTGCCAGCTACTCATTACTGATTACTCATTACTCATTCATGCTTTAGTTCCCTTCCCAAAAAAAAGAGGCTGCCTCTTACAAGGCAGCCTCTTTCTATAAATTTCTATCCTGTATTATTTCCAACCTTCGCCGTTGGCGGGGATGTCAAAAATACGGGCTACTTGTTCGTAAGGCATGGCCTGAATCTGCTCCATGGTAAACCCTGTATTACCCACAAACGCATTTCTTCCACCTGCTACACCACCTGGGATAATAACATAGCGGTAAGAGAAGTTAGCAGAAGGAGTGGTAGCGGGGTTGGTGCCAGCCAGTGTACCCAGGTAATAAACAATTTTCCCGGTATTAGGCAGGTGTCCGAAGATCAACGGATTGGCGCCTGACAGTGTGAAAGGAAGTGCATAGAATGCCTGGTTAGGATCAGCAGTAAATGCGAAATAGCTAAGGATCACTCCCTGATTCATAACAGCGGATGTGATACCCGGAGCTGTTCTGATCGCTCTTTTAGCAGCACCTACGTTTACAATAGTGGAATCGACCCAATCGGCTGTGGCAAAAGTGAACCAGCTGGAGTAGATTACATTGGCTGTACCTGCAGGACCCTGGGGACCCGTAGGACCAACCGGACCCTGAGGACCTGTAGCACCAGAAGGACCCGTTGCACCAGTAGTACCACCGATACCGGCAGGACCTTGTGCACCTGTTGCACCAGCAGGACCTTCCGGACCTTCTTTTGTACAACTAACGGCTATAAATGAAATAGCTAAGAACAAAAGCGAGAGGAGTCTGAACTTTCTCATAAACGATGATTTGGCTGTTATTAGTTTTGGCTTAAAAGTAAAGGGATTTTTCCTCTTTACCAACACAAAATAAAGGTAAAGGAAAAAATGGCAAAACCCACCCGATTTTAAAAAAAAGGAGGTCTGACAGTTGTAGGGTAACGCCTATATTTGTTTATCAACCAACCCATTTATATGCGAACCAAGATCATTCTGGCGGCGGCTTTGCTGTTTTTTTACTCCTCATCTAATGGTCAGTTTTCCCGTGGCGACCGGATGGCCGGAGCAACCATTGGCACCCTTTTATTTAACTCCGGTACGGCCGATATCAGTGTAGCTACAATTGGCAGCAATACGTCCAGGATCACCAGTTATAATGTTTCAATCGGACCATCACTGGGCTGGTTTATTTCTGAAAAAACCGCCATCGGGGCTACCCTGAATATCAATCCCAACGGACAGAAAACCACGTACGAGCAAAGTGGCAGTACTTACCAGAGTGACAAGAATACGGGCTTCAATTTCGGACTGGGCGGATTTGTCAGGAATTATTTCTCCGGAAAAGCCCTGCTTCCTTTTGTTCAGTTTTCACTGAACGGAGGTCTCAGTTCCACCAAAACAGAAGGTTTCTTTTATGGAGGCGCCGGCAGCGGGGCGTATAAGACCAGCTATACCGGAAGTTCAAATGGTGGAATGTTTGTCAACAGTTCTTTTACGGGCGGTTTTACCCGGCTCCTGGGAGAAAATGCCGGCCTGGACTTTTACCTGGGCTATACCTATTCTTATAATAAGAATGAATTTAAGCGCACCACCCTGCGCGATGATGGCAACAACGGGAGCATTGATACCCGTTCGGAGAATGAAACCACCACTAAATTCACCAACCATGGTTTTACAGCCGGGGTGGGATTCCAGTTTTTTCTGCGGAAAAAGAAATAGGTAAAGGCAGAATGCTTAAAAAAAAAGGCCGCCTTCACAGGCGACCTTGTTATCGTTAGTTTCTCTTTTACTTATTCATCATCTGCTTCGCCTCGATACTGAGCGTAGCATGGGGCACCGCGCGAAGACGGGCTTTGTCGATCAGTTTACCCGTTACGCGGCAGATACCATAGGTTTTGTTTTCTATACGCATCATCGCTTTCTCGAGGTGATCAATGAAAGTAATCTGGCGGCTGGCCATCTGGCTGAGCTGCTCTCTCTCCATACTTACACTGCCATCTTCCATCGTCATGTAACGGGCTTCGTCCATATCGCCGCCTTCGTCTTTCCGGGTAATTAAACCCTGTAAATAGGCCAGTTCTTTCTTAGCGGCATCTAATTTACGTTGAATAATTTCCCTGAATTCAGTCAGGTCGGAATCGGAATATCTCATTGTGGGGCCGGAACTGTATTGTTGCATAGTCTGATCTAATACGGATTTAGTGAACTCGGGTTCATATTTTACCGAGTTGCGGGTACTTGTTTTAGGAATCACCACTTTCGCGGCTTTTGGGGGCTCTTTTTTGATCACCGGCTGAACTTTTGGCTTAATCGTCACCAAAGACTTCGGATCCACTGCTCCAGGCTTTTTGGGCACTGGTTTTACAGCGGGCACTTCCTGTTTGGGAGCGGGCGCCGGAACTGGTTTTGCAGCCGGGACCGGAGCCGGTTTAGGTGCTGGCTTGGGTGCAGGCCCGCCTGCCGGACGGGCAGGCTTCTTGGCTACCGGAGCGGGCTTTGCGGCTGGCTTTGCAGCGGGCTTTGGAGCGGGTTTCGGTGCCGGTTTAGGAGCTGGTTTTTTAGCGGCCGGCCCGCCTGCCGGACGGGCAGGTTTAGCAACGGCTTTCTTAACCACGGGTTTGGGTGCAGATTTTTTCACAGTTTTCTTTGCTGCCGGTTTTTTAGCGGCAGCTTTGGGGGCGGGTTTGGCGGCTTTTTTAGGAGCCTGTTTCTTTTTAGTTGCCATAAATTACCCTTTTTTTGAAACAATCACATTTAGCAATAAATCGTTTATATCAATCTCAGTGCCTTCCGTGAGCTCCGGCACAATTTCCAGCGTATCAGCAAGAATTTCGGCGCAAATATAGGTTTTAAACTGAGCTAATGCATCTTTTAATCCATCCGGCGCAGCCACCCTGATTTCCACCCGGTCAGTCAGCTCAAACCCGCTGTCCTTGCGGATTTTCTGAATCCGGTTCACAAACTCCCTCGCCTGCCCTTCGGCTTCGAGTTCAGGCGTTACCGTTACATCCAGTGCTACGGTCAGACTTCCTTTTCCGGCCACGGTCCAGCCGGGAATATCCTCACTGCTGATCTCAACTTCGGCGATTTGTAATATTACAGGTTCGCCTTCAATTGACAAATTATATTGACCCTCTTTTTCCAATTGCAAAATGTCTTCCTGGGTGAATTGTGATAAAGCTGTGGATACCGCTTTCATTTTGGGGCCCAGTTTTTTACCGAGCGCGACAAAATTGGGCTTAATCTTTTTCTGAATAAAGGTATTATCCGCTCCCAGGTATTCAATTTCCTTCACATTCACTTCAGCTTTAAGCAGACTTTCCACTTTTTGCAGCTGTTCCTGCATGGCCGGGTTCAAAACCGGGATCAGCACTTTCTGTAAAGGCTGACGTACTTTAATATTTACTTTTTTCCGGAGTGACAGGACTAACGATGACGCATCCTGTGCCATTTGCATCCTTTCTTCCAGCAAAACATCCACAACGGAAGCATTATATACCGGGTAATCGGCATGATGTACGGACGCGGCCGTAAAGCGACCGGTCACTGCATTCAGATTCCGGAACAGTACATCACTGAAGAACGGAGATACCGGGGCAATCAGCCGGGTCAGGGTTTCCAGACATTCGTACAAGGTCTGATAAGCGGCGATCTTGTCCTGCTCATACTCCCCTTTCCAGAAACGGCGGCGGCAGAGACGTACATACCAATTGCTCAGTTGTTCGTCTACAAAATCCTCAATCACCCGTCCGGCCTGGGTCGGTTCATAATCATCCATGAAATCACCGGCTTTCTTTATCACCGTATTCAGGGAGGAAAGAATCCAGCGGTCGATTTCCGGGCGGTCTTTTACGTGGATATAAGCTTCTTTAAAAGCAAACCCGTCCACATTGGCATAGAGTGCGAAAAACTGGTAGGTATTATAAAGGGTTCCAAAGAATTTGCGTTGCACTTCTTTAATTCCTTCGATATCAAATTTCAGGTTATCCCAGGGAGAAGCATTGGTGATCAGGTACCAGCGGGTGGCATCGGCTCCAAACTTCTCAATGGTCTCAAACGGATCCACCACATTGCCCAGGCGCTTACTCATCTTGTTGCCATTCTTATCCAGCACCAGTCCGTTACTCACCACGGTCTTGTAGGCTACTGAATCAAAAACCAGGCAGGCGATCGCATGCAGGGTATAAAACCAGCCACGGGTCTGGTCCACTCCTTCCGCAATGAAATCGGCCGGGAAGGATTGCTTAAAGGTTTCTTTATTCTCAAAGGGGAAATGCCATTGGGCATAGGGCATGGCGCCACTGTCAAACCATACGTCGATCAGGTCCGGTACGCGCTTCATCGGTTGGCCGCTTTCGCTGATAAGGATAATCTCATCAACGTAAGGCTTATGGAGATCTAAGTTGTCGGACAAAAGTTGCGAGTTACGAGTTCCGAGTTGCGAGTCGGCCTTTGCAGCGAGTTCCTTTAATTCGGCAATACTGCCGACGCAAATGACTTCTTCGCCATCTTCGGTTCGCCATACCGGTAAGGGGGTACCCCAATAACGGCTACGGCTGAGGTTCCAGTCCACCATATTCTCCAGCCAGTTGCCAAATCGACCTTCGCCGGTTGATTTGGGTTTCCAATTGATGGTCTTGTTCAGTTCCACCATCCGGTCTTTGATGGCCGTGGTCTTGATGAACCAGGCATCGAGGGGATAATACAAGACCGGTTTATCGGTTCTCCAGCAATGCGGATAACTGTGTTCGTATTTCTCTACTTTAAATGCGCGGTTCTCCTTTTTCAATTTCACGGCGATATCCACATTCACATCCGCATAGTTGGGGTCATCTTTGTAATTCTTTACATAGCGGTTGCTGAATTCACCCAGTCCATTTTTAAAGCTCCCATCCCTTTCAACAAGATATAAAATTCCTAAGTTATTAGCTTTTCCCACTTTAAAGTCATCCGCACCATATGCAGGCGCAGTATGTACTATACCCGTTCCATCCTCAGTAGTAACAAAATCTCCAACAATAACCTTGAAAGAATCTCTTTGCTCAGGTTTGATATTTTTTGAATCTAAATCTTTCTGTTTTACTTTTTCAATTTCCTCTATCGAGCCATGTGGTCGATTGATTTCATGAGATTGTAAATTTATTATTTCCTGTGTATTAGCTTCATAAGGTAGCAGTTGTTCATACTTACAATCTTTAATATCATTTCCTAAATAAAGTCCAATAGGATTTCTTACTGTATCATAAACTACTCTTTTGTAAGGAATTATTTGCTTTGCACCACTACCATTGAAGTTTGCAAAAGCTTCTTCAGATGTTTCTTCTGTAAATTTTCCTTTTGGGAATATTTTATCAATCAATTCATTAGCAACAATTACAGATATCCGTTTAAAAGTATAAGGATTGAAAGTATCAATTGTTACATACGCAATTGTTGGACCAACAGTTAACCCTAAATTTGATGGTAAAGTCCAAGGGGTTGTCGTCCAAGCTAAGAAATAAGTTTCATCAGGATTAGGATTATTTTTAAATAGAAATTCTGACCTTGAATTTCTTACTAACTTGAACATGGCCACACAACTCGTATCTTTCACATCCTTATAAGTACCCGGCTGATTCAGTTCGTGCGAACTGAGTCCGGTACCGGCTGCGGGTGAATACGGCTGGATGCTCACACTTTCATAAAGCAATCCTTTTTTATACAACTCACTCAGCAACCACCACAGCGTTTCAATGTATTCATTCTTGAACGTGATATAGGGATCATTCAGGTCTACCCAATAACCCATCTTCCTGGTGATATCATCCCATTTATCCTTATAGCGCAATACAGCTTCCCGGCATTTCTTATTATAATCTTCAACAGAAATCTTCTTTCCGATATCTTCTTTCGTAATACCCAGTTCTTTCTCCACCCCCAGTTCGATCGGCAATCCATGGGTATCCCAGCCGCCCTTGCGTTTAACCTGGAATCCTTTCATGGTTTTATACCGGCACACCATATCCTTCAGGGTACGGGAGATCACGTGGTGGATCCCGGGCATCCCGTTGGCGCTGGGCGGGCCTTCATAAAAAACAAAGGGGGTTGCTCCTTCCCGGAGGGACACACTTTTTTCAAAAGCCTGGTTTTCAGTCCAGTCTGACAAGATTTCCTGTTCGAAAGCAGGCAGATTTAAGCCGGTAAATTCTCTGTATTTAGCACTCATAGCCATTCTAAAATGGCTGCAAAGTTACGAAATAAAACGGCCCTTCCGGAAGGGAAATAAAAAAGGGCCCGCCAGGAATAGCAGGCCCTTCACCATTAACCATTAAACTTATCCTTTTTTGAGCCAGACGGCTTCAAAAGCAGGATAGCCTCTTTCTCCGTTTTGTGTCAGCGCGGTAAAACGGAGTTTATAATAATTATTATCGCCATCTTTTACAATGTAATAGCGGTCGGAACGTACTGCCGGTGAAACGCCGGGCCCACCCCCGGAACGCCAGTCTGCCGCAATAGCATTCTGTGTAGTCAGGAAGGTTTGTGCCGGCACGTCCGTAGCTGTAAAATCAGCAAACGCTTTTGTCGTATTCATCACTTTAGCAATACTCACATTCCGGTTGAGCAGGATGATATCCTGGAAAAGATAGGGAACTTCCCCGGCTCCGAAATTGGTGACATTGGAGAAATAGGTCCAGGCCAGGTCCCATTTCTTTTTGGCCGGCTCAACGGCTGCCGCCCCGTTATCAAATGAAATGTATTTGAAGAAATAATTTTCGTCTTTTGCAATATCGATACTGGTAAAGTTTGCAGCACTGATATCAGCATACTGCAACGTATAACCGCCGCTGGCATTACGGAGTACCCTTATCTTTTTCCAGCCCCTGGCAGGAGCCGGGTTACCGGGAGCCAGTCCGCGGTTGACGATATACACTTTGTTTTCCTCCGCGGTGGTGCTGATCGCCGCGATTGCGGTACGGCTCAGGTCGCCATTCGGATAATCGATATAAGGCAGTGAAGTCGTGACCGGGGCAAACTGGTTAAAGGCTACTTCCGTACTGAAACCGGTGGTATCCGCCGCTGTCACCTGGTTCAGGTCATTTTTATTGAGCTGCCTGGCCATCATAGCGGTAGAAGAATTCAGGATGACCCTGAACTGATCATTACCGGTATAAAAACCGAGATCCCAGTTATTGCGGTTTATACTGGTCTGCCGGTTGGCACTGAGATCCATAAATACTTTGTTACTGTACAACACCCCGCCCCCATTGATGGTCATGGCTGGCTGCTGGGCAATCAGCTCTGCAAAACTGAGCGTAAACCGACTGGTTACTCCCACAGAAACTTTCTGAGTCGTTTGTCCGAGGTCAAACACGATCTTTTCATCCCCGTCAAACAAGACCCCGTTTACTTTATTCAGCACAAAGCTGACTTCATTAGCTCCTGCCGGTACATTCACCAGCAATTTGCCTGCCGTTGCAGCCGGAACGGTGGTATAATCTGTACCATAGGCCAGGTCCTGTTCGGCCAATTGAACCGTAACCGGAAGAGTGGAATCCGTAAAACGGGACAACTTGAGTTTTACCGTAATGGTGGATTCCGTTGCGGTAATTCCCTGTTCGGATGATTCGAACGCCACATAGGTGTCCGGGAGATCGGCCGACCTTTTACGGCAGCCGGCTCCCAGGATCAATAACGCGATGGCCAGCAGGGCGAGTCCGTTGAATTTTTGTTTCATTGTATAAATGTTGTAGTATGATTAGTTTTTATTCCAGTTAAACAGCAGGGAAGCAAAAGCCGAGCGGCCGGTGGCCACACTCAGTCCGCCGCCGGTATGAATACCCCCGGCAATAAAACTGCTCCGGATCCGGTCTACATTCAGCAGGTTGCGCACCCCGGCATTGAGCCTCAGGAATGAAGTCAGTTTTTTGTTCACCGTAAAATCGGCCATATGGAAACCCTCCTGCTCAGACAGTACGATATCGGGACCACTGGTTACATAACGGGGACGCTTACCTGTAAATTTATAGAACAGGTTCAGGTCCAGTCCGATCCTTGTAAAACTATACGTGGCATTGAGGTTGGCTTCGGCCGACCAGAGCAATTCACTGAGTGATTTATCCGCCTCGTACTGATCATTATAAAAACCGGTATAGGATGCGCCGGCGGCCAGGGACCAGTTACCGGCAGTCAGTCCGGTCGTAAGATTTGCACCGGCTGTTTTACTTCTTAATATATTATAAAGACGGGCCGTATCTGAGGTCTGGGTAAATACATAGTCGATCTGGTTGCGGACATCATTGTAAAAGCCTCCCAGCTGTGCAGTGAAGCGGAGGTCGTCATTCAGTTTTTTCTTCCAGCTTAGCGCGCCGGTGAAACTATGCGAGGTTTCGGCTTTCAAATCCGGATTGCCCACCACCTGGTGATTGGCATCAAAGAAACTGAAATACAGTTCACGCAGGGAAGGTGAACGGAAACCACGGGCATAAGATACCCGGAGATCCAGGGCCTCACTCAACTGGAATTTGGTATTAATGGAGGGAATGACCGGGGGCGCATCGTATACCGAATTTTTTATGACCCGCAGACCCGGACGTATATTAATTTTTGTATTGGGTGTGATCTCTGAACTAAGAAAGAAAGCAAAGTCATTGACTTCATTGGAACCGGCTTTCAGTCGTTCCCCATCCCCTTTATCCAGGTTGAGGTCCACACCTGGCTGAAAACTGAATATGGTATTCAGTTTATAGGCGGCAGTAGCTCTTAAGGTAAATCCGGTAAAATTCACTACGGAGTTACGTCCTTCACCCATATCCAGTCTTACATCCCCATCTGTTTTATTCAGGGTGGTGGAGTATACCTGGCGACGATAATCAGTAAAAGCCGATTGCAACTGGAAATTGAGTTTGTTGTTGGCAAAATAGCTGCCCTGAAACTGGTGCATCAGCCGGCGTGACAGGTATTCCTGGTCATACGCCAATGTATCGCCGGTAATGGCGTCGGGAAAGGGGAGGAAATTACCGGGATTGGTAATTACTTCATCCAGTCCGTCGATACGGTAGCGAAGGTTGAGTTTACCGTTATTATAGCCGAGAAAGCCATTCACCAGGCGCTGATCTTTTTTATGCCATACCAGTTCGCGGGCGACGGCGGTATCTTTCCATCCACCAAAAAAGTTATGGGCCACGCTTCCGCCGGCTTCCCAGTTTTTCTTTTTCCAGGTAAGGCCCAGTTGCTGATTGTGAATGCCATTACTCAGTCCATATTCATTCCCTACCGATTCTTCATGCAGGCGGGCACTCACAGAGAACCGGGCATTTTCTGCTTTTTTCGTGATAATATTAATTACACCGGCCAGGGCGTCGGCGCCATAAACTACTGACATGGGGCCTTCCACCAGTTCAATCCGTTCGATGCTGTTGATGTCCAGCTGACTGATATCAAATTCGTTGTTCACCCCCTGGCGGCCGGTAACCGGTAAACCATCTAAGAGAATTTTTACATTTTGACCGCTAAGACCCAGCATGGATATAGCCGATCCGCCGGTGGCCAGATCCTGGGAGAAACGCAGGTTCAGTTCGTTTCTTAAAACATCCTGGAGTTTGGTAGCTCCCTGTTTTTCGATCCGTTCGCGGCTGATTACTTTAACCTGGTAGACTGAATTTCTGACCGACTGAGGTCTGTATTGACCGGTTACCACAATCGCTTCCATCTCTTTTGCACGGGTGGTATCCTCTGGTAAAGCTCTTTTTCCGGGCTGGGCCAGGAGGGCCATCGGGAAAAGAATCGTTGCGGTAAAAAGGTGAATTTTTCTCATAATTTTCATTTCGGGCACAAAGATTCTCCACGAAATGATGAGATTTATCATCTGATTGTCAGCTTCTTAAAAGCTTGTCATCTTTGACAAAAAGATGACAAGGTCCGTTTTAAAATCAGTCCGGATATTGAGTAGCGTCATCATTGTTTAAACAACAATGCACCGGATAGTTGTATTTCTTAAACTATCCGATGCATCCGGAAGGATCAGCCCACAGACTGATCAGAATTTATAAGTCACTGTGGCGGAGAACTGCCTTGGAGCGATCGGGTTCACGCTATTATCATCATGTACATTATAACTCAGCTTATTGGTCAGATTGGAGCATTTTAGTCTGACAGAATATTTTCCCATTGCATATCCGGCGAAAAGATCGACTAAAAGATAATCAGGGACTGCCATTAATTTATACCCTGGATTAGTGCTGGTGGTGTTTCTTCCGGCCAGCCGGTCACCCACATAAAATGAACCGATACCGAGATTGAACCCTTTCAATACGGAGGTTCCTGCAAACGTATAGAAGAGACTGGCATTGCCGGTATGAGATGGATTATACCGCAGACGATCCCCTGCCCTTACTGAACTATTATGGCCGTTTGACCGGGTATATCGTGTATCATTATAACTGTATCCTGCTATAAAAACGAATCCGCTAAGGGATCGGGTAGTGATATCCAGTTCAATTCCTTTGCTGGTCACTTCGCCCACCAGTTCCCGGGCGGCCGGTACAGCAGCCGGCGGATTCACCACGGCCAGGGCAAAATCACTGTTACGGATCAGGTATGTGGTGAAGTTTACCGTGAGCAGTTTATGAAACAGGTCGGATTTCAACCCCAGTTCTACCTGGTCAATAATGGAAGGCTTCAGGGGATTATTGAGGGTATCTACCCCGGTATTCGGACTGAAGTTGTTGGTATAGCTGACAAAAAGAGAGATGGTTTTCTTTGGTTGGTATACCAGGCCTACACGCGGACTGAATGCATCCGTGGTATAGGCTTTAATATAGCCCCTGGTTCCTTTCGCCAATGTATCGACTGAAGCCTTTCGGTTTTGCTGAATACTGTATCGAAGGCCGGCGAGTAATTTGAATTTTTCAGAAATACTGACCAGGTCCTGTACATAAATACCGGTGCGTTGCACAGGACTGGTGGTTAAGAGATTCGGAGCCAGGTCAGGAATATCATTCCGTTTGGTGTAGGAAGCTCCATAGGGATCGAATATATTGATCGTATCATAAATGTTTTTATTCCGGATACTTGCGTTGGCTAATGCATTATTGTAACCGTTTGTAACAAATGTGCCGGCTTTGGTGCGGTATAGGTCGGCATCTATGCCTGCCAGGAGGGTATGTTCCGTGCTGCCAAGACTGAACTTCCCGTTCAGGTCGGCCTGGAGCAGGAAATAGTTTTCATCTGTACTTGTTTTCTGAAGTCCCCGGATCCAGGTACCATCAGACTGTACAAAGCTACTGTTGGTGTTAGGCCTGGAAGCAGCAAACAGATTGCTTTTGTATTGCTGGAAAGCGGCAATACTGGTCAGTTGCCATTGCTTATTGAAATGATGAGTCAGGGTGGCATTTGCCGTGGTTTGCCGGACTTTGTTATAGTTCCAGGCATTACCCAGGAAGGTATTTCTGGGCACCTGGGCTACTGTATAATTGATCGCCCCTGTACCGTAATCCGGTGTCCGGTTATCAGTCAGGTAATCCCCCTGGATTAACAATTCTGTTTTTGAAGACAGGTTAAATAAAAGGGATGGATTAATATAATAACGTTCGGACGATACATAATCCCGGAAACTCTGCGCCTTTTCATAAACAGTATTTACCCGGAATGCGGCCTGTTTCTTTTTACCAAAACCACTGTACACATCCAGGGAAGGTTTATAGAATCCATAACTTCCGGTCCGGAAACTCAGTTCCCCACCCTGTTCAAATTTGGGTTTTTTAGTCACAATATTCATGATGCCACCGGGAGCCACATTCCCAAACAGGATCGCACTACCCCCCTTTAAAAATTCCAGTTTCTCGATGCTGCTCATTTCC
>Ga0209717_1002873_pt1 | contig 15828 bp, 14 predicted proteins | sample AD_UKC048_MetaG_FD_184418 | JGI IMG/M metagenome (GOLD analysis project Ga0209717, IMG submission 184418) | Active sludge microbial communities of municipal wastewater-treating anaerobic digesters from USA - AD_UKC048_MetaG (SPAdes) (version 2) | ecosystem: Engineered > Bioreactor > Anaerobic >... | reverse complement strand
CTTCTCTCTCATTTTTCTGTAAAACCGTCATGGCTGAGACCTTGTCGTCATTTTTAAGTCTCATTAAAATAACCCCACGGGTGTTGCGAGACAGTATCGGAATATTTTTGAGAGGAAGCTTGATGGTCACCGCTTTTTTGCTAACAAAGAGAACCTGTTCATCGTTTTCCGTGACGACTACCGTAGCAGCTAGATTGCCAGTTTTGCTTGTAAGATTGGCAACTTTTACACCAAAACCGCCCCGTTTTTGAAGAGGATAGAGATAAACGTCACTCCGCTTGCCGACTCCATTTTCAGTAATGACTAAGAGGTGGCGGAAAAATTTTCTCTTCTTTTCTTCTTTAATGGCCAGAACACTTTGAGGAAGAATATCAATGCCAACCAGATAATCATTTTCTTTGAGAGAAATTCCTCGAACGCCACGAGTATGTCGACCCATGGGACGGCAGTCGACTTCATTGAAACGAATGCATTTACCGGCGTGAGTAGCCATAAAAATTTGGTCATTGCCGGAGGTAAGCTTGGCCCAGATTAATTCATCTTTGGGATCGAGCTTAATCGCGGTGAGTCCAGATTGACGGATATTTTTGAATTTTTCGATGGCAGTTTTTTTGATGGTACCTTTTTTGGTAGCTAAAAGGATGTATTTTGCCGGATTATTTTTACTGATGGGTAAAACAGCCTGAACGATTTCACCTTGAATGATATTGATTAAATTAATGACAGCTTGACCTTTTGATTGACGACTACTTTCATTGATATCCCAAACTTTTATTTTAAAACAGCGACCTTTGTTGGTAAAAATTAAAAGGTCGTCGTGAGTATCAACAAAAAGAAGGCTATCGACCTCATCTTCACTTTTGGTGGCCATCCCCATAACACCGACACCACCACGCTGTTGGGTCCGGTAGGTTTCCAGGGGAACTCTTTTGATATAACCGCCACGAGTTAGGGTGACCAAAGTTGCTTCATTCGGAATTAAATCTTCATCACTGAACTGCTCAAGCCCCTTGGCGTAAATTTTAGTTAAACGAGAATCAGCGTATTTTTCGGCAATTTCTTTGTTTTCAGATTTAATTATGGCCACCATTTTTTCAGGAATGGTAATAATGGCGGTTAAATTGGTGATGGTTTCTTCAACTTCTTTATATTCTTCGTCGAGTTTTTGACGCTCGAGCCCAGAAAGCTTTTTGAGTTGCATTTCTAAAATGGCTTGGGCTTGAAGATCAGTAAAGCCGAATTTATCCATGAGCTTGGTCTTGGCATCTTCATCGGGTTTTGTGCCTCGGATAGTTTTGATTATTTCGTCAATAACATCCAGAGCTTTTTTGAGCCCTTCAAGGATATGGGCCCTCATATAAGCTGATTTGAGATCAAAAATACTGCGACGACGGATGACATTTTCCCGGTGTCTAAGGAATAAAAGTAATATTTGGCGGAGATTAAGAGTCTGAGGAATACCATTAACCAAGGCCAATAAATTGGCAGAATACGATGATTGAAGGGCAGTATATTTAAATAGTTTATTTAAAATGGCTTTGGGTTTGCCGTTCTTTTTTATTTCAATAACGACCCTAATTCCGTGGCGGTCAGATTCATCCCGAAGATCAGAAATACCGATAATTTTTTTGTCGGTAACCAGCTGAGCGATCTTTTGAATCATCTCAGACTTGTTGACCTGATAGGGAATCTCGGTAATGATAATTCTGACTTTGCCGGATTTAGTTTCTTCGATATTCGTTTTACCCCGGAGAGTAAATTTACCCCGGCCGGTAGTGTACATTTCTAAAATACCGGTTTTACCGTAAATTTCACCGGCAGTGGGAAAATCGGGGCCGGTAATTATCTTGGTCAGGTCCTCGATGGTGGCGGTAGTTTCAAAATTAAAAGATAATTTTTGAAGCTCACGGAGAGGTTTTAGAACTATTTCCTGAGTACTCAGATTTTTCTCTAAAAGAGGGTTAATTTCAATTTCATTTTCCTGTTTTTCGAGGGTAGCGTGATCTAAAATAAAGTCGAGTCCATTACAGATTTCTTTTAAATTATGAGGTGGGATTTTGGTGGCCATACCGACAGCTATACCGTCGGCCCCATTTAAGAGCAAATTAGGAATTCGGGTGGGTAGGACTTCGGGCTCTTTGAGGGTAGCGTCGAAATTATCAACCATGGAAACAGTGTCTTTTTCAATGTCAGTAATTAATTCCGGAGAAATTTTACTCATCTTGACTTCGGTATAACGCATGGCGGCTGGAGGGTCGCCATCGATAGAACCGAAATTACCCTGACCATTAACAAGGGTGTATCTTAGGGAGAAATCTTGAGCCAGACGTACCATGGAGCCATAAACGGCCATGTCGCCGTGAGGATGATATTTACCGAGAACTTCGCCGACAACTTTGGCTGATTTGGAATAGTGTCCACCAGGAGTCAGACCCATTTGGTTCATAGCATAGATAATGCGGCGATGCACTGGTTTCATGCCATCACGAACATCAGGCAGAGCTCGGGCGACGATAACTGACATGGCATAGTCGAGATAGGACTTTTCCATCTCGGGGACAATATCGATATCCAAAATCTTGCCAATGTTATTAACAAAGGCAGGAGTATCATTAACAATAGTGTTTTTTTGTTTATCTATGGGCATAAAATTAAATATCCAAATTAGCTAAATGGGCATGGGTAACGATAAACTTTTTGCGCGGTGGGACTTCGTCACCCATTAAAATTCTAAAAGTTTCGTCGGCTTTTTCGGCGTCGGCAATCGAGATTCTTTTGAGAAGTCTTGTTTCTGGATTCATGGTAGTTTCCCAGAGCTGCTGAGGATTCATTTCTCCGAGACCTTTGTAGCGCTGTTGGTCATAGTTTTTGGAAGTATCGAGAGTTTTTAAATAGGCCTCTTTTTCTTCGTCGGTATAGACATATTTAACCGTTTTTCCTTGCTTTATTTTATAAAGTGGTGGCATGGCGATATAAACATAACCGCGTTCAATTAAACCGGGCAGATGGCGGAAGATAAAAGTCAGTAGAAGGGTGGCAATGTGGGCGCCGTCAACATCGGCATCAGACATTAAAATTATCCGGTGATAACGTAATTTCTCTATATTAAAGGTGTCGCCAATTCCTGTGCCGAGGGCAACAATAAAGTCTTTTAATTTATCGGAGCTGACGACTTTATCAAGTCTCATCCCCTCGGTGTTTAAGGCTTTACCCCAAAGAGGGAGGATGGCTTGAAATTTACGGTCCCGACCTTGCTTGGCGCTACCACCAGCCGAATCTCCTTCGACAATATAAATTTCACATTCTTCAGGTTTTTTACTTTGACAATCGGCAAGTTTACCGGGAAGACCCATGGAATCGAAGGCACCTTTGCGCATAATGGCATCTTTGGCAGCCTTGGCAGCTTTGCGGATTTGGATAGTCAAGAGGGCTTTGCTGACAATGATTTTGGCGGTATCAGGATGTTCTTCAAAATAAGTATCGAGCTGCTCTCTAACAATTTTATTGACAATTGGTTGGACTTCAGAATTACCAAGCTTGCCTTTGGTTTGGCCTTCAAACTGAAGATCTTTACTCCCCATTTTAATGGAAAGAGCGGCGGTGAGACCTTCACGAACATCGTCACCGGTAATGGTGTCGTCTTTGTTTTTTATCATTTCCTTGCGCTCAGCGTAGTCTCTAATGGACTTTGTTAGGGCAATTTTAAAGCCTGTTAGGTGAGTGCCGCCTTCGTGGGTGTTGATGATATTGACAAAGGAGGGAGTGTTTTCCTGAAAAGAATCATTGTACTGAATGGCGACTTCGACATTAACGCCATCACTTTCCCCCTGAATGTAGATGGGATCATGAAGGACGTTTTTATTTTTGTTTAATTCTCGGAGCAGGGATAAAATACCGCCTTCAAAAAAATAATGGTGTTCGCTATGATTGCGGTCATCATAAAAATGAAAGTAAATTTTGCTGGTTAAATAAGCTCGATCTTTGAGTGATTTAATAATGGTTTTGTTGTCAAACTCGATAGTTTCTTTAAAGATTTCTGGATCAGGATAAAAAGTAGTAGTGGTGCCAGTAATGCCGCCGGGAAGGATACTTTCGAGTCTCTCAATTTTGCTTTTAGGAATGGTAGTTAATTTTGTTTTAACCTTACCTTTGGAAAATTCGATAAAATGAATTTCTTTTTCCCGGCGAACTTCAACTTGAAAAAGAGTCGAAAGAGCATTGACACAGGCAGCGCCCACCCCATGAAGCCCTCCAGAAACCTTGTAGGCCGTGCCTTCAAATTTACCACCGGAATGAAGGGTGGTCATGATGACTTCGATAGCAGGTTTTTTGTATTTGGGCATGATATCAATAGGAATGCCCCGGCCATCATCGGCGACGGTAGCAGAATTGTCGGGATGAATGATAATCCAAATATTTTTGGCAAAGCCAGCTAAAGCCTCGTCAATGGAATTGTCGATGATTTCGTTGAGACAGTGATGAAGACCAGTGGTATCAGTTGAACCAATATACATAGCGGGACGTTTTCTGACCGGCTCAAGACCCTCGAGAACAACAATTTGTTTAGAAGTATAGTCTGTAGTTTCTGGCATATTAAAAATAAAAAAAATCCAAAGTCTAAATTCTAAAATATTTAGAATAATTAGGGATAAATTAATTGTAGCAGATAAAAATAGCTTGACAATAAGCAAATATGATGGAAAGATAGGTCAAATAAAATGATAAAACCATATCAAAATAGGTCAGAAATTGGTTTAAAATATGCCCTAGTTTTAGGGTAAATATCGAGAAAATTTATTGTTTAGAAAGGGCATCGAAACCGATAATGGCGGTGGCGACGAGGACATTTAGGGAAATATTAATACCATACATAGGGATTTCAATAATTTGATCACACAGACCTTGAATTTCCTTGGAAATACCATACATTTCACTACCAGCAACAATCGCTAATGGAAATTTATATTTAGCTTTTTGATAATTAACACTATTTATTCCCTGTTCACAGGCAATAATGTGATAAGATTCTTTTTTTAATTTTAAAAGACAGTCTTTAGTAGAGTCAATTTGTTCCCAGGGAACCCATTTCCAAGTGCCAATAGAGGCTCGGTGGATTTTGATGTTGGGGGGGGTGACAACGGAACCACAGAGATATATTTTCTCGACTCCCAGGGCATCAGCTAGGCGAAAAAAGGAACCGATATTGTAGGTATCCAGAATATTGTCGAGGACTAAAACTAGAGGCTGACGCTTTAGCAGTTTTTGTTTTTTCAGTGACTCCCCTACTCTAGATTTTCGCAGCTGATGAGAATTTAGTTTCATATTTTTTTGCCGACAAATCTAATTAAATTTTTGATGCTGTCTTTATATGTTTCACCATTTTCATCTAAAATTTCAATTTGGTATCTATCCCCTATTAGTTGACGAAGATATTTCACCGGAAAAAACCTCTTTTTAATTCCTACCGGACTGAGAAAATATCCTTCTTCTATTTTTTCTGATTCGGCAACTTCCGGATCATTGATTGTATTAACTAAAATGGCCAATATACCGTTTTTTTTTAAGATTCTATGTATTTCGTTAAATATGTTTTGAGTTGTGATGTTATCAAAATAATGTAGAGATAAATGAGAATAAACGATATCAAAAGAAGAGTCGTCAAATGGTAAAGGTTTTGTTAAATCAACATTTTTATAATCGATTTCTAAATTATTAGATTTGTTTCTGGAAATATCTAAAGCATCTTGGGTAAAATCAGTGCTGGTAACTTGAAAATTATTTTGGGCAAAGAAGCGACTGTCTTGGCCTTGACCGGCGCCAAGATCGATTAGCTTTCCATTTTTTGGTAAAAGATTCACTATTTGTTCAGCAAAAATAGTTGGTTTGGTTATCCAATCATAGGTGGAATAATTTTGGTGTTGCTTTTGCCAATAGTCATGAGATTTCATAAATATATTTTACATCAAAAATTACCTAAAATTGGGAATAAAAATTTTTTAAATTTGGTTGGTTGAGTTTGTATTGGGAATAACGGGTCTAATTGTGTTTTTGTAGAGACGCCATATATGGCGTCTCTACAAGGAAAGTTCGGAAATTGAATACTAAATAAATAGTTGTCGAAACAACCAATGGTGAAATAATTATTATTATATCAAAAAATCCCCCTATTACAGGGGGATTTTTAAAATCTAAGATTGCTTCGGATTATCTCGCAATGACAGGTTGAGATTAGCATCCGCCGGCGGGCACAGCTTGACCGGTCAGGTCAGGAATTTCAGTTTTACACTCGGTGGGACTTTTTTGGAAAGAGGTACAGAGGGCTTCTTTAATTACATTTGGAGTCCGGTAACGATCTTGGGTGGCCACTTTACTGCCAATTTTAAGAGAACCTTTGCCGTCTTGAGTGTAGGCAGTTTCTGGGGGGAAGGAGACATCATTAATGAGAACTGTGGGAGAACCCGAAACATTATATTTGGTAGTCAGGGCAATTTCTTTCTCGATAAGGTCTATTCCCTCTTTATTAAAACATTCGGTAATTTTGGCTGTTTCATAGCCAGCACTTTTAGCCTGTTCTTCCCAGCAATTATCAACATTAGTCGAGGTACAGTTCTTGTTGACATTACCAATAAAATTCCACCATTGAGTTTTGTCAGTAGCTAAATTCCAGGCACATATTTCCCGAACATCCTGATTAGCTTCTTGACGGCCATGGAGAGAGGCGTACATGGCTCCTTTTTCAGATTTTATATAAGCACTTTCATCCTTACAGTCGGATAAACTTTTGGCGATGGCTTTTTGACAGTCAGCGACGGTACTAAAGTATTTATTCTCGACATAAGCGGCACACTGAGTGGCATCGCCAGAACGGCTTTTGCAATAGGTGTCGAGATTTTCGATTTTATCAAAAATATAATGAGGGGTGATATCAGCCTTATCTTTAAGTAAGTCAAAGACGGGACGGAGAACATCCTCCATTTGATTACCGTAGGGACAAAAACTCATGACAAAAAATTTTAATTCAGGTTTTTGGCTTTTTTGAACTTCAAAAGTAATAGTACTGGAGTTGGCTTTGGTAGCTGAAGTGCCAGTATTTCTCAGTTTATTCCAGGCATAGCCAGAATAAAAAGAAGTACCAAGAAGAAGAACGCCCAGGGTTAGGGCTATGGGCATAGGAACTTTAACAAATTTACTGATTTTGATGTATTGATTGTCAGTTTTTATATTTTTTTTCATAAAAAAGTAAAGAATAATTAATTGTTGTCTTCAACAAGACTAATGGCACCGACGGGACAAGAAGCGACGGCGGTCTTGGTTTTTTCACCAATTTCGGTTGGCTGAGCCTTGACTTTGGCCTTATAAATAGTGGTATCCATTTCAAAAGTATCGGGGTCAATTAGAGGACAGGTGTTGCAGCCGATACATTTTTCTTGATCTAAAACAACTTTAAATTTTGACATATCAGACATTATAACAAATTGCCTTCGAGATATTTATCGTAAAAAATACCAGAACTGATAATAGCTTCGAGAAGCATGGCAATTCTTTCTTCGGCTTCAGCTCGACTTAAGTTTTTTATATTATTTGGAAAATAGTGGAAAATTTCATTTCTTCCATATTTCCAGGCAGTCCACAGTTTTTCAGCGAGCTCCTCTCCTTCCTCGCTTAAATTGGCTAGTTTTTGATAAATAGAAAAACGTTTATAGCGCAAAGAAGGATTGAGAGTTTTACCAACCCGAAAGCGGTCACTTTCATAGCTGTAACGATCGATAACCTTGGTTTTTAGAAAAAAATCTTTGAGATAACCCTCATAGGCTTTGGAGATGGGGGCGACGATAAATGAATAGTCGTTGATGTGGTTGTGCTCGAGACATTTTAAGACAATGGCCACATCATTTATCAGAGCGTCCTGCTGAGGGGAAAGATATTTTTTGGCAGTGGAAAAAAGCTGGGCAGAAATCTGGATCATTGAGAGCTGATTAAAAAGGTGGTGAAGAGAAGATTAATAATCACAAGAGTCATAAGATAATATTTTAGCGCAGAGGTCGGTAATTGTTTTTTTTCCCGAGCAAAAAGCCAAAGTTTGAGGTGCTCAGGATTTGTTAAAAAATCTTTAATTTCATCGGTAAGGAGATGAAGATTGATGGCTAGGAGAAAGGCTTTGGGGAAAATACCACTACTTGAGGTAAAAACAAAAAAAGAAATCAGGGTAATAATAATTTGGAAAAAATAATGATGAAAAATAAGATTGGTGTGATTTTTATGAGTACTTTCAAGTAGCTTGATTAATGATTTAAAATCACCTTTTTTCCAGGTTATTTGGGCTAGGCGGCTTTCTTCAAGATTTGGCTCCAGATAAAACCAGTAAATCAGGTGATCAATATCCAGAAAAAATGAGCCCCAGAAAAGACCAAAAAAAAGAAAAATGTAGTTGTACCAGAGGGCTTTTTGAAAAAGCCAAAGAATTGAAGTAAGAATAAAGATGCCGAGAAGTGGCAAGAGATGATTTTTTAGTTCTTGTTTCACTAACTAATATTAGCAGAAAATTTTACTCATATCTGAGGGCTTCGATAGGTGAAAGTTTACTGGCTTTGCGGGCAGGAGTGACTCCAAAGATAATCCCAACGAGAAATGAAACCCCAAAAGCGAGAATGACGGAGCCAGGAGTAACTTTGGCTGGAAAAAAATTATTAATAGCAATTGTTCCAAGTGATCCTAAAATTATACCGATAATTCCACCAATACCTGATAAAATAATAGCTTCAAAAAGAAACTGAATTAAAATAGCTCTAGGATAGGCACCGATAGCTTTTCTAAGTCCAATTTCTCGAGTTCGTTCGGAAACGGTGACGAGCATGATATTCATAATCCCAATGCCGCCCACGACGAGAGAAATAGCGGCAATTCCAGTAAGAGCGATGGTTAAAGTGCTGATAATAGCATTGATTGAATTTAGCAGCTGGGCTGAGTCAAAAACAGAAAAGGCATCTTCATCATAATATTTGGAAAGAATGGTTTTAATTTCTTGCTTGGTGTTTTCAATTTGATTTTTATCAGGAACTTTTACTACAATTTGTTGAATTTTTTCATTACCAGAAAGATTATTAGCGACTTCAAGAGGAACATAAATATAATCGTCAAGACCTGATCCCCCAAATCCCCCTCCCTTTTTATCGTTGACGCCAATTACTTTATAACTTTTACCGCTAATAATTATTTTTTTTCCAAGGACATGACCTGAGGGAAAAAGGTCGTTGGCAATAGAATAGCCTAAAATAAGGACATTGCTTTTTTTATCTTCTTCTTCTTTGGTAAACCAGCGACCATTACCTTCGGAGGGAGCAGCGTTATTGTTGGGACCGTAAAGATAATCAGTACCAATTACGGCGACAGTTTTTTTAACTTTATTTGATTTAATTTCACCAGAAGCGGTTTTCATGGGCATAACTATACTTGATTTAAGATTTCTTTTTAGATTATTCAAGTCTTTTTGAGTAAAGGAAGTGCTAATCATGGTACTGGCATTGGCCCCACTTCGATTGAAACCACCATTATCACTAAAAATTTTTCCTGGACTGATATAAACAGTATTGCTACCAAGGGTTTCAAACTGCTGGTTGATATAAATTTTCAAACCATTACCAATAGAGGTTAAGAGAATGACCGAAGTGACACCAATAATTACCCCAAGAGTGGTCAGTAAAGTCCGGCTTTTATTTTTTAAGACGGAGCGAATAGAGCTTTTGAATAAATCATCAAGAGAGGGTTTTAGCATTGATTACTGGTGACTTTACCGTCTTTGATAATAATTAAACGCTCGGCCTGTTTCGCTAGTTCAAGATCGTGAGTGACCAAAATTATAGTTCGACCTTCGTGGTGAAGTTGATGAAAAAGGGACATAATTTCTTTACCGGATTTGGAGTCAAGGTTACCGGTAGGTTCATCAGCTAAAATTATTTTAGGATCATTGATTAAAGCCCGGGCGATAGCGACTCGCTGTTGTTGACCACCGGAGAGCTGAGCCGGAGTATTTTTTAATTTATCGCTCAGACCGACTTTTGTGAGCATTTTAATTGATTTTGAGAGCCGCTGGGATTTGGGGACATCGGAATAAAGAAGAGGTAGGGAGACATTTTCTATGGCTGAGGTTTTGGCCAAGAGATTAAACTGTTGAAAGACAAAACCCAGAGTGACATTTCTGGTTTTGGCCAGTTCTTCTTCGTCCAAATGAGAAATATCTTGTCCTTCGAGTAAAACTTGACCAGAGGTGGGGTTATCGAGAAGACCAACGATATGCATGAGGGTAGATTTGCCAGAGCCACTCGGCCCCGTAATGGAAATAAATTCGCCTTGATTAATACAAAGAGAAACGCCATCGAGGGCATTAAAGGTAGTATTGCCTGAGATGTAAGTTTTAACAATATTTACTAATTCCAAAACTCGATGTTTGGAATTAGTTTTTTTTGATAACGACGGAGTCATTGGGATTTAAGCCTTCTAATATTTGAATTTCGTTATCATTTTCGATGCCGGTAGTAACGTATTTTTTGGTTAATTTATCGTCATTTTTTAGCCAAACAAAGCTTTGACCATCATTATTTAAGGCGTCCGGGGGAATGACAAGGGCCTCGGACTCTTCTTCGAGAGTAATTCGAGCTTCTCCGTCCATGCCCAGGCGGTATTTCAAATCTTGATTATCAATGGGCAATTTAAAACGAATTTCGTAGACGGTTGACGATTGGCCTGGAACAGGAATAAATGAAATGTGAGTGATTTCAGAGTCAAAACTTTGATCAGGAAAAGAGTCAATGATTAAAGTAGCTTTTTGGCCGACTTTTATTTTGGGAACATCTTCCTGATCGATTTCGGATTTAAAATAAATAGAATCAGGGTTGATAATAGTAAAAGTGGCGGTGGCGGGGGTAATGTTGGTACCGGTAAGAGGTTGTTCAATGGCAGTGACAATACCATTTATGGGCGAGACGAGAGTGGCTTCTTTGATGGCCATATCAGCAATTTCGTAATTGATAACGGTATTATCCAGTGAATATTGGGTTCGATCTAAAATACGCTGGATAGTATCGGAAATAATCATGTCTTTATATTTATCTTGAGTATCCCAAAACTGACTTAAATTGGTCCGGTAATTATTAAATTGGGTTTGAAGGGATTTTCGTAATTGTTCTTTATCGAGAGAAGCAATGGCTTGATATTTTTTGACTCGATCCCCTTCTTTGACACCGACCCAAACTAATTTTCCAGAATTTTGAAAACGAAGATTGGCAATTTCACTGGCACTGATAGAGCCAGCCAGAGTTAATTCGGATTTAATTGACTTAATCTCGGGGGTAACGATAATATCTTCTTTGACATTAAGCTGAGTCGGGTCCTTAGCTTTTTGAGCTTGAACACGATTTATGGCGATAAATAGGGCAAAAATAGTAACAGCGCCGATAATTAGTTTGTTTTTATATTTGGAAAAAAATTTCATAGACCGTTTATTATAGCGCATTTTTTAGATATTTTTCATTTCTTTTTCCATTCGAAGCTGTTTCAATTTCCACATAAACAAGCGGTAGGGAGTTTTGATTTGGTGGGGGGGGTGATCTTTGACAAAATAACGGGCTTTTTCTAGTAATTTTCTATCTTCGGTTTTAGCCAGGCGAATATAAAGAGATTTATTTTTCCAATCATCAAGTTCGGCGGCTAATTCTAATCCGTAGGCTTGGAATTCATTTTTGATGTATTTTTTTCTTTTGGCAAAGTTTTCTTTAAAAAGAGAGAGGGTCTCGGCAATGGGGGTAGGCTTGGTAGTGCGCATAGTGGACTCGGGGGGAATTGAACCCCCAATGCGTCAATGCGAATGACGTGTTATACCGTTTAACTACGAGCCCTGATTTTTGTAGGGACTTAATTTATTAAGCCTATTTAATATGGGTTTGATAAATCAAACCCCTACATAACCAGGTTTTCAATTTCAATGAGTATTTTATCAATAGTCTTATCAATTAGCATTTTTTCGTCTTTACTAAAGGGTTTGAGGACATATTCCTCAGCAGTTTCAAATTCTGCTTTGCTAATACCAATTCGGACCCGCCAAAATGCTTGAGTCCCCAGATTTTCGATGACTGATTTGACGCCATTGTGGCCGGCGGGGCCTCGGTCAAATTGGAGGCGCCACTCCCCTACTGGTAGATCTAAATCGTCATGAATTAGATAAATATTTTCGGGTGGTATTTTATAAAAGGCGGCCACTTTTTGAAGGGCGGTTCCTGACTCATTCATATAACCAGTCGAGATGGCAAAAATGTTTTTTGACCACTCCCCTACTTCACTTTGTAATTTACTTTTTTTAGATAAGGAAAAATGATTTTTTTGGGCAAAATTATAGATAATCATTTGCCCCAAATTATGGCGGGTGTTTTGGTACTGTTTACCGGGGTTGCCAAGGCCAAAAAAGAGTTTCATTGATGTATTATATTATAGATTGATATATAAATATAGTGTAAAGATGGGTTTTATTAAATTTGATATAGTAATTAGCACTCTATCTTATCGACTGCTAATAAGTTCTTTTAATTGTTCTTCGTTGATAATTTTAACATTAAATTTTTTGGCCAGTTTAAATTTACTGGAAGTAGAGTCGGTTTCGTTGGTTAAAAGATAATCGGTATTTTTGGAAACAGTACTGACGAATTTACCCCCTTGAGTTTCGATTAATTCGATAAACTGAGAGCGAGGCAGTGACAGATTACCGGTGATGGCAAAAGATAAATTTGAGAGCTTCAGAGCGCTGGTGCTTTGGTCCTTTAGAGTAATCTCTGAAAGAATGGAGAGTATCCAGTTTCGGCGAAAATTTAGACCATCAATAATTTTTTTGGCCAGAGTTTTTTGAAAACCAGGAAGCTTTAACAGCTCATTTTGAGTTATGTTCAGTAATTTTTCGGGAGTGTCAAATCCGGTCTTGATTAATTGTTGAATTCTGGCATGACTTAAATTGGGAATAGCCGCGGCGTCAAAAATTTGCTTTAAAGTCAGAGTTTTTTTACCCTGAATTTGACTGATAATTTTTTTGGCTGATTTTTCTCCGAGATTATCTAGGTTGCTGATATCGCTAATTTTAAGTTTATAAAAATCACCAGGAGTTTTGATTTTGCCAGCGGAGTAGAGCTTGGCGATGGTTTTATCGGATAAACCTAAAATATCGAGACTGTCACAAAAGAGACGAAGAGAACCCAAAATTTGAGGTAAGCAATTTTGAGAATTGGGGCAACGGATATATTTGTCTTCAACGATAAGTAAAGTTTTACAGAAAGGACAATATTGAGGGATATCAATATGACCTTTGGTTACCTTATTTATAACCTTTTCAATATGGGGAATGACATCTCCCCGGCGGGTAATTTCAACAATATCACCAACATTGATATTTTTTTCTTTGATGAGTTGGTAGTTGGCGAGAGAGGCAAAAGTAATGGTGGCGCCGGAAATTTCGACGGGATCAACCTCGGCTACCGGGGTAATGGTTCCCAAGGGGCCAACTTGCCAGACAACCTTTTTTATTCGGGTTTGGTTGGTGGCGGCAGGAAATTTGTAGGCGACTTGATATTTGGGCCGATTATTTTTGGAGCCTAATTTTTCCGCGAGGTCTAAATCGTTTATTTTGACAACCAGACCGTCGATTTCATAAGGATAAATGAAACGTTTTTTGGTCAAGAACTGCTGATATATTGTTTCGATTTGTTCAAAGGTTTGGCAAAGGATAGATTCGACAGGGGTAAATCCGAGAGATTTGATGAAATTAATTTTATTAATTTCTGATGTAGGGGCAGGACAGTGTCCTACCCCTACATCGGGATTGATCAAAATATCGGTGGCATAAAGAGTGCAATATTCGCTGTATTTTCCGTCCAGTCGCTGGGATAAACCTGAGGCAGCATTTCTAGGATTGGAATACGTCATCGCGAGAGCCGAGGGCTCGTGGCGATCCACTGGGGATTGCTTCGTCGTTTCACTTCTCGCAATGACGTTCAGTTTTTCAAAATCTTTTTTGGTAACCACAATTTCACAGCGAATTGAACCAGAGAATTTTTTTGGTAGAGATAGGGGAAGATTTTTCATTTTGACGACATTTTGGGTGATAACATCACCGGTGATGCCATCACCGCGGGTAATCGCCTCGATTAATTCACCGTTTTTATAAACAATTTCTAGGGAGATTCCGTCGCATTTGGGTTGAACTACAAAATCAGGAATGGTAATTTTTTTTAATTCGAAATAATGGACAAGGTCTTTAAAAGTGTTAACTTTGTTTTGCGAACCCATAGGGATAAGATGCTTTTTTTTGTCAAAACCGGTGTCAAAATTAGGGGTACCAATTTTGGTGAAAAAGCGGTGGTGAGGAGCTTTGAGACGGAGTATTTCTTCTAAAGTATCGTAGGTATGATCATCCATGATAGGTTCAGCACTGGTGTAATAGGCTTTTTTGGCCTCTAAAAGCAACTCGCCCAATTTAGCTGGAGAAATATTTTTTAAATCGATCTGATCAAAAGTGATCATGAGTTAATTATAAATCTTCAATCTTCAGACTTCAGACATTGAATTATTTATTGAAAATTGAAGATTGAAGATTGAAGATCAAACGTTTGCCAGGCAATAATAGGCCCCCTTAGTCGAACCACGTTTTTCACAAACTTTATCGTCGATGAGTTTTTTGAGATCGCGCCAAATAGTATCGTCGCTGACCATGGGTAAAAGTGATTTGGCGTCGGGCATACGGAGACCCCCAAACTGCTGCATATATTCGACCAGTTTTATTTGTCTTTCGGTTAAATGGACTTGTTTGCCGCCGAGTTTTTGCTTAAATTTAAGATCTCTCGAAAGGGACTGAACTTTGTCTTTAATCCGAGATAATTCGATAGCCAAAGCTTCGGTGTAATAAATTATCCAATTGGTTAGATCACGCTGAAAAATATCACTATCCAGCTCGTGAGTGGACTGAATGGTGTTGTAATAAGTTTCGGCATTACGGTCAAAATATTCTTCAAGAGAAAATAAACGACGGATGTCATAGCCTTCGACATAAAGAGGTAACATGGAAAAAGCACGGGAAACGCGGCCATTTCCTTCAATGAAAGGATGAATGGCGACTAAAATATACTGAGAAATGGCGGCGCGGATGGCGGGATGAATTTCCCGGGTGGGACTATCGTTGAGCCAGCCGACAAAATCAGACATGAGATAGGGCACTTCGATGGCCGGAGGAGGTCGGTGAGCGATTTCGCCAGTTCGAGTATTTTTTAAAACGACTTGTTGGCGGCGATATTTACCAACCTCACTTTCAGCGATAATTTTAAAAGTAGTTAGTTCGTGAATTTTTTTGATAATGGTTTCGCTAAAGAAAAATGGGCGGGTTTTAGGGTCAGTATTTTGGACAAATTTTTCTTCAGGGAGAGGTAAACCAGCATCAAAAGTAGCCCAGATTTCCTCAAGATAAGAAATGACATTGCGGTAGTTGATGACTTCCTGAATGTCACGCTCGCCGGCGGTGACCTGACGGCCCTCAACCAATTTAGCCACATCGTGGTAGCTAAGGTCATTACCTTCAATACGGGTACCATAGTGAACGGTACGGACGATAGCTTCTTGCTGAAATTGTTTTTCGTAGGCGGGAATGAGAGGGGCTTCATCAATAATTGCCTTGGCGGCTTCGATGGTACCGATATTCTTTAAAATCTGGTTATTGATGGTAAATAACGGTGAAAACATTCTAAGGGAATTATAGCAGATTTTTGAAAATCAATGAGGGGAAAATGCGGAAAAAGAAATTAT
>Ga0209717_1002871_pt1 | contig 15830 bp, 13 predicted proteins | sample AD_UKC048_MetaG_FD_184418 | JGI IMG/M metagenome (GOLD analysis project Ga0209717, IMG submission 184418) | Active sludge microbial communities of municipal wastewater-treating anaerobic digesters from USA - AD_UKC048_MetaG (SPAdes) (version 2) | ecosystem: Engineered > Bioreactor > Anaerobic >... | reverse complement strand
TCAGGAATGATCCCAAAACACCTGACTACATCCGGGAGTTGGCCGAATAACAACCCTATATGACTAAATATTTCCGGTCACCCGATTTCCGATTTATAATAACTACAAATCTTTCTTATAGCAGCGGGCCCGTTTATGCTGTCTTATCTCTAATTTGTTCCAGAGATTTTGTACGTTTCTGTTATCTTCCAGTTCGCGTGTCGTTTCAATATTTGTGAAGCCATTCTGAATTATTGAATCACCGATATTTCTGAACATCAAAGACATAACACCCTTATCCCTATACTCTTCGTCTATGGCAATAAGCAGCGTATCCAGCGTATCATTCTTATGAAGGGCTCTGAGAATCGGGATAAAACCAAAAGGATACATTTTGCCGTGATTTTTCTGTAACGCTTTAGACAAAGACGGAAGGCATATAGCAAAGGCCACCACTTTGTCTTTTGCGTCCAATACAACGGACACGTATTCTAATTGCAGCATGGGAAGAAAATGATTTTTCAGATCTTCCAATTGCCTGGGACTCAATTCCGAGAATCCGTGTAGATTCATATAGGCTTTGTTGAGCAAGTGGAATATGCCGTCTGCATAGGTAAGCAGATCCTTTTTGCCCGAAACGGGAGCACAGCGCAAATTATACCGCTTCTCCACAATAGATGCCATGGTCAGGTACTTTTCGGGAGTGGCATCGGGAACTTTAATGTTATATTCCACCCAGTCGGTTTCTTTTGTAAAACCCTCTTTCCCGAGGAATTCGTCATAATAAGGGAAATTATATTTGCCATAGGCAGTTGGGATCTCATTAAAGCCTTCCACAAGCACCCCCGATGCATCGAAATCGGAAAAGCCGAGCGGACCGTGCAGGATTTTTGCATTTTTTGAACGTGCCCACTCTTCGACCGTCTGTATCAAAGCATGCAAAACCTCTTCTTTCTCAATAAAATCGAGCCAGCCGAACCGCGCGTACTCTTTACCTGTTTTCTTATTATAGCTATGATTTATTATACCTGCCACACGCCCCACAACTTTATTGTCTTCACAGGCAAACCAGTATTTTGCTTCACAAAATTCAAAAGCGGGATTTTTCTTTGCCGAAAGGACATTCATTTCTCCGGAAAGGAGCTGAGGAACATAATACGCATTATGTTTGTATAATTTGTTGGGAAAGGCAGCAAAACGCCTGAGCTGACGTCTGGACACCACTTCTTTGATCTCAATCTGCATAATTCGTTTCTTTATATATCGGGTTAGGTTTTGTAATAGGTTCTAAGTATAGCGGTAAACATCCTTTCCGGCAAATAACGCTTCAGATAAACCGAAGCTTTTTGGGGAGGTGTTGCTAAGATATATCTTTCCGACGGATTTTTCTTACCTGCAATCCGCACCATCTTTCCGGCCAAATATTCAGGTTTGAGCCCGTTTTGCTCGCTTTGTTCAATTAAGGCAAGAGTCACGGGATATCCCGGATAGGCACCCAGACAGGTTTCTCCTTCTATTTTTTTACGACTCGAAGTAAAATGGGTAGAAAAATCACCGGGATTAACGATCACCACTTTAATATTGCAGGACCTGATCTCAAGACGCAGTGCCTGGCAATAACCTTCCAAAGCGAATTTGCCGGCCGAATACATTCCCTGGTACGGCAACCCCATGAGGCCTCCCACCGAGCTCATACATATTAACAAACCGTTTTGCTGACGTCTCATCACCGGTAAAACCGCCTGAATAACATTCACCGCCCCAAAAAAATTCACATCCATCAATTGTCTGGCCTCTTCTACAGGGGTAAATTCCAAAGGTCCCCCTATTCCTCCCCCCGCATTATTGATCACCACGTCCAGAGTCTGCTCCCTGTTCATAATCTCATCAACGGCCTGTCTCACGGACTCGGGCCGCGTCACCTCCATATGAAGATAATTCACTCCGGGAACAGGTTCCACAGACCGGCGTACCGTTCCGTAAACCGTATATCCTGCCTTGGTGAAAGCAGCCGCCATGGCATGACCGAAGCCCGAAGAAACGCCCGTAATAAGAACGACCTTTTTCATCGGGAAATAATATCAAATGTTTTGAATGCTTCTATTATCTTTTCAATGGCCGTATTGAGCTGTTCAAAGGTATGCGTTGCCATGAGAGAAAAACGGATGAGCGTGTCTTCCTTTGGGACGGCAGGGCCTATTACAGGATTTACAAAAACGCCATTTTCCAGAAGCATTTGTGTGATCTTAAGCGCCTTAAGATCGTCGCGAACAAACAGGGGAATAATGGGGGTTTCGCTCTTGCCTGTATCCAGTCCGGCCTCCTGAAAGGCTTTGCACGCATAATGCGTCAGATCCCATAAATGAGCTATGCGTTCCGGCTCTTCCAGCATTATGTCTATAGCTGTGCTTACGCTGGCAAGAGATGCAGGAGGCAGGCTGGCACAAAAGATGAGCGCACGGGAATTGTGTTTCAGGTAATTGATCACCGAGGCATCGCCGGCAATAAAACCCCCGATGGAAGCCAGCGATTTGGAAAAAGTACCCATAATAAGGTCCACCTGAGAGGTAAGTCCAAAATGAGAAGCCGTGCCTCTTCCGTTCTCCCCGATGACGCCAATGGCATGCGCATCGTCTACCATAAGGCTGGCACCGTATTTTTGCGCCACCTCAACCAGACGGGGAAGTTTTACTATATCACCCTCCATGGAGAAAATTCCGTCGGTAACAATCAGCTTCATTTTATCAGATTCACAAAGCTGCAATTTAGCTTCCAGAGAATCCATATCGTTATGCTCATATTTGAACACCTTTCCGAAAGAAAGACGGCTTCCTTCAATAATAGAAGCATGATCGAGCGAATCCAGAAGCAGGTAATCCTGGCGATTGCACAATGTCGACACCACTCCCACGTTTACAAGAAAGCCTGTGCTGTAGCAAATGACAGCCTCTTTATTTACCAATTTGGCCAACTTGTCTTCAAGGGCCAGATGCGCATCGAGCGTCCCGTTCAGGAACCGCGAACCGGAACAGCTGGTACCGTATTTGTCTATGGCCTTCTTGGCCGCTTCTTTTATTCTCGGATGGTTAGAAAGGCCCAGATAGCTGTTGGAACCAAACATCAATACTTTCTTGCCGTTCATAATAACGACCGTATCCTGCTCAGATTCAATGGCCCTGAAATAAGGATAGATCCCGGCCGCCATGATCTCCTGAGGAGCGGTATACTTTGCGCAACGATTCTGTAGTAAACCCATAATTAGTTTTCAATTAATTTTTCTTCATTTAATATATCTGCCTGCACATTGTCAGTAAGAATATGATCTTTTATCTTCTTTATATATGGCGATTTACGGAATACCATGAGGTCTGCCAGAAAATAATTGGCCAGACCCGATATAAGCAGCGCCAAAAGATTACAGTAGACCACATCCAGACTGAACAACCATTCAAACAGCAGCAGGCAACCCATTTTTATACCAAACCCTCCGATGGAAGAAATGTTAAAATACAAAAGCCGGATAAAAAATGATTTAGGTCCTTTGGTTTCCAAACGCATGTGCCATATCCAAAAATAAGAGAAGCAGTAGTTGCTGAACATAGCCACTTCAAATGATATGGCAGGTGATATTATATATACGCCAAAATAAGATGAAAAGATATAATTGGAAAAGAGCCATAAAATGATTGTATCCACCAGTGTCCCAAATAACCGGCTGACAACAAACTTAATATATCTTGTCATTGTATATCGGCGTTCTTTTTATAAGGTTTGGGCGGGTCAATTCTTTCGTACTCTTTCTTATATATAATAATATTCACAAAATGAACAGTAAAAAGGATCCCTGCTATCGCAATGCAGATGACGTCAACCAGGCTGAACATCCTGCCTGCAATGGATAACAGAGGTCTCTGAAGAGGCAAATATATAAACATTGTATTAATGATGATAACAATGAGTCTGAATTCTGTCGGGCCGAACAGTCCGTAGGAAATCTTGAATTCTCCTTTCAGATGGGCATTGATATACGTAAAAATTGACAGCACCAGGTAACCGGCGAGAATGAGCAGGGCAATTGAGAGGGAAACAATGGGAGACAAACCGGCCCCGATGCACATTAGGGAAATAGTAACGGCATCAATATTATGATCTATAAAAAAACCGTATACAGGCCTCTGCGTATTCCTCACACGGGCCAGTGTCCCGTCGAGGCTGTCACCGTACCAGTTTATGACAAGCCCGAATGAGGCAAGCCATAAAAAACGTATATCCAGGTTTGATAAAACATAGGCAACCGCCGTAACAACAGCGCCCGTAAACCCGATAAAAGTCAGATGGTCCGAATTCACCCAATCGGGAAGTTTTTTGGCCATCTTCACCAGAATCCTCTTCTCAACGGCGCTCAGGAAAGAGGTCTGGATCCTGATCTCAGCATGTTTTTCTTTCATCGCAATATGTTTTTGATTTTTTTACACTATTGACAATCAATATGGAAAATTCTTCCAGGCTTTTCTTATATTCATCGTATTTGTGCTGCAGGAATAAGTGCACATCCATGCCCGAAATAATCATCATGAGAATATCTACGGTGGCAGGAATACTCTTTATGGAAAAAAAGCCTTCGTTTTGTCCCCGGGTTAGCATCGACGCCAGCTGTAACCGTTCAAATTCACTGAAACGCTCCCGGGTGCCGGCCACAAAATGATATTTATCAAAAAAATCGGCCTGTAACGTTTCCTGGTAATTCACCGCATTTTTCAATAGATGAAAGCGCTTTAGAATATACCTTTTGAGCATATTCATAGAGTCCTGGCTCCCGGAAATCTCTTTTGACAATTCGGCCTGTACATCGTCCAGTTCCTTTTCCAGCACCGCGTTAAAAAGCTCTTCCTTACTGTTAAAATAGTAATAAAGAAGCCCTTTCGCCTTATGAATATGCCGTGCGATCTCATCCATAGTTGTTTTTCGGAATCCGAATTTCGAAAAAAACCTGGTAGCCGACGTTACGATCTGATCCTTGACCTGGCTCTCATTCTCTGTCATATTATTGACGATTTTGGTTCTAAGGTCAAAGATAATAAAATTTCTATTTTTCCATGACTTCCCTGTAAAAACATTCGACATCCTGCCAGTGATAATACGGATAAATATCCGTTTCTACCGGTATAGAAACTTCCCGCTCGTTGTGCAGGATCTTGACAATAACATCTTTATTTTTCTTATGTCTGAAAAAAACAAGTTGGATATTTGAGGCCTTGGGTGTGCATACAGATGCATTCCATACTGTATAAATCTTCAACGGATCTTTCTCGCTGGAACGATTATCGTCCAATTGCATAAGACCGGCCAAAGGCGTAATATTTCCGTCATGGCCAAATCTCAGATTCGCGGCTGTTCCGTTACCATTAACTGCCTCATGGGCTTTATCAAGAATATCCGTAAGAAGGTTAATCGCATTGGCTACAGCCAAACCACCACTTTCCGGCGAAGTGGAAAGCGTAACATAATATCTATAATTCATTGCCTGCCAAAGATCAAACATTTCCCGGGGTGTGAACAAATCATATAAAGACAGTCCCGGATCCACATTCTGCATATCGGAAGCAATTTGAAACAGACCGGACATTACGGCCGCGGAACTCATATTTTCCTTACAATAACCGGGATTGGTAAAAAGTACGGACATTAGTCGTTCGGGATTGGCCAGTTCATGTAAAAATCTATAATTTGCCCTCCAGGCCAATGTCGTATCCCTTATCCACCTTTCATATTCTTTACCTGTATGATTCATGTAATACATATATCGTTGACTTGCCTGACGCGTTATTTCAAGGTCGGGATTCTCTTCTTTCAGTTTTTCGCAAAATGCATCCATGCTAAGAATGCATCGGATAACAGTGGTGGATTTTGCATCAATCTTTGCATCTCCGGCAAAAACCTGAGGATAGTTTTTATACATTCTCTCCGCAATGGCACGATGCTGCCGTACCCCAAGGGAGGTAAGATCACCGCTCCGGCCCCGTGCATCTTCACAAATAATTGCAAGCCGACGCCGTACATCCTTTCCGAGAGGTGTTAAGACGCTATCCGAATAAGCTTTATTAAAGACTTCATAAATATTTACATAATCACCGTCACTGGTTAGCCATCTGGACCCGTGACGTCCGTAATGGCTTATATAAAAAGGAATATATCCTTTGGGCGCAGGTGTGTTTTCTGCTACGGTTACCGGATACGCATATAAAAATGCAGCGGTCAGTTCCGGTGTGGATAACAACTCTTTTTTTGAAGGGATTTGTGCAAATAGAGTAAAAAAAGAAAAAAGAAGAACAAGGGCAGTAAGAAATTTTTTCATCGTTATATTTTTGATTTGGCTAATTTAAGACGAAAAACCCATAAGTAGCTATAGCGAATCGTCATCCGGACAAGCCAAATTACCGAAATAATTATAGCCAACTTGGTGAATAAACCATCGTAATTATCTATATAATAAAGAAATTACGTTATCTTTGTAACAGAAAAAGCCGGTAGGATTAATCAATAAAAAGAATATGGAAACATCGGTAGTCTACAAGCCAAGGATAGCGGACAGGATGCTGCAAGAACAACTCGAAGCATCGGGGGTCGTTTTGATCCAAGGGCCGAAATGGTGCGGAAAAACAACTACTGCGGAACAGCAGGCAAAAAGTGTTCTGTATATGGATGCCCCAAGGACCCGTAAAGCTAATTATCTGTTGGCGGAAACAGACCCGGAAATTCTTTTTCAGGGAGAGACACCAAGGCTGATTGACGAATGGCAACTGGCTCCGAAATTATGGGATGCTGCACGGTTTGAAGTAAGTCGCAGGCGTTTGCCCGGACAGCTTATTTTTACAGGTTCGGCTGTTCCGCCTGATTTAACGGAATTAACCCATTCCGGTACCGGCAGGTTTGCATGGCTGACCATGCGGCCCATGAGTTTGTGGGAATCCGGCGACTCAAATGGCAGCATCAGCCTGAATTCTCTTTTTCAAGGAAATATGGCTCCAGTTGTTTCACGTGACATTTCATTGAAAGAACTGGCTTTTCTGATATGCAGAGGTGGTTGGCCGGGCTCTCTCAGTTTAACCCCCAAGGCTGCTTTGCGACAGGCTACAAACTACGTGGATTCAGTTGTTAATAGCGACGTTTCCAGAGTGGACGATGTAAGCCGGAATGCGGAATTTGTTCGAAGGCTGTTGCGCTCTTACGCCCGGCATCAAGGCGCACAAGTGTCTGTAAACACGATATATGACGATCTGGAGAAGAACAGGATGGGAAGTATGAGTGAAGATACCATTGCCTCATATATTTTAGCCCTTAAAAAAATTTTCGTTATTGAAGACATGCCGGCGTGGAGTCCTAACCTCCGATCCAAGACCGCAATACGTACTTCCGACACCCGTTATTTTGTAGACCCCTCCATTGCGACTGCTGCTCTTGGCCTTGGTCCCGAAGATTTGATCGGAGATTTGAACACCTTCGGTTTGCTTTTTGAAACGATGGTCGTACGCGACCTTCGCGTATATGCCGATGCACTTGACGGGCAAGTGTACCATTATCGTGACAAGAACGGACTGGAGTGCGATGCTGTGGTGCATCTGCGAAATGGCTGTTTTGGGCTGATAGAGATAAAACTGGGAAGTGACCGTTTAATAGAGGCAGGCGCCCAAACTCTTAAGAGACTGTCCGACAAAATAGACACGACAAGAATGAAATCATCTTCATTCCTGATGGTTATTACTGGTAGAGGGCAATACGCTTACCGCCGGGAAGATGGTGTTTATGTGGTACCGATAGGTTGTTTAAAAGATTGAATATATGCATTCAGCATCAGATAAAATGTATCTATCGCCTTCTCCAAATCCCCCCTGCTTTCCAGAAACGGCATATGCCCGGTGGGGCTGCTGACAAAAAGTGCATTAGGGAATTTTATTCCTTTATAGTGATCCGGTCCCACCATCCAGTCTCTTTCGCCATAAAAGAAAAGTACGGGTATCGTTACCTGTGGTGCGAATTGTCTGAAATCGGACCAATAATCGGCCACTGAAAGCGCTATATTGCTAAAATCGTTATTCCATTCGCTTACTTTCCCGTAAGTGGCATTCATGATGTCCTGGTTGGCTTCTTCCGTATAAGCCATTTTCCAGAAAAGCTCCCTTTTATTCAGGCTGTCAATGAGTCCGGTCATAACCTCCAAAAGCTGAGCCGGAGTTGCAGAAGACATATCCGGCTGTTCGTTACCCAGAATCTCATAAGCTTTTGAAATCCAGCTGCCGGAAAAACTTTCCTGCATACAGAGCGTGCAATTGATCATGAGCATTCCGGAATGAACCTCCGGGCGGGCCATGACATACCCCATCTGCAGAATACCCCCGAACGAATGCCCCAGCGTGAGCCATGTGTCAATACCCAATGCCTTTCTTACCTCTTCAAAGTCTTTGACCATCCGCTCCATGGAATAATCTCCATTCACGGGCGAAGAGGAGCGCCCCACCCCTCTTTGATCGAGATACACCATTTGGAAATTCTTTTCCAGATAATCGCCCATAAATTCTTCCAGCCAGAGGCTTCCCGAACCGGGCCCTCCGTGCAGATACAGGCAGGGAGTACCGATACCCCGCACATTAACATACAAGCAAACGCTGTCCGAGGTCACGATTTTCATTTCCCGGGCCCCGAGCCATCCGGCCAGAAGCAGCATAACGATTAAAAGAACTGTTCTTTTCATATTTTTCACATTTGACGCAAAAATAATCATTCGGTTTCAGGGACGTCTTCCCCTGCAACCCGAACTATGGTAATAATTACTAATTACCATAGTTTCAGCTGATTTTCAACAGTTTACCAATTATTTTAATCATGACTTTTTTCGCATCTGTTTTTGAATTCGCAGCCTTTACAGGGATCATCTTTACGGCGAATACTTTTTATTATCGCATATAAAGACAATACAACCGTTAAAATGAGGATACTATATACTATAATTGTAAATTGCCATCGAAAAGTGAACAGTTTTGCCAGCCAATTCTGAACAGTTGAAGACCATTGCAAAGGTATTTATTTATCTGTTTTTTGTTTCATTTTTCTTTCCTTTATCCACTCTTCGGTGGCCTTGATTCTGTAGGATTGAGCGTTCATATCCACGATATATGATTTATAAGTCAGGCGGTCGACGATGGCTGCTGCGATTATTTTGTCAGTAAAGATCTGATCCCACTTGTCAAAGCCAAGGTTTGTAGTGATGATAATGGACTTGATTCCGGCCCTGAGGGATATGTGGTTGAAGAGGAGTTCGGCACCGGCTTTGTCAAAAGATTTGTAACCGCATTCGTCCAGGATAGCAAGGTCGTATTTCTCAAAGCGTTTCTGTAGCCTTGACAGCTTGCGTTGAGATTCACACTCCTTGATTTGAACAAGCAGACGGGGTACTGAAGCGTATAGGACATTGTATCCTGCGAGACATGCCTTGATTCCAAGCCCGATGGCACAGTGCGTCTTTCCTGTGCCGGGATTCCCGTACATAATGACATTCTGGCCTGTCTTAATGAAGTCCAATGCCTCCAGTTCAGGCAAAGCCACGGCCATATCCTTTGGCAGGCAATCTCGGTCCAGATCCTCAAGATATTTCAGCTGAGGGAAGCCGGCTTTCTTTATCTGAGCCTTGCGGTGGGTGTTCTCCTTGTGCTCGGCCTCTCTTGAGAGCAGCTCGGCAAGGAGGCGGTCATATGACCATTTCTGTGTGCTTGCGTCTTTCATCACGGCATCCAGGCAGCCCCTGATGCCACCAAGCTTAAGTGCCCGGCAGTGGTCCATGATTGAGCTCTTATAGGACTGTTCCATTATGACGGCTGGTTTTGAAAGTGAGAGTTGAAAATCCTTCCGAGTGATGCGATGTTCTGTTCTGCACTGTTATCAATGCCTTGTGACCAGGGAAGTTCAAGGACTTCTACCATCGAACGGGTCTCGCTGAGTGTTGCTTTGATGCTGTCTGTGGTGATTGTTCTGACCCCTTTCATTCTGGCCACCTTCACTGAAGAACACAGATCCTGGTATGTGTACTTATTTTCTTTAGCCCATAGAAGAAGTTCAATGAAGCCTCGCGGATTGTCTGTGAAGTAGGTGTCAAACAGTTCCTGAAGGGCCTTAGGCGTCTGACGCAGTGCCATGGAGTTGTGAAGGGCTCCGGGCTTCACTTTTAGGACTTTCAGGTAATGCTGTAGGTCAAGGATCCAATCCTCTTGTATGTGGCTGCGTTCATGGCGTGCTATTTCAATTTTGGAAGGACCTTCCATATTGAAAATAACAACTTTGTCGCTGTATTTTTTCATCCATACTTTGCGGTCCACGTACTCGAACGGAACGGAGTAATGAACGGTATCTATGCTTATTGTAGCGAGCTTGTCCGCATGACGATAGTCGGCCTCAAAGCATGCCATTTCTCCGATTGACGGTTGCATGACATCAAGTTCCTCCTGTATCAAGGCTTGTACTGCCTCGTTGTTTTCACGACATATGGAAAGAAGATACTCATTCGCTTCCTCAAGTGAGTCGAAGTGGTCACGTCTTGAGAACGCAAGGCGCCTAAGTATTTCCACAGCCCTTTCAACATGACCCTTTTCGTTTCCTGACCGAACGTTGCAATACTGATGCTTGAAGCCATAATAACCTTCCAACTGTGTCAACTCCAGTGTGGGTGTCTTCTCTCCACCGGTAAAACTCTTGACCGCAGTCCTCATATTGTCATACACAATTATCCTTGGAATATGACCCCAGAACTTGAAGCTCTCAACATGCGCTTCCATCATCGCCTGTTTGTCTTGACGTGTGAAGAGTTGACCCCAACGGCCGTTGCTGCAAAGAGCGGTTGCAGCCATGTTGAACGGGCGAAGACTTCCCTTAATGTATATCCGTACCTCGCCCCAGTCGAACTCCACGCGCTCTCCGGGAACATACTTCTGCTTGATGAAACAGTCAAACTCGGACGCTGCTGCCTTACCTTTTTTGGATTTGATGTACCTGGCCACTGTTCTGTACGATATGGAGTATCCAGCCCTGCATAGGTCTGCGTGGATGTCGGTCGCCTTTTTCTGCTGTTTCTTGAGGCCGGTAGCCACTTTTACTGCGTTGGTGGCCAGGTCTGTGTCGATGAGGCCTCTGATTTCATCGGTAAGGATAGGGCTGTCCACCTCTCTGTCCTTGTACTTAGGGGGGCTTTGGAGGAGATCCTCCAGAGCCTCCGGATGTTTTTTGTCTGCTACCGTCGAGTTGTAGAGTTTTCGAAGGCCCACGATTGTCGTGCGGCTGCAGTTGTGAATCCGGGCTATCTCGCTGTTGAAGAGACCGCGCCGGAAGTCGCTGAAAATGTCATTTCTTTTCACGTAGTTGATCATTTGCTCGAGCTTTTACGGCCCGAAAGTTAATAATTGGGGGGGCTGGCGTGCGGCAGGCTGGCCCTGCTCTCCGCGCCGCTCGGCTTCGCCTCGCTCTGTTACGAGCAGGGCCAGCCAAGGTCCCTTTCAAATGATCTCAACTGTTCAATTTTCGGTGGCAATCACTGTTCAATTTTCGGTGGCGAGGGACATACTATAATTAATTGCATAAGAGAATTAAATAAAAAAGCTGCCTATCTGATATACTCCAAATGTCACCACCCAGGCCAGACCAGTCGTATAGGCCATGGTAAACAAAGCCCACTTCCAGCTCGATTCCTTCTTAATGGCAGCAATCACCGCAATACATGGGAAATAAATTAACACAAACAGCATAAAACATAAAGCAACAAGCGGTGTAAACGATTCCTGGTTACGCAGGTTTGAGATCAGAGAGCCATCATTATTGTCGTTCCCGGCTCCCCCGTTGTAAAGAACTCCCATGGTACTTACCACAATTTCTTTGGCCGCCAGCCCGCTTAGAATACTTACCCCCATTTTCCAATCAAACCCAAGAGGTCTGATAATCGGTTCAATAGCATGCCCGAGCTTGCCAATATAAGATTGTTCCCGACTTGCATAGTCCCGGCTGCCCGATGCATCTCTTGGGAAATATCCCAAAGCCCAGATAATTATGGATGCCACCAGTATAACCGTTCCCATCTTTCTTAGATATGCTGCGCTTTATGCCACATGTGCAATCCGGTATTTTTCAGTGTCGGAATACGATATGGAGGCAGTTCCATAACAAAGGGAACTTCTTTTTTGGAAAACGCAATTTTTTTCATAACCAGTGCAACAGCAACGGCTAATAATATTCCGGTAAGGTATAATGAAAACAAAACAAGGCCCCGATGATTCGGGAAAAAAGCCGAAATTAATAATACATACACCGGCAGTCGTGCGCTACATGACATGAAAGGCGTTATTATCATGGTCAACAATCTGTCCGTTCTGTTTTCCAACGTCCTGGTAGCCATTATTGCCGGAACATTACACCCAAATCCCATTATAAGAGGAATAAATGATTTTCCGTGTAACCCTATTTTATGCATTAATTTATCCATAATAAAAGCTGCACGTGCCATATATCCGGAATCCTCCATTAAAGAAATAAAGAAAAATAATATCAAAATATTCGGTAAAAAAACAATTACTCCACCAACGCCTGCAATTATCCCGTCAACCAGTAAATCCCGCAGAGGACCTTCGTTCAGGCTTCTGCTAATAAGGCTTCCAAGTGTGGAAACTCCCGATTCAATCCAATTCATAGGGTATTGTCCAATTGCAAAAGTAGCCTGGAACATCAACCACATAAAAAAGATAAATATGGGAAATCCCCATATTCTATGGGTAAACAGATCGTCCAGTGTACGCACTTTTCCGTGTGCCGGAGCCGGTTCTTTGTAAGTTTCTTTCAACGCGCCCTTAATAAACCCATATTTTGCATCGGTAATGATGGTTTCGGAATTTTCGGCATACTCTTTCTCAAGCCTTTGCACGACAGCACGGACAGTAGTTTGAAGGGGCAGAAAATTGGGCAACGAACCGAGTCCTTCCAAAGTAGTTTTATCACCTTCAATTAGCTTTATAGCCAAATAACGTGTTGAATACTGGATCATTATTTCAGGCGCCTTACGTAGCTCGGTCTGAATCTCCATAATACCGCTTTCAATTATTTTACCGTAATTGATATGGACATGACGGACATGCGGATCTCTGTTCTCATATACTTCTATCAGTTTTGAAAACAATTCATCAATTCCCTGTCCTTTTGAGGCAACAGTGGGAACTACAGGAATTCCTATCATTTTTCCCAGAAATCCGTAATCAAATTCAACTCCCTTATTTTTTAGCTCATCATACATATTAAGAGCAATAACCACTTTAACATTCATATCAATGAGTTGCGTGGTAAGATACAGGTTCCTTTCCAGATTGGATGAATCAATTACATTAACTACGATGTCCGGTTTTTTTTCAATAATATGATGGCGGACATATAATTCTTCCGGAGAATACTCTGTTATGGAATATGTACCCGGCAGATCAACAATTATGAATTGATAGCCGTCCTTTTTCAGGACGGCTTCCTTGGCATCTACGGTTACTCCGCTGTAGTTTCCCACCCGTTCGTGCGAACCGGAAGCATAATTGAACAAAGTTGTTTTCCCGCAGTTCGGATTCCCCACCAGCGCAATTCGGATGATACGATCTTTTTTTGTGGATGAAACAACCGGGCAGTCTTCTTCCGATGTCCCGTTGTATGCTGTATCTGAGAATTGAACACAGTCCGAACCGGTTAACACTTGTATCATGTCCGCCTCGCTTCTTCTCAACGAAACGTTATAACCCATGATCTCATACTCAATGGGATCGTTCAAAGGCGCATTTTTGATCACTTTTACTTTTTTACCTTTGATAAAACCCATTTCAGTAATCCGTTTCCGGAATGCCCCACGTCCCAGCACCTGGGTAATTATGGCAGACTCCCCTGACTTTAGATCTGATAAATGACGTATCTCTGTCCCAACTTCTATCATCCTTATATTCAATGAATAATATTAAAAGAAACTCCCCCGTAAAACATTGTACCAAAAACAGGGGCATACATAAAAGCAGCATCGTCAAGGTGTCTTTCGTTCTGAACTTTGTTGAAGATATTATTTACCCCGGCATATAGCTTGAATGAACCCAGCCTCTTTGAGATTCTTGCGTTAAAAAGCACAAAAGGTTCCGTCTTTTTAATTTTTGACTGATCTCCAAGAACTGCATCAATTTCTTCATTATAATAATCGATGTACATTGTACCCTGATAATTACCTGTCAAAGCAAAAGTCCAGCTTCCGGGAGCATATTCAAGTCTCATGTTACCGGTTGTTACAGGAAATCTGGATATGTATTTGCTCAAAGCCTCATATTCCGTACCCACCCAGTCTTCACGTACATTTTTATATTCGCCCCGATTATACGTAAAATCGATTCCCAATGAAAGATTCCTTAGCATGTTTGCTATCAGGGATAATTCTATCCCCTGCACGAAGGCATCATCAATATTTTTCCATTGATAATCATATCCCAATGCAGCAACCTGAGCATCTGCATCGGTAAACCCGATTTTGTTCTTTAAATCTGTCCGAAACAAATTAGCACTTATTCTCATATGGTTACCATAATAATCTGCAGACAAATTATAACTTACTGAAGTCTCAGGTTCCAGATCAGATGATTTCCACACCCTGGGCGATCCACTGCATAAATGCAGATCTTCAGAAAATCCGTAAGGAGCCCTGAATCCGGTCCCGGCATTTGCCCGAAGTGTGAATTTCTCTGAAATTTTATATTTAACTGCCAATCGGGGATTTACGGCCGTTTCATCAAAATTAGTTTCGGGAAAATTTTCAGTTGCAAAAACCTGCTTGTCTGCGGTATATTTTTCTCCGGAATGATGGTTATCTATTCTCACTCCCGGCACCACCATGAATTTATCTGATATAGCCCATTCATCCTGAAGGAACAAACCGAATTCCCGTGCCGATTTATTGGCGACCGAACGATATGATTCTCCCAGAAAACTGCTTGCCTGGTCAACGACAACGTACATTCCAGATTCTTCAAGCTTATCGTAGAAAAACTGTAACCCGGCAATCAGGCTGTGTTTCCTGAGCTTTGTATTAAATGACAATGTTGAAGTCACAGAATTCTCATCAGCCAGATAAGGTCTCATAACTCTTAAGTCGGGAACACTGTCGTTATGGGTCGCCATATAATCCCCCAAATAGGAATCGTTGGTAGCATTTCTGTTATGATTAACATAACCAAATGAAAGATTCAATTCAGATTTTGTCCCAATTTTAGCAGTATAACTCAACGATGCTTCATAACGATCTGTGGTAATATTTTCCGTGCCATCTGTTAACGGATTACGATAATAATCATCCGTCATAGTACCTCCTTCCCGTTTTTCAAAAACCGATTTTCCATGAAGAATGAGCTTATCATTTTCAAAAAAAGCATTATTAATATACAGGCCAAACCCTGCATTGGTAAGGTTGGTTTTTACCCGATCAGAAATCCCGTCCTTTTGCATTACTTCACTGCGTGTAATTCCCGCCCCTGTTTCGTCAATTGCATCTTCAGTATAACGTTGTGCAAAAATTGTCAGGCCAACCGTGCCTTTCTCATTCCGCATAGAAGAAGAAACGTCGTATTTATTCGTTCTGTAGCTGCCAAACTGAACGTCCAACGTTGTTGAAGGGATATTGGAAGGTTCCTTAGTTCTACTTTGACACATTTATTGTTTTGAATAACAGTGATCTATATCGCACTGCCGTTTTAAGTGGCGTTCTTTTAGTTGTCTGAGCAATCGTTCTTCCGTCATTTCTTTGTAAAATTTGAAGA
>Ga0209717_1002867_pt1 | contig 15856 bp, 10 predicted proteins | sample AD_UKC048_MetaG_FD_184418 | JGI IMG/M metagenome (GOLD analysis project Ga0209717, IMG submission 184418) | Active sludge microbial communities of municipal wastewater-treating anaerobic digesters from USA - AD_UKC048_MetaG (SPAdes) (version 2) | ecosystem: Engineered > Bioreactor > Anaerobic >... | reverse complement strand
CCGCCGCGGCGGCGGCGACAGAGGCCTGGAAGCGCGTGGCCCCGCCTGCGAGATCGGCGCCCTGGACCTTTATGAAGGCGCGGTCCCGGGTGGGGTAGGCGCACAGACCGTTTTGCGCGGTGGGCGCGGTTTTGATGCCTTCGCTCCAGCAGATGGTCTCGCCTTCGACGCGGCGATACGGGTCGAGCGTGCCGAGTTGGGCCACCGCAGGCGCCTCCTCCCACCAGGGTAGCTCGCGAATGGAGCCGTCGGGGAGGTAGTCGAGCTTGGCGACGCAGACGGAGCGGCGCTCGTGGTGTTGCTTGGTGATCGCGAAGTTTAGTTTGAAATTGAAGCCGAAGACATAGGAGCCGCCCTTGTAGTCGATGATGCCCGGGTGATTGCCCGTGGCGCGTGCGTCGGGAGGCATGATATGGCCCTTGTACGTCCAGGGGCCGGTCGGCCGGTCGCTCATGGCGTAGCCGATACCCTCGGGGCAACACGTCGACGCGTAGGCCATGTAGTAATGGCCGGCGCGTTTGTAGAACCACGGGCCCTCCTGGTAGTTCTCCGGCTTGGTGGGCTCCATGGCGATGTCGCCGGCGCACGAGACCATGTCGTCGTTGAGTTTCACGTACCAGAGGTGCGGGTTGCCGAAGTAGAGATAGGCCTGGCCGTCGTCGTCGACGAAGACGGTCGGATCGATGTAGCCCTCGGCTTTGTCGATCAGGGGGCGGCCGAGGGCGTCCTTGAACGGCCCGAGCGGGTTGTCGGCGACCGCCACGGCGATGACGTTCTTGGGCCAGCCCTGCACGCTGATGGGGGCGTACAGGTAGAACTTGCCGTTGCGGGCGACGACCTGCGGGGCCCACGCGTCGTTTTTCTGGTCGGCCCAGGGAAACGTCGCGAGCGAGGCGACGGTGCCGTGGTCGGTCCAGTTGACCATGTCGGTCGACGAGTAGCATTTCCAATCCCGCATGAGGAACTTGCCCATTCCGGGCGGGGAGTCGTCCTCGTCATGGCTCGTGTAGAGGTAAACCACGCCGTCGTGGACGAGCGGCGCGGGATCGGCGGTGAAGTTGGTTTGGATGATCGGCTCGGATGCGTGGAGCGAGGAGGCGGCGAGCAGGGCGGCGTAGCCGGCGAGTAGCGCCAAGGGGCGGGTGTGTTTCATGCGGGATGGCTCCGATCGATTACGGGAACTGCAAGGTGAGTGGCTGGCCGGCGTAGCGGACCTCGCGCACGGCGTCCGAGCCCGGCACGCGCAACGAAATCACGAGTGTGCGCTCGGCCACCATGCCGGGGAACGAGCCCTGGCGGGCGCCGATGCGGAGCGTGCGTTTCGCGTCGTCCCACACGAGGTCGTAGGTGGCGCGTTCGCCGCGCTCGTAGGCGTAGGTTTCGTTGTCGTCTTCGTAGAGAGTGAACGTCGCGTCGGCGCCGGGGTAGATGCGGAGCTCGTAGGGCGCGTCGGGGCGCTCCGTGGCGTATTGGAGACCTGCCGGACTCATCGGCACGATGGAGCCGGCGCGCACGTACACCGGGAAGGTGTCGAGCGGGCAGTGCTTCGTGACGGTCTGGCCACCGGTGAAGCGTTCACCGGTTTGAAAATTGTACCAGTCGGCACCGGCCGGCAGGTAGGTGACCATGGAGTTGTCGAGTGTCTTCGGGCGTTCGATCAACGCGCGCGCTTCGCTGGGTGTGCGCCATGCGAACCGGACAAAGCGAGTCTGCCCGCCTTGGTGAAACTCGATCTTCAAGGCTGCGGCCTGACCCTTGGTGAGGGCGAGCTTGGCGCTGCGGTAGCGTTTCGCGCCGAAGCTCCAGTCGTCGATCAGCAGCTTGCCGTCGAGGAAGAGGCGGACGCCGTCGTCGTATTCGAGGCCGAGCTCGTACTCGCCGTCCTCGGGCGCGGTGAGCGTGCCCTCCCAGCGGGCGGAGAAGTTGTCGAAGCCGTCGAGGCCCGGAGGCGGGTTGGCCAGCGGGGGGCCGGGCCAGTTGTGTTCGAGTTTGGAGTCAGTCGTCTGGCCGGCGGGCTTTTCGAAATCGAGGCCGGCGAAATACTGCACGGCGAGGCCGGGCTGGCCGTCGGGCGTGCGCAGCGCCTCGGTCGGCACGGTGGGCGGCGGCGGGTTGCCCGGATGGTACATCGCGCGGGTGATGGGGTGCACGAGAAACGCGGGGCCGAACATGAACACGTCGTCGGTCTTGCGCACCTTCGGATCGTCGGGGAAGTCCATCGGGAGGCCGCGCATCATCGTGTAGGCGTGGGCCGTGCTCTGCCACGCGAGCGAGTAGATGTAGGGCAGCAGGCGGTAGCGCAGCTGCGCGGCGCCGAGGAGCGAGTCGTAGATCTCGGGCGCGAGGGTTTTGAAGAGGTACGGCTCGCGCTCGATGTTGGTGCCGTGGATGCGGTAGATCGGATTGAAGATGCCGAACTGGTTCCAGCGGGCGAAGAGCTCCTGGTACTCGGGGTTCTTCTCACCCTCGGGATGGTTTACGAAGAAGCCGCCGGTGTCCTGCGTCCAGTACGGGAGGCCGGCCATGGCGATGTTGACGCCGCCGGAGATTTGGGCGCGGAGCGTCTGCCAGCTCGCGGAGGTGTCGCCCGACCACGGGAGCGCGGCGTAGCGTTGCTGGCCGGCCCACGCGGAGCGCGTGAGCGTGAGCACGCGTTTGTCGCTCGCGACGCGCTGTCCCTCGTAGGTGCCCTGCGTGGTCACGAGGCTGTACGGATTGAGGTAACGCGTGAAATCGCCGAGCGCGTTTTGCCCGAGATTCTTGATGTCGCGCTCAACCTCGGCCGGATCGTGGCAGGCGCCGCCGACCTCGACCTCGGTGCCGTCCATCCAGAGCGCATCGACGCCCACGTCGAGCAGTCCGCTCTTGATGTGTTTGAAATAGATCGCGCGTCCCGCGGGGCTGAACGCGTCGTAGATGCGCGCGTTTTTCGAGATCCAGTGCAGGGAGTCGAAACGCAGGCCATGGGCATCGAGCTCGCGGGCGAGCGCGGTGTCGTTGCCGACGGAGGGCCAGATGGAGTTCATGAGCTTCACGTGGAGCTCGTCGTGAAGCGTTTTCGTGAGCGCGGCGGGATCGGGGAAACGCGTTTTGTCCCAGATCATGCCGCTCCACGTACCGTCGGCGCCGCCCCAGTATTGCCAATCCTGCACGATGTAATCGAGGGGGAAGCCGGCCGCGCGGAAGTTGCGCACGACTTCGACGAGGCGGTCCTGCGTCTGGTAGCGCTCCTTGCTCATGAAGAGGCCGAAGGCCTGCTTGGGAAACATCGGCGACGCGCCGGTGAGCGCGCGATAGCCGGCGATCACGCCGTCCATCGTACCGCCTGCGACGAAGTAGTAGTCGACACCGCCGGGGGCGCTCTCGGCCCAGAGGGTGGCGCCGGTGACGTCGTCCTTAAAAGTCATCTTCGAGTAGATGTCCCAGAGAATGCCGTAGCGGTTCGTTGAGACGAGGAACGGCACGACGGTGCCGATATTGGTCTGCACGAGCAGCACCTCCTGACCGCGGTAGTCCATGTACGGCTCGTTGTACTGGCCGAGGCCGTAGAGCGATTCGTCGGGCGCGAGCGTGAAGGTCTGGCTGACCTCGTAGGTGGGCGCGCCGGAGATTTCCACCGGCTTGATCTCATGCGGGCGGTCGGCGCGCTCGCGTGTGAGGACTTTGCCTTCAGGACTGAGGAACGTGAGCGCGCCGGTCTTCTTGTCGGCGACGATGCGCAACGCGTCGGAGACGATGGTGAGCGTGCCGACCGATTCTTCGACGGAAAACGCAACGTCCGCGGGCTGCGCGATGACGGCGAGGCTCGGATGTTTCCAATGGCTCGCACCGGGGGCCGCGTTTACGCGGACGATGGCGGGACCGTAGAAAAGGACGTTCTTGGTGACGCCGGCGACGCGCAACTGCAGGCCGTGGTCGAGGCGCACGAAGGCGAAGTCGTCCGCCGGGGCCGCTCCGACGGGCCGTAAGTGGCCTGACAAATCCAAACCGGATGCGGCGATCGCGCCCACGGGGGCAAGGAGGAGGCCGAGGCAGAGGGAGACGCGCGTGAGGGTAATCATGGGTAGGGGAGGCGGGGCGGTTTTAGTGGGGGGCCGCGCCCGGCTTTGCCGGGCGCGGAGAGCGTTTACTTGGCCCAGGCGGCGCCTTCGGGTGTGCGGCGCCAGGCGAAATACGAGTCGAGGACGTTGAGGGCGGCCTCACTCGGCACGGGGCCGACGGAGGCGGTGTTGTGGAAATACATCACCTGCGGTTTCGCCTCGGTGAAGCGCGGCCAGACGGGCAGGCCCTCGCCGTTGGGGTCGCCGAATTTGGTGAAGTTGATCCAGTAGTTGGCGACCGTTTCCGAGATGGCGAAGTCGCCGGCGGCGAGGTTCGGGTCGTTGCGGTCGAGGGTCTGGAACACGTAGGGCACATCGACGCCGTGCGGCATGCCGTGGTCGGCCGCGGGCGAGTCGGCGGGGCGCTCGGGGTGCTGGTCGAAATAGTAGAGGAACACCTTGGACTTGCCGGTGCGCGATTGCAGACGCGCCCAGCTCCAGGTCTGCCAGCCAAAGGCGGCGTCGCGCATGAGGTCGCGCGCGGTTTTGCCGACGCGGTCGGTGCCGGCGGGATAGGCGGCGAGGAGCTTGTCGGCAAACGGGCCGTAGCGCAGGCGCGTGTTGGCGGCGTACTCGTCGGGCGTCTTGTCGCGGGCGAAGCTGAGCCCTTCGTCGGAGTTGTAACCGATGAGGACGGCGACGTCGTTGTGGCGTCCGGCTTCGTAGAGTTTGAACTGGTCGTCGGTGATCACCCAGCCGTCGACGATGGGCCAGGCGGCGCCGCTGTCCCAGCCGCCGGGGAGCTTGCCCGGGGGAACTTGGCGCAGTTCGGCGATGGTCTTGGCGTTGGCCTTGGCGGCGTAGATGACGCCGGAGTGCTCAGCAGAGGCGAGGGGGCGCATGTTTTCGCCGGGGTAGGTGGTCGGGCGCGTGGGCCCGAAGTTGCCGCCGCTTTGCGAGATGGCGCCGCGGAACAGGCCCTTGGCTTCGGGGGAGCCGCAGAGCATGCTCACGGAGATCGCGCCGGCGGACTCGCCGAAGATGGTGACTTTTTCCGGGTCGCCGCCGAAGGCCGCGATGTTGCGCTGCACCCAGCGCAGGGCCGCGATTTGATCGAGCAGGCCGTAGTTGCCGGAAACTTTGTGCGGCGATTCGGCGCTGAGCTCGGGATGCGCGAGGAAACCGAGCGGGCCGACGCGGTAGTTGAGCGTGACCAGGACGACGCCCTTACGCGCGAGATGTTCGCCGTTGTGGACGGGCGCGGAGGTCGAGCCGAAGGAAAATCCGCCGCCGTAGATCCAGACGAGTACGGGCAGGCGATCCGTGGCGGATTTGGCGGGCGTCCAGACGTTCAGATAGAGGCAGTCTTCACTCACGTTGCCCTTGCCGTCGCCCTGGTAGGGATCGGCGGCAAACGCGGTGGCGGGGCGCACGCCGGCCCATTTCGCGTGTGGCTGCGGGGCGCGCCAGCGGAGATCGCCGACGGGCGGCGCGGCAAACGGGATGCCACGATAGACGGTGAGATCGTTTTCGGTGACGCCCTGCACGAGCCCGTACTCGGTCGGGGCGGGCGCGGGTTGCTGGGAGAAAAGCGGAAGGACGGCGAGAATCGCCAGACCGAGGAGCGCAAGCGGATGAGGTTTCATGGCGGTGGGATCAGCGGGTGATCCCGACGACGATTTGGGTGAAGGAGTGCGCCGGGAAGGAGTAGTTGAGCGACGAACCTTGTGTCGCGATTTGCTCGACCTTCGGCGGGTAGGTGTCGCGCGCCTCGTAGGTGTAGGGTGCGTCGGAGATGTCGTCGTTGGCCACGAGGCTCACCGATGCGGTCGGGGCGAAGGTGCCGACGATGCTGCGGATGTCGGTGGCGATGGCTTCGTCCTTGTGGCGGTTGACGACGTTGATCACGACCTGCCCGGCCTTCTCGTCGTACACGGCGGAGACGTCGAGGTACGGGATCTTCGAGTAGTGGTCGCTGGTGCGGAAGGTGTCGCAGACGACGGTCGGCGAGAGCGCGGTGCCGCGGGCGCGGGTGGAGAAGAGCTTGAAGGTATAGAAGAGCGGCGACTTGTAGGTGGCGTCGGTCTTCGGGTCGCGGCCGAGAATGGAGGTGAGCAGCGTGTAGTTGGCCATCTTCACGGTGTCGGCGTGGCGGATGAAGGCGTTGAAGTACTGCGCGAGCGCGAGCGTGGCGAGGTGGCCCTTGCGGAAGGGGGGAGCCCACTCGTCGACGGCGATGTACATCGGCTTCTTCTGGTGGATGGTGTGCACCGCCTTGATCTGGCCGGCGACGATTTCGATGCGCTCTTCGAGGTCGATGCCGCGCTGGCCCATGAGCACGTAGTAGTCGTCGGACGGGTCCCAATAGCGGTGGAGGGAGACGTAGTCGGCGATGCCGTAGAGTCCCTTGACGACGGTCCAGGTCCACTCGATCCAGTCGAGGTTGTCCTTGTAGTTGGCGGGGCCGTTGGCGACGAACTCAAGCTTGGTGCCGAGCGAACTGTGGCTCATGACCTTCGCGGCTTCGCGGGCGAACTTCACGTAGTCCTCGGCGTTCTTGTAGCCCATGATCCAGGACTCGCCGTCGACCTCGTTACCGAGGCCCCAGTACTTGATGGCGTAGGGCTCGGGGTGGCCGTTCTCGGCGCGCTTGTCGGCCCAGTAGGTGCCGACGGGCGCGTTGCAGTACTCGACCCAGTAACGGGCGTCGTCGAGGGTGCCGGTGCCCATGTTGATGCAGACGACGTTTTCGGTGCCGATGAGCTTGTTGAGCTCGACCCACTCGTCGGTGCCGACCTGGTTGGGTTCGACGACGCCCCAGGCGAGATCGATGCGCTTCGGGCGCTTGTCCTTCGGGCCGATGCCGTCGCGCCAATCGTAGCCGGCGACGAAGTTGCCGCCCGGCCAGCGCATCTGGGTGAGCTGGAGCTCGCGGGCAGCCTCGAGCATGTCGGTGCGGAAACCGTTCTTGTCGGCGAGCGGGGACTGCGGGTCGTAGAGCGGGCCGTAGAGGGTGTTGAACTTGAGCTCGGGGCGGTTGAAGCCAATCGGCTCCATGAACATGCCGTAGATGCGCGGGTCGACGGCATCGATGGTGCGGTCGATGTCGATCTTGATCGTGGCCGGAGCGGCCAGGGCGCCGAGCGGCAGGGCGAGGAGAAGAAGCGCGGAGCGGAGTGTCGGGATATTCATGGCGGAGAAGAGGGCTGAAATGGCGGTATTGGATCAGGGCTGGTCTGGCGTGCTGACGCCGGCGGCGGTCTGCACGATGGGTTTCATGGTGCCATCGGGATAATACTCGAGGGGCTCGACGGCGACGCTGCGCCGGCCGAGGCCGCCGGTTTCGCCGTTTAGCACGAGATCGGCGGTGTGATAGAAGAGGTAGGAGCGGCCCTTGAACTCGGTGATGCCGGGGTGGATCGTGTAGCTGTGCTTCGTTTGGTCGGCGAGGATGCCGCGGTAGGTCCACGGGCCGGTGATCGCGGGCGCGGTGGCGTAGCAGAGTTTCTCCCACTTTCCCTGATGCGCGAAGGCGGCGTAGGTGAGGTAGTAGAGGTCGCCGCGTTTGTGCAGCCAGGGACCCTCGGTGTAGTAGGGCAGCTCAATGCGCTGAATCTCGCCGTCGATCTCGGTCATGCTCGGCTTGAGCTTGGCGAAATAGAGGTAGGGGTTGCCCCAGGCGAGGTAGGCGGTGCCATCGTCGTCGATGAAGACGGTGGGGTCGATGTCGTTCCAGGGTTTGTCGCTTGGGGTGGTGTCGTCGCGCACGAGGGCGGTGCCGCGTGCATCGGTGAACGGCCCGAGCGGGCTGTCGCCGACGGCGACGCCGATGGATTTGCCCACGTACGGTTCGCCGTGCTGGACGGTGGTGTAGAAATAGAATTTGCCGTTCTTCTCGACGACCTGCGAAGCCCACGCCTCGCCGGTGGCCCACTTGAAGTCGGTGGGCTTGAGCACGGAGCCGTGCGGGGTCCAGTGCTTCATGTCCTTGGTCGAGTAGCAGAGCCATTCGGTGATGTTGAACATCTGTTTGCCGCTGGCCTCGTCGTGGCCGACGTAGAGGTAGAGCGTGTCGCCGACGACGAGCGGGGCGGGGTCGGCGGTGAAGGCGTCACGGAAAAGCGGGTTCGAGCCGGGCGCGGTCGGCGTGTCGCTGGAGATCTGGGTGGCGACTGGGAGGCTGAGGAAGGGAAGGATCGTCTCCGCGTAGCGTTTGCCCAGTTCGCGGTAGCCGGCGGGCGTAAAATGCAGTTGGTCGGGCAGTCCGGGGCAACCGGCGGAGGGGACGACATGGGCGGTGGGAATGATCGCGGGCAGCGTGCCGATGATCGGGTTCATGCCGGCGCATTTGCCGTTTTGGTCGGCGGGCACGACCTCGCCGGCGATCAGCGGAACTTCGTCGGCCTTGAGGTTCAGTTCGCGGAGGAGGTCTTCGTAAACGCCCTTCACCTTGGAGGGCCAGTCGGCCTCGCCGCTGTTGGATTCACCCTGGTGCAGGAGGATGCCTTTGATGACGCCGTCTTTCTGGGCGAGCTTGGCCATCTCGATGAGCCGTTGGTACGGGTTGCCGTCATAGGCGGCGAGGGCGGGTTTCATCCACTCGGGGGCCTCGGCCATGTACTGCTGGCATTGGTCTTTTTCGAAGAGCGCAATCTTGCAGCCGCCGACGGCGACATTGACGACGCCGACCTTGATGTGGGCGGGAAGCTTGGCGACGAGCTCGCGACCGAAGAAGTCGGCGGGGCTGAGGCCCGCCACGGGGCGGCTCAGCGGAGGATTGGCCGGATACCAGTGGCCTTTCTCGCGTTTCATCTCGGGGAAATCGACGGCGGCGAGGACTTGGAAACGTGGGTCGACGGGGCCTTTGTCCTCGTCGGGGATGCCGGGGAAGCCCTCCATGTTCGACTGCCCGAGGCAGAGGAAAATGTAGAAATTCGGGTCTTGGGCAAAGGCGCGGGTGGCGAGGAGGAGCAGCCCGATCAGGGCGAAGAGGCGGAGGGTTTTCTTCATGGCAGGCGGAAAATTAGAGGACGCGGAAGATGCGGATGATGACGGTGCCGGGGCGCGGACCGCCGGCGACGGAGCCGAGGAATTGTGCGCGGTTGAGCCAGGCGTGCGGGCCGGCGGGTGCTTCGAAACGCGGGGCGGTGCGCATGTACGCGCCGCCGTCGGCGATGACGCCGCTGTTGCGCACGATGATGACGGTGCCGTCGTCGGTGCGGATGGTGTAGAGCGCGTCCACTTCGGTGACGCCGTCGGAGCGCGAGGTCTGCCAGTCGGCGCCGCCCGGCAGGATGGTGCCGCGGATGCGCGGCCCCTCGAAGGTGCCTCCGGTGATCGGAATGTAGCGGCGGGTGCCGCCGGGGGTGGCGCCCACCTCGACGCCGGCGTCGATCGTGACGATCGCTTCGTAAACGAACTCGGTTTGCAGCGGCGCCGGAGTGGTGGGCGCTTGTGCGGAGAGGTGCGGGGCGATGAAGGCGAGTGCCGTGACGAGGAGCAGGGGCTTGAGCATGGGGGCGCTTTTCGTCGGGGACGAACTGGGAACTCTATTGGGAAAAACCCTTGGCGCGGGGGATCGCCAAGGGTCGAGTCTGCGTATCGGGCTGGCTGTGCAGACGGTCGGACGACGCTGCGGACCGCAGTCGCGTTACTGGAGTTCCAATACGACGACAGATTTGGCCGGGAGCGTGACGGTGAGTTTGCCGTTGGCGATCACGCTGCCGGTGAAAGGCTGCGGGACGACGGTGTCGGGAGCGGCAAATGTGTTGTGCGAATCCATCGCGGTGGCGGTCAGGATGCGGCCCGTGGCGGATTTGGCATCGAGGCCGGCCAGCGCGCAGGTGACGGTGGCGGTCTCGTTGGGGAGTACGTTGACGAGCGCGAGGCGGACCTTGTCGTCGGTGGCCCGGGCAGCGGTGGCGCTGACGGCGGGGATCTTCTCGTCCTTGAAGGCGTAGTCGGGCGTGAGGAGTTTCACGGGGATCGAGGTGGCGCCCTGGAAGGGCTTGTACATCTCGAAGACGTGGTAGGTCGGCGTGAGCAGCATCTTTTCCTTGTCGGTGAGGATCATCGCCTGGAGGACGTTTACCATCTGGGCGATGTTGGCCATGGTCACGCGGTCGGCGTGCGCGTGGAAGATGTGGAAGTTGAGCGCGGCGAGGATGGCGTCGCGGATGCTGTTTTGCTGGTAGAGGAAGCCGGGGTTGGTGCCGGGCTCGGAGTCGGTCCAGATGCCCCACTCGTCGACGACCATGGCGACTTTTTTCTCGGGGTCGTATTTATCCATGATGGCGATGTGCTTGTTCAGCAGGTACTCCATCTGGAGGGTGTTGCGCAGCGTGGAGAAATACTGGTCTTCGGCGAAACCGGTGGCGACGCCCTTGCTGCCCTTCCAGTCGTTGGTCGGAAGGGTGTAGTAGTGCAGGGCCAGGCCGTTCATCTGTTTGCCGGCGATGGCCATCATCTTGTCGGTCCAATCGTAGTCGTCGGCGCTGGCGCCGCAGGCGATGCGCTGGACCTTCACGTCGGAATAGTTTTTCACGAACGTGTTGTAGCGGCGGAAATTGTCGGCGCAGAACTCGGCGCGCATGTTGCCGCCGCAGCCCCAGCTCTCGTTGCCGACGGCCAGGAAGGGAACTTTCCAGGGTTTGTCGCGGCCGTTGGCGCGGCGGAGGTTGGCCATGGGCGAATCGGCGGGCGAGGTCATGTACTCGACCCACTCCATGGCTTCCTGCACGGTGCCGCTGCCGACGTTGAGGCAGACGTAGGGCTCGATGCCGAGCATCTCGCACAGGTCGAGAAACTCGTGGGTGCCGAAGTGGTTGTTTTCGACGACGCCACCCCAGTGGGAGTTAAACATCGACGGGCGTTTCGAGCGGTCGCCGATGCCATCCATCCAGTGGTACTCGTCGGCGAAGCAGCCGCCCGGCCAGCGCAGCTGCGGCACGCCGAGATTCTTGAGGGCGGCGAGCACGTCGTTGCGGTAGCCCTTGGTGTTGGGGATCGGAGAGTCGGGGCCGACCCAGATGCCTTCGTAGATGCAATGGCCGAGGTGCTCGGCGAACTGGCCGTAGATGTTTTTGTTGATGACGGGGCCGGGAGCGGAGGCGTCCAGGCGCAGCTGGGCTTCCGCGGCGTCGGTCTGGGTGCAGAACGAGGTGGCGGCCAGGGCGACGAGGGCGGTGAGTTTACGGGTGAGGGCGGGCATGGAAACGTGGGCGGGTTGAGGCGCGTGCAGGCACGGGGAACTGGGACGCCGCTGCGGGGGCGGCAGGCGTTGGAAAGTCGCAAGATTGCGCGGGCAAAACGGCGAAAACGACCCAGGGCTTACTTGACCGTCATGCAAAGCGGGAAAGCTCCGCCCGGGTGGTTGGGATGCCGTGGGTCAGAACTCGACGGACTCGCCGCGCAGGGGCTTTTCCGCGGGGAGCTGGAAACGCTCGGTCACCGCGGCGGCGAGGGCGTCGCGGCCTTTGGTTTCACCGTGGGTGATGAAGAACCGGGGTTTGGCCGGGGCGAGTTGCCCGGCCCACCGCAGCAGGTCACTCTGGCCGGCATGCGCACTGAAACCGCCGAGCGTGTGCACTTGTGCTTTCACCGCGATGCGTTCGCCGAAGATGGGGACGCGTTTGGCGCCTTCGACGAGCAGGCGGCCGATCGTGCCCTCGGCTTGGAAGCCGACGATCATGACATGCGTCTCCGGGCGCCAGAGGTTCTGTTTGAGGTGGTGGAGGATGCGCCCGGCGTTGCACATGCCGGCGCCGGCCATCACGAGGCAGGGGCCGGGGACATTGTTGATCTGCATCGATTCGGCGGCGGTGGCGGTGAAATGGACCGAGTCGAGGTCGTCGGCCAACGGGCGCGCGCGCTGCATGGTGCGGAAGTCTTCGTCGAAAAGCTCCATGTGCGCGGCGTAGATGCGCGAGGCTTCGATGGCCATCGGGCTGTCCACGTAGACGGGAAACTTGGGCACGACGCCGCGGCGGAACATGCCGGCGAGCAGGTAGAGCAAGAGCTGGGCACGGCCGACGGCAAAGGTGGGCACGAGGATCTTGCCGCGTTTGGCGACGGCTTCCTGGATGATGCGTTCAAACTCCTCGACCGTCTCCCCGAGCGGGCGGTGATCGCGGTCGCCGTAGGTCGATTCGAGGATGACGGCGTCGGCTTGCCGGAATCCCTCGAAGTCTTCGAGGAGGGGCGCGCCGCGGGGGCCGAGGTCGCCGGAGAAGGCGAGGCAGTGCGTCTTGCCGGCGTCTTCGATGTGGAGCTGGATGCTGGTCGAGCCGAGGAGGTGGCCGGCCTCGACGAAGCGGGCGCGGATGCCGGGCGCGATGGCGACAGGGTCGTGGTAGGGGACGAGGCGGATGAGTTTTTCCAACGCCTCGACGTCGTCGGCGGTGTAGAGCGGTTCGAGGAGCGGCTCGTCGGCGCGCTCGCGGCGGCGGTTGATGCGCACGATGTCCTGCATCTGGATTTTGGCGGAGTCGCGCAGGATGAGGCGGGCGAGGTCGCGGGTGGCCTCGGTGCAGAAGACGGTGCCGCGGAAACCGTTTTTGGTGAGCAGCGGAAGGCGGCCGGTGTGGTCGAGGTGCGCGTGGGTGATGAGCACGGCGTCGAGGCGCGAGGGCTCGATCTCTTTGGGAAGTACGTTGAGCACGCCGGCCTGGTCCATGCCTTGAAAGGTGCCGCAGTCGATGAGGACGCGGGCGCGGGCGGTTTCGATGAGGTAGGCCGAGCCGGTGACTTCGCCGGCGGCGCCGAGAAAGGTGAGTTTCATGGGTGTACAGGTTGGGGGGCTAGAACCGTAGGTGTTTCACGGAGAGGCCGCTGTTGATGAGTTCGTTGAGCGAATCGATGCCGATGCGCAGGTGGGCGCTGACAAAATCGGCATCCACATGGCGGTCGCTCTCCGTGGTCTTGATGCCATCGGGGATCATCGGTTGGTCGCTGACGAGGAGGAGCGCGCCGGTGGGGATTTCGTTGAAGAAACCGGTCATGAAGATGGTGGCGGTCTCCATGTCGATGGCCATGGCGCGGACCTTGCGGAGATAGGCTTTGAACTCCTCGTCGTGCTCCCACACGCGGCGGTTCATCGTATAGACGGTGCCTGTCCAGTAGTCGCGTCCGTGGTCGCGGATGGTTGTGGAGATGGCTTTTTGCAGGGCGAATGCGGGGAGCGCGGGGACTTCTTTGGGAAAGTAGTCGTTGCTGGTGCCCTCGCCCCGGATGGCGGCGATGGGCAGGATGAGGTCGCCGACTTGCGCGGGTGGGCGGAGCCCGCCGCATTTGCCCAGGAAGAGCACGGCTTTCGGGTGGATGGCGCTGAGCAGGTCCATCACCGTCGCCGCGGTGGCGCTGCCCATGCCGAAATTGATGATGGTGATGCGGCCGGAGGTGGCGCTGGGCATGGGCTTGTCGGTGCCCTGAATTTCGACGCCGTGCCACTCGGCGAAAAGTTTCACGTAGCGCTGGAAGTTCGTCAGGAGGACGTAGTCGCCGAACTGATCCAGCGGGACGCCGGTGTAACGAGGAAGCCAGTTCTCCACGATCTCGCTGCGCGTCTTCATGGGCGGAAGCGTGGCGCGAGAAACGTGGCGTGGAAAGCGCGAAGCGCGTGGGGGCCGGCTTCGTGTCTTGGCGGCTGGCTCAGCCGAGGGCGGGTCTGCGCAGTCCTCGGAGGGTGGCGAGGCCACCCCAGTCCGTGAGTGCAGGCATGGGGCGGACTGCGGTGCGGGCACGTCGGTGGTGGAGTGTGCGGTAGGCGGCGAGCTGCTGTTGCACGAAGGCCTGGCTGCCGAGCACGGCCCCGTCGGTGAAATGCCGGATACGGCAACGCAGCAACGTGGTCAGCGGAAGTTTGCCGCCGGTGGCGACGACTTGCTGGAGGGCCTCGGGCGAGACGGATGCGGCGTGGGCGCGCGGAGCGGCGGCGGTGCCGAAGAGAGCGAGGCGGTAGCCGGCTTGCGCGGTGGACCAGTCGGTTTCGCCGCGCAGCGAGAGGAGGCCGCGTTGCGCGTCGGGGTTGCCGGCGACGGCTTCGCCGTAGCCGCAGAAGCGGTAGTCTTTCGGGTCGTCGACGAGGCCGGCGCGGACCGGGTTGAGGTCGATGTACGCGGCGACGGTTTCGATTGCGCGTCCGGTGGGCTCGACGAGGAGGGATTTGAAACGCTCGGCCCAGAGCGTGCCGTAGCGGCGGTGGCTTTTGTTGAACCAGACCGAGAAGCGCTGTTTGACCAGCTTCATGAACTGCGAGACGTCGCCCATGAGCGCGAGCTGGCGCTTGCGCCAGGCATCGCCTTCGGGCCCGCCGGAGCGGAGTTCGGCTTCGATGACGTCGAGCCGGGCCGCCTGAAACTTGGTGGGCGTGGGGTAAAGCCGGCGGTAGCGACGGAGGAGCTCGGCGTCGGAGACTGGTGCGCGTTGAGGCACCATCAGGAGGACATGAAAATGGTTCGATAGGATCGCGTAGGTGTGGATGTGAACGCCGCAGAAGGCGGCCACCTGCCAAAGCTGTTTGCGAAGAACCTCGCGGGCAGGCTCGTCGAGGAGGCGTTCACCGTTCACGACGCGGGTGATGCAGTGATAGACGGCATCGCCGGAGTCGGCTGGGACCTTGATTCTGGCTTCGCGCATGGCACCCAAGAAATTCGCTCCACCCAAAATCAGCAACTTACGCAGCCATTTTTGACCTGTCCCTATTACTGCCCTCAATGCTTCCAAGAACTCCTTATATCAAACCAACCTTCAAACTGATCCTTGAATCTGCCCTCCTTGCTCCGCCACTTCGACGGTGCCTTCTTGTTTCGCGTTAGTTTTCATTCCGGTGGTCAGATCTGGGCTCTCTCAGCCCTCCTGGCCACCCCCATGCCAACTGTTACGGACCCGAGGGCGACTGCCATGATGCACTATCTGGGGCTATTTGATCCTTCGAACGACCCCAAGCACCGCATGACTGGCAACAGGGCCAATAGATCTGCTATCATTTGCCACATCAAAATTATCACCTACGACGAAATAGTGGTCCGAAGGGACTAGATACTCTTGTTCGACAGCATATATATAATTAGGCTTCATCGAGAAACGGTAGGATAATCGTAAGTTAGAGAAATCAACTAGTATCCCATTACGATACACGCCAGTATTCCGGAAACGGACCCGATCCCCAGGCAGCCCGATCACCCTCATTACAAAGACATGCCCAGAATCAGAATCAGTAAAGGCAATCACGTCCATCAACGAGATAGGAGTCGGCATCCTATTTTGAATAACAAGCTGTGCTCCAGGAGGGAGGGTGGGTATCATCGACTCGCTTGACATTTCTAGGACATCACGAGAACACCCTGCAAAAATTATAGAAACCACCACAATTAGGCTTTTGATTGCTTTGCTCATTGCTGCAAAAATAATATAGATGGAAACACTGGCTCGGAGTTATACAATTTATCGTATTGCTGTTCGAGCACCTCCGGCTCTTCAGAGTCATTAACATTCCAGAGCCCCTCATTCCGCCCACTGACCTCTTCGAGATTGCTCTCACGTATCATGTCGGAGTAGCCAGACTGCTGGGATAGCATCCCAAATCGAACGTCAATAAGCCTGCCATATGATCTAACTTCCCTAGTGTAAATGGGTGATCTTGAAGCAGGGACGAAGCCCGATACCGATGTCGGATTTGAGAAAAAAGAAAAAGGTCCAAGCTTGGGAACAATTCCCTTACTAAAAACACGGCCTATGACCTTACCTAGGCCAGGTACTGACGGGGCCTTGCCTCTTTTGCGTTCTTTTGGAACAAAATATGGGTTTGTTTTGTTCCA
>Ga0209717_1002866_pt1 | contig 15857 bp, 10 predicted proteins | sample AD_UKC048_MetaG_FD_184418 | JGI IMG/M metagenome (GOLD analysis project Ga0209717, IMG submission 184418) | Active sludge microbial communities of municipal wastewater-treating anaerobic digesters from USA - AD_UKC048_MetaG (SPAdes) (version 2) | ecosystem: Engineered > Bioreactor > Anaerobic >... | reverse complement strand
CGCACAGGCGCAGCACCTGCATGCGTTGCGCCACCTGCCGGTCGCGGTGCAGGGCGTGCTCGCGCTCGAGCCCCAGGTCATCGCATGGGCCGAGGTTTTCGCACGCAAGCACAACGCGCTCTTCCTCGGGCGCGGGATGCACTACCCGATCGCCCTGGAAGGGGCGCTCAAGCTGAAGGAAATCAGCTACATCCATGCCGAGGCCTATCCGGCGGGAGAGCTGAAGCACGGCCCGCTGGCGCTCGTCACTGCCGAGATGCCGGTGGTGACGGTCGCACCCAATGACGCCCTGCTTGAAAAGCTGAAGAGCAACCTGCAGGAGGTGCGGGCACGCGGTGGCGAGCTTTTCGTGTTCGCCGATGCCGATACCCGCATTGAATCGGGCGAGGGGCTGCATGTGATCCACATGCCCGAGAACTACGGCCCGTTGTCACCGATCCTGCATGTCGTTCCGCTGCAGCTGCTGGCCTATCACACCGCCTGCGCTCGCGGGACAGACGTCGACAAGCCCCGCAACCTGGCAAAGTCGGTCACGGTCGAGTAGGTCTCGTCCGGCTCGATCCCGACGTGTTCGCTGGGAACAGGTTCTCTCGGGAATCCGCCGCTGCGCCAGAGCTCGGCAATTGATCTCGTGCCGATTCCACTCGGCTCAAACCTCCGTATTCCCCTGATCCTGTCGCTGCCCCACCAGGCAACGACTTCGATGTGATCTGCGCGCTCGTGCGTCCCGGTCACGCCTGGGTACCGCCCGCTGGCTGCGCCTGCTCGGCTTGAAATGAGCCGCCTGGAAGGGCGTGCGCTTGGCATCGCGCGGGCAGGCTGGCCCTCTCACACCCACACACAACCCTGAAGCTCGACGTAAGGCGGTCTTCACTTTCACCTGTCAATCTCTCCGGCATGCATGGAGCCCTCGGTTGATCACGGTGCCGCCTCCTTCCATGAAACGGCCTTGGCCGCAGGCTGCAACAGCCGCATGCCAGCGGACTGGCAACGCGAAGTTCCGTCACACAACAAAGTCCATTGATGAAGGGGTCTTGAATGAGGGTAGTCAAAAGCACTGTCAGACCGTGGCTCGTCGCCATGGGTCTGCTCGCCTCGTGCTCCGCCTGGGCGGTCACGGTCTCGTCCAAGTCCGTCTCCATGCCGTCCGGCGAGTCGCGAACGGTCAAGATCGCCAAGGTGTCGGGCACCTTGGTGGTGACGAACTCCAGCCCCGCTGTCGTTGGCGTGACCCGGGTTGACGCCTCGACCTACCGCATCAGCGGCAGCGCGGCGGGCAAGGCGGAAGTCAAGTTCAAGGACGCTAGGTCGGACGTCAAGGTCAAGGTGGCCGTGACGGCCGCGGCGGCCTCGACTCCCCCGCCCCCCACGGCCGCGCTGCCCACGGGAGCGCTGAACGGCCGCCTGCTGGCAAGCAATTGCTTCCAGTGCCACGGCACCAACGGCACCGGCGGATTCGATCGCCTGGCCGGCAAGAGCGCCTCCGAGATCTATGGCGAGCTGCGCGAATTTGCCAGTGGCAAGGAAGACGCCAACGGCATCATGGCCGCGCACGCCATGGGCTTCTCCGATGCCCAACTGAAGTCCATCGCCAGTTACTTCGCCAGCGTGCGTTGAGAGGTTCCCATGAAGCGTCGTCAATTCATTCAATCCACAGCAGGCGCGGGCGTGACCTTCGCTGCCGGTCTTCTTCCGTTTGCTGCCCGTGCGGCTTCCCTCCGGGTGGTCGTGGTCGGTGGCGGCATGGCCGGCGCGGCCGTGGCCAAGTTCATCCGCCTGTGGAGCAAGGGCGAGATCAGCGTGTCCTTGATTGAGAAGGACACGTCGTACGTGTCCAACATCCTGAGCAACGAGGTCGTGACCGGCAAACGCCCATCCATCGACTCGCTGGCTTACTCGTACACCGCGCTGACCACCAAGTACGGCGTCCAGCGCATCCAGGGCACGGTCACGGGCATCGATGACATCAACAAGACGGTCACCTACGAAACCCCTGCCGGAAGCAATTCCGTCCTGACCTACGACCGCCTGGTGCTGGCGCCGGGCCTGGACTTCGACCTCATGCCCGGCATGACCAGCGCAAGCCAGTACGACACCACCGTGCCGCATGCCTGGAAGGCCGGCGTCCAGACCACGCTGCTGCGCAACCAGTTGCTGGCCATGCCTGACTGGCAGAACGTGGTCATCACCGTGCCGCTGGCGCCGTATCGCTGCCCGCCCGGCCCCTACGAACGTGCGTGCGTGATTGCGGACTGGTTGCGAACCCGCAAGCCCAACAGCAAGGTGGTGATGCTCGACGCCAATCCGGAAATCCAGGCCCAGAAGACCAACTTCCAGAACGCGTTCAACGGGGCCTACGGCTACCGGGTCGACTACCGCTTCGGCTGCACGGTGAACCAGCTGCAGCTGGTGGCCGGCGCCCACAACGTCACCTACACGCGCAACGGCATCACCGAGTCGGTCGCTGCCGCGGTGCTCAACCCGATACCGCCGCAGCGCGCCCCGGGCCTGCTGGCCCGCTCGGGCCTGCTCAACGGCAAGTTCGCCCCGGTGAACCTGCTGACCTACGAATCGACCCTCAAGGCCGGCATCCACGTCATCGGCGACGCCTGCATCTCGGGCATGCCCAAGGCGGGACACATCGGCAACCAGGAGGCCAAGACATGCGCCAACGCCATCGTGAATGCGCTCAAGGGCAGCCTGTATGCGCTGGAAGAGACGTCACCGGTCCTCAACTCCGCCTGCTACACGCCCCTGACCAGCACCCGGGCCACGTGGCTGTCGGCCGTCTACCAGTACACCAACGGAGTGATGGTGCCGTCGACAGAGAACGGCGTCACTCAGCCCAGGGCCGCCACCAGCGCCACCACGGGCAACTACGAGGACATGCAGAAGTGGTTCACAACCCTCATGGGTGACACCTTCGCCTGAGTCCCGGCGTCCGGCCGGGGGTAACCAGCGGCTCACACCCGCTCAGGCAGCCCCCGGAGGCATCGCGATCAACCGACAGGGGAATCGGAAACCCGCAATTCGCCCGTCCTGCCTGGTGGCGTTTGAGTGGCCACAGGCGGGCAAACCTGAAGTGGCTATCAGGGGCGATCGGAAGGCGGGAGGTGGCCGATCAGGGCCGCCCGCCAGAGGCAGCTTCCCGGCTCTCAGATTCCACGGAGTTCGTCGGTGCAGGTCACTGCAGGGGGCTGGAAATCGCGCGAATCCGGGTCTGTCGCAGAGCGCGACAAACCGTGTTTCCAGAGATCAGGCGCCGATCACCGCAGGGTCTTGCGGCCCGTGTGGGTCAGCGCCACTGCCCCAGCAGAGCCACCGCCCCGACCAGCGCCACTGCCAGGTGGAAAAGGCTCCACCAGAGAAAGGTCCGTCGAATCCTGTGGGGCGGCAGGGCCGAGATCAGGTACAGGCGGGAGTCGGACGGTGCGCGCATCAGGTGCACTTCGCCCAGGTCGCGGATGTCCCGATGCTGCTTCTCGACGGTTCGTGTGGCCAGTCGCCTGGCGACCTCCCACTCGCGCAGATCGATTTCACCGTTGCCGTCCAGGTCGAAGCGCCGGTGCAGTTCCACCGGGTCGCGCTTCCAGGTGGCGAGCAGCGCGCCGACATCCTCGCTCAGGCTCGACGCCGTCTGTGGTCCATGGACCGTGCAGAACGCCCCCAGCACGTAGATCGGGCTGCCGGCGAACAGCAGTTCCTCGACCAGCTTGTCGCCATCACGGTAGGTGACCCGCCGCTCGGGTGACACCACTTCCGCATGTTCCGGGTCGACACGGCAGGCTCCGGTGCCGTCGGCGATCTCGAAGGTGGTTGCGCTGGTGCCGCTGTCGATCTCCCGCCATTCGCCGCGGTTTCCGTCCTTCGAGTAGACCCTGTAGCGGTACCAGATGCAGGCGATGCCGCTGAGCGGGCTGACGATGAGTTCACTCGGCGTCGTGCTGGCGCGCCCCACGATTTCCACGTAGCCCTGAGCGGCTGAGCCAATGCGCGAGGTGGCCACATCGGCGATCGCGCGGGCCCGCTTGTAGCTCGAAGCCCAGGCCAGCAAGCCGACGCCGGCGATCAGTGCCAGGCAAGCCCTCCAGGCCGAAGGCTGCCCCAGGCGCAGCCCGAACGCCAGCAGACCGAGATAGCTGGCCGATGTCAGCGCTTGGCGATAGCGATCGCGCAGGTCGGTCCAGCGGGGGAGGGCTCCCGAGTCAGGGAGTTCCATGGGGGTCAGGCGCGAAAGCGCTGGCCGATGTCGACGTCCTTCAGCTCGTCGGCCGAGAACTTCAGAAGTTCGAAGGACTTGAACTTGAACAACCGGGCGATCAGCAGTTCGGGGAACTGCTCGATGCTGACGTTGTTGATGTTCACGCTCTCGTTGTAGAACTCGCGCCGGTCCGCGATGGCACTCTCCAGGCCGCTGATGCGCGACTGCAGGTGCAGGAACTGTTCGTTGGCCTTCAGGTCCGGGTACGACTCGGCCAGCGCGAACAGGTTGCCCAGTCCGCTGCGCAAGGCGCCTTCGGCCAGGCCCAGGGCGCCGATGTCGTGCGACTCGCGCGCATCGGCCACCCGTGCTCGCGCCTGGATCACCTTCTCCAGCGTGAGCTGCTCGTGCTGCATGTACTGCCTGCAGGTATCCACCAGCTTGGGCAGTTCATCGTGGCGCTGCTTGAGCAGCACGTCGATGTTGGCCCAGGCCTTGGAGACGGCGTTCTTCACGCTCACCAGGCTGTTGAAGAGGATCACCCCGTACACCAGCAGGATCGGTAAAGAAATCCACAAGATCGTTGCCACTCAGGCCTCCCTCGATTGGTCAGAACCAGTCTCCCGCCGGAGGTTACCGGGCAGGCAGCGCGCACGTGTTCGGAATAGACGGTGGTTGATCGCGGTATTGGCGGGATTCGAGGTCTGGTTCTTCATGGCAGAGGAGACTACATTTGTGGAGGCGGTGGCCGGCCGCCCGGCCACACATCCCATGCCCACCCGCCCCACACGCCTGCTCAAGCTTCAGCTGCTGGCCGTTTTCATCGCGTTGAACACCGTCGCGGCGCTCTGGGTCGCGAGCACGCTGTCCGAGGACCGTGACTACCGCGTGCAGAAGGCCGAGTCCACGACGCAGAATCTCGCGCTGGTGCTCGACCAGAACATCACCACGGCGGTCGAGAAGATCGATCTGGCCCTGCTCAGTCTCGTCGACGAGTTCGAGCGACAGTTTCGAGAAGGCGGGCGACTGGATGCCGTGCGCGCCAATGAACTGGTGCTGACCTACACGAAGCGTCTCGAGGGCCTGAACGGAATCCGGATCGCAGACGCGGAAGGAACGGTGGTGCTGGGGACGGACGTGGTGCCTCAGGCCCGTGTCAGTTGGGCCGACCGTCCGTTCTTTCCGAAGATGCGCGACCATCCGGATGGCGGGCTGCTGATCACCCCGCCGCTGCTGGGCCGCGTCAGCGGGGTCTGGATGATCTCCTTCAACCGGCGCATCAACCGTCCCGATGGCACTTTCGGCGGAATCGTGTCCGCGAGCGTGCCGCTGGAACATCTGAGGGCACTGGTGGCCATGCCCAACCTCGGATCGCATGGTGTGGTGGCGCTGCGCGATGCCGACTTCGGCCTGATCGTGCGCCATCCCGCGCTTCCGACGCTGCCGAGTGGTGTGGTGGGCAGCCGGAATCTGCCGCCCGAACTGGCGACTCTGGTTGCGGCCGGGCAGACCCGTGCGACCTACCACACGCAACACACGGCCGATGGGGTCGAACGCATCCTTTCGTATCGTCGAATCGAGCGGGGCCGGTTCTCGCTGCTGGTCGGCATGGGCAGCGAGGATTACCTGGCCGAATGGCACGCCTCGGTGCGCGACTCGGTATTGCGACTCGCGCTGTTCGCGGTCTGGTCTGGCTTGGGTTGCTGGCTGCTCTGGAATTCGACCCGGCAGCTGCGGCAGGCCAATGAACGCAGCCAGGCGCTGCTGCGCGGTGCCAGCGACGGCATCCATGTCCTGGATGAGCAGGGCCTGGTGGTCGAGGCCAGCGATGCCTTTGCGCGCATGCTCGGTCGGCGCCTCGAAGATGTGATCGGCATGCACCTGTCGCAGTGGGATGCCCACCCGGAAACCGGTGGAATGTTGCCGCAGTTGAAGCTCATGCAGGAACATGGCGAGCAGGCGCTGCTCGAGACGCGCCTGCGTCGCGCCGATGGCAGTCTGCTGGACGTCGAGATCGCCGCCTACGCCATATCGCTCGATGACCGGCCGATGCTGTTCGCCTCGGCGCGCGACATCACCGAGCGCAAGCAGTCCGAACTGGCGATCCGCGAACTCAACGCCGATCTCGAGCGGCGCGTGAGACAGCGCACCGCAGAGCTCGAGATCGTCAACGCGGGGCTGCTGCAGGCGTGCGACGCGGCGCAGGCGGCCAACCGGGCCAAGAGCTCCTTCCTGGCCAACATGAGCCACGAGATCCGCACCCCGATGAACGGCATCCTCGGCATGGCCGGGCTGCTGCGCCGCAGCGGCGTCAACTCCAAGCAAGCCACCCAGCTCGACCACATCGACACCTGCGCGACCCACCTGCTGCACCTGCTCAGCGACATCCTCGACCTGTCGAAGATCGAAGCCGACAAGCTCAGCCTCGAAGCCGCCCCGCTCGCACTCGTGCCGCTGCTGCAGCACGTCAGCGAGATGATCGGCGAGCGCGCACGCGCCAAGGGCGTCCAGGTGCGCGTCGAGCGGCCCAGCCTGCCCGACGGACTCATCGGCGACGCCACCCGGCTGCAGCAGGCCCTGCTCAACTACGCCACCAACGCCGTCAAGTTCACCGAAACCGGCAGCGTCACGCTGCGCGTGCAGGCACACGACGTCACCGAAGACAGCGCACTGCTGCGCTTCGAAGTCGAGGACACCGGCATCGGCATCGACCCGGCCACCCAGGCCCGGCTGTTCCGAGCCTTCGAGCAAGCCGACAGCTCGACCACGCGCGCCTACGGCGGCACCGGGCTGGGGCTGGCCATCACCCGGCGCCTGGCCGAGATGATGGGAGGCGAAGTCGGGGTCGAAAGCCAGCCCGGCCAGGGCAGCCGGTTCTGGTTCACCGCCCGGCTCGCCCGCCAGGCCGGCGCCGTCGCGCCGCCCGAGACCGACGAGCGGCAAGCCGAAGCGCTGCTGCGGCGCGACCACGCGGGCCGCTCGGTGCTGCTGGTCGACGACGACCCGGTCAACCGCCTGGTCGTGGACAGCCTGCTGCGCGAGGCCGGACTGCACGTGGCGCTGGCCAACGACGGCATCGAGGCGGTCGAACTGGTGGCCAGACAGCCGGTCGACGTGATCCTGATGGACATGCAGATGCCGCGGCTCGACGGGCCGGACGCCACGAGGCGCATCCGGCAGATCCCGCACGCGGCCACGGTGCCGATCGTCGCGCTGACGGCCAACGCGTTCGAGCAGGACCGCGAACGCTGCCTGGCCGCCGGCATGGACGACTTCATCACGAAGCCGATCGAGGCGCGGGATCTGTTCGAGACCGTGCTCAGCTGGCTCTCTCAGGAACGCCGCGCCTCGATTTAGCGAGCGGGTCTAGCCTTCGCGAGAGCTGGCCGGAGGTCTGCGTCCGTGTCATTGTTATCAGTTTATATTGATATTTATGTTTGTTTTGTTCAAATAATGATTGAGCTAGGAGATCTGAGCCACACTTCCGTCCCATGGCGTATCAGATCAATTGGCAAGAACGCGGTGTCCTGTACAACTACCGCGGCCACACGAGCGATTTCGAAATCGCAGCGGCCACGCGCATCGCGCAGGCAGACGCCCGGTTCGATCAACTGGTCTATGCCATCCACGACTTCCTTCCCTGCGAGAGCTTCACGTACTCGGTGCCGAAGATCGAGGAGATCGCTGCAGTCGCCTCGGCAGCCGCCCTGTCGCTGAGGGCGCCCAGGCTGGCGATCGCGATCGTGACGGACCGGCCGCAAGTCCGCGCGGCCGCCGATGTCTACGTGGAGTCCGGTCTGACCCCGCACGACCTGCGCGTCTTTCCTTCGATCGGCGAAGCTCGTGGCTGGTTGAGCAGCGTTCATCGGCCGTAGGTTTTCGGGAGCGGGTCAAGGCCACACCAGCCTGAACCGCATCCATGGCCTTGGCGCCGCCCGAGTTGCGAAGCGGTCAGCCTGCGGCCGTCGGACCGATCGGTGACACAGCGGCCGAAAGTCGACGCCTCGTCCTGTGGTTGGGCAACCCGTGGATGCCGAGTGCATCCGGCAGTCGCACAATGGTCCAGAGAAGCAACGAGTGCGCCCATGACCATCGTCAGTGTGTCCCCAGCCCAGCTGCGACTGAATCTCGAGCCTTCGGCCCTGGGCTTCGCGGACACCTCCGAGTTGCTGTCCCTGCCGTTGCCGTGGATTGGCCAGGAGCGTGCCGAACAGGCCGCGCGCTTCGGCCTGCAGATGGATCAGCCCGACTACAACCTGTTCGTGCTGGGAGACGTGGGCAGCGGCCGCACCACGCTGATGACCCAGATGATGTCCAGGGAGGCGGCCGGACGAGCGGTTCCACCCGACCTCTGCTACCTGCACAACTTCGAAGAACCCGAACACCCGCGTGCACTGCGGTTGCCCCCCGGCGAGGGTCGCCTGCTGCGCCAGCTGATGGCCGACCTGGTCAAGACGCTGCAGTCCGAGATTCCCAAGCGGCTGTTGGCTGGCGGGGTCCTCGCCGGCGCTCAGTTCATCGAGAACACCTGCAAGGCCGAGGAGGACCGTGCCTTCGACGAACTGAGCGCCTATGCGAAGTCGCGCCATTTCGGCTTGTTGCGCGAGGAGGGGCGACTGGTGTTCACCCAGTGCGATGAGCAGGGGGAGCCGCTCACGGCGGGCAAGGCGCTGGATCTGAGTCGCGAGCAGCGGGCTGCGTTCGATGAGGCCGAGAGCGCGCTGCGCACCGAGATCAGCCGGTTTCTCGAGAAGACGAGGGCCCGCGAGCTCGCCATGAACGACAGCCTGGCGGCCCTGCGGCGCCAGATGATCGAGCCGATGCTCGACCACGCGCTGCAGGAGATACGCAACCAGCTGCGCAAGCAGATCAAGGACTCGGTCAAGCTGGGCCAGTACCTCGACCAGGCGCACGACCATGTTCTGGAGAACCTCGAACTGTTCCAGCCCGGCGAAGACGCCGAGGAAATGCGAGTCGCCGCGCTGATCGAGGTGCTGTCCCGTCTGCGCGTGAACGTCGCCGTGGACAACCACGGCTTGCAGGGCGCTCCGGTCATCGTCGACGACAACCCGCTGTTTCGTTCGCTGTTCGGCAGCATCGCGTACGCATCCGAGAACGATGTGCTGGTGACGGACTTCTCGCGCATCCGCGCTGGCAGCTTGCTGAAGGCTCACGGTGGCTTCCTGATGCTGCATCTGCGCGACCTGCTTTCCGATCCGCAGGTGTGGGAGAAGCTGCGCCGCTTCCTGCGCAGCGGCCGGCTCCAGATCGAGGAGCCGGGGATGGTCTTCGCGCCGATCGCCGCGGTGTCGCTGCAGCCGGAGCCGCTGGATGTCGACGTGAAGATCATCCTGATCGCCTCGGCCGAGGACTACTACGCGGCGCAGGAAGGCGACCCCGAGATCGCCCGGCGCTTTCGCTGCAAGGTCGATTTCGCCGAGAGCTTCATGGCGACACCCGAATCGCGCATCGCGACCGCGATCTTCGTGGCCCACACCTGCCGCAAGCTCGGATTGCCGCACTTCCTGCCCGCGGCGGTGTGCGTGCTGATCGAGTCGACGCACCGCGAGGCCGAAGACCAGGCGCGGCAGAGCGCCATATTCGCCCGCACCGAGGCCCTGGTCATGGAAAGCGCAGCCATGGCGCGCACGCGCGGCGCGCTGCTGGTCGACGCGCAGGACGTGCAGGCCGCCATCGACGCGCGCGTGCGCCGTCACGGGTATCCCGAGCAGCGCCTTCAGGAATCCATCGTCGATGGGGAGCGACTGCTTCAGGTGACCGGCGAGCGGGTCGGTCAGGTGAACGGTCTGACGGTTGTGGACCTGGCGGATTACCAGTTCGGTTTTCCGGTGCGGGTGACCGCGAGCACCCACGCCGGAGAGGAGGGGCTGCTCAACATCGAGCGTGAGGTCGAGTTGTCGGGTCCCATCCACGACAAGGGGGTGCTGATCCTGCACAGCTATCTCTATGCGCTGTTTGCCCACGTCGCGCCGCTTGCGCTGAATGCCTCCGTCGTGTTCGAGCAGGAATACAGCGGGGTCGAGGGCGATTCGGCCTCGTGCGCGGAGTTCTATGCCCTGCTGTCCGCCCTGTCGGGTCTGCCGCTGCGGCAGGGCATCGCGGTCACCGGCGCGGTCAACCAGCACGGCGAGATGCTGCCGGTGGGCGGTATCAACGAAAAGATCGAAGGCTACTTCCGCAGTTGCGAACTGCTCGGCCTCGATGGCCAGCAGGGCGTGCTGATCCCGCATCGAAACCGGCGTCACCTGATGCTCAGTCCGCGGGTGGTCGACGCGGTGTCGCAGGGTCGATTCCACGTCTACACCGCGGACATGGCAGGCGACGGGATGGAGCTGCTGACGGGCCGGAACTTCGGCACCCTCAGCGCAGGAAGTTACCCGGCCGACACCGTTCTGGGCTGTGCGCAGCGGACGCTGCACGCTTATCGCGAGGCGTGCCAGACCTCGGGCACGCGCAGGCAACCGTCGGATTGGCCGCGCGGACCGAACCCCAGGCGCATCCGACCCGGTCGACGCTGAACGCCGCCCCGCGATTGACCACGGTCAATGTCGGGATACCGCGGCAGGCGCCTGATAGGGCGGTACGAAGATTCGCAGACGCGGAAAACCGGAGCGTGACCTTGACCCATTTCAACGCGTGGCAATGCGGCGCGACCGCGCTGGATGTCTGGTCGTCCGGATCACTGTCCGCGTCGGCGTTGATGCAGCGTCAGGCGACGAGGCTGAGCGAGATGCTGCGCTGGGCGGCGCGGCGTTCGCCGATGTATCGCGCCTTGGCCGGACGCGTCGATCCAGATCGACTGACCCTGGACGACTTTCCGGTGGTGACCAAGCCGGAGCTGATGGGGAAATTCGACCAGTGGGTGACCGACCCGCAGCTGCAAATCGACGAGTTGCGCCGATTCATCGCCGACCGGGAGCGCATCGGTGAGGATCACCTGGGGCGCTATCAGGTCTGGGAGAGCTCCGGCAGCACCGGCGAGCCCGGCGTATTCGTGCAGGACGCTCACGCCCTGGCGGTCTACGACGCACTGGAGGCTCTGCGCCGACCTGCGCTGCAGCCGCTGCGCCGCTGCGTCGACCCCTGGTATCTGGGAGAGCGGTTGGCCTTCGTCGGCGCGACCACCGGCCATTTCGCCAGCACCGCATCGATCCAGCGCCTGCGTCGGCTCAACCCCTGGATGTATCGCAACATGCGCAGCCACTCGTTCATGCTGCCGCTGCCGGAACTGGTGTCGGCGCTCAACGATCAGGCGCCGACGATCCTGACCACCTACCCGAGCGCCGCGCTGCTGCTGGCCCAGGAAGCATCAGCCGGTCGGCTGCGCATTCCCGTGAACGAGGTCTGGGTCGGTGGTGAATCGCTGAGCGCTTCGACCCGGGAGTGCATCACGAGGGGGCTGGGCTGTCCGGTGAGCCAGAGCTACGGAGCGTCCGAGTTTCTGTCGCTGGCATCGGAATGCCAGCACGGTCGATTGCACCTGAACACCGACTGGGCGGTCCTGCAGCCGGTCGACGCGCAGCACCGTCCGGTTCCCGTCGGTGAGACCGGCTTCACGACCTTGCTGACCAACCTGGCGAACCGGGTGCAGCCGTTGATCCGATACGACCTCGGCGACCGCGTCAGGTTTGCTCCACAGGCGTGCGCATGCGGTTCGGCGTTGCCGGTGATCGAGGTCCAGGGCCGGGTCGACGACCTGCTGGAACTCGACGACGCGCTCGGGCGTCCGGTGAGCCTGCTGCCGCTGGCCTTGACCACGGTGCTGGAAGACGATGCCGGCGTGTTCGACTTCCAGTTGCAGCAGCGCAGCCGCCACGCGCTGTGGCTGTGCATCGCTGCAGAGGGTGCCGACGCTGCCGCCGCGCTGCAGCGGGCGCAGGCGGTGCTGCGCCGCTTCCTGAGCGCGCAGGGGCTGCCCAACGTGTCGGTCGGGGGCAACTGCGGAGATCGCGGGCAGACCGGACGCAGTGGCAAGCGGCAGCGCGTGGTGGCCCGCACTCATCGACACCGCACGTGCCGGGTCGATGCCGAGCCGTGAACCGGTGCCCCGGGAACGTCGATTGCCACGCGGGATCGAACACTCCGAGGCTTGCGCTTTCACGAAGTCGCGCCGGCCGGCTTGCTGTCCAACAACCAGGTATCTCCATGTCTTGTCGAACGCGTCTTGCCCGATGGGCTGCCCTGTGCTGGCTGGCAGCGCTTTGCGGGTGCAGTGCGTTGCTGCCGAAGGGCCAGACCGAAGACCTGTCTCCCTTCTCGAAATACGAGGATGCACGCAGTTCCTTCGTCAAGGTCACTCCGTATCGCACCACCCTGCAAGACCTGAAGGCGCTGGGTTTCGACGCGCAGGCGAGCACGAACGTGCGGGAGATCGCGTACCCGCAATTCATGTCGCTCGTCGCCGAAAGCCCGTATCTGCACACGGACCAGCTCGATGCCGGCATCCGTGATTGCATCAGCGCAGGCGCGCGGTGCCGCGCGTACGTGTTCCAGTTTGGTCACCAGTCGCGCAACCGGACCGGCGGTTTCTGGCTCGACTTCTTCAACTTCTACCGCGTCACGCACACCTCGGGCTGGCGCTTCCAGGGCGTGGTGCTGGTGCGTGACGACAACCTCGTGCTGTTCCGCAACCATTCCGGCGAGCCGAACATCGAGAAGACCGACGTGCGCCGCAACCCGCTCGGCCCGCTGCAGTCGTTCGGAGAGTCGATGCCCTAGCCGGCGATCGATCGGCGGTGGTGGGTACGCATCACCGTCCCGTGCCCGACATGATCCCGCCGGTTCAGACCGGCAGGTTGAGGGCGATCCCCAGAGAATCCACGTCGGTGGTAGCCGGGTCGGACACGAACCCGTTGTTCCTGACGAGCTCGAGCATGGGCTGGTTCTCCCGCATCACGCGGCCCACCATGCGTTGCGTCCCGTGCGCCGACAGGTAGGCGATCATCTTGCGCAGCAGCAGCTGGCCGAGCCCGCGTGCCTTCAGATCCGAACGCACCACGACGGCGAACTCGGCATCGATGTTGTCGGGGTCGCAGACCGCTCGCACCACCCCCAGCGTCTGCTGCGTTCCATCGGCGGCCGTGCGCACCGCGATGAAGGCCATCTCGCGCGCGTAGTCGATCTGAGTCAGGCGAGCCAGCTCGCTGCGAGGTAGTTCGCGCCGGGAACTGAAGAAGCGCAAGCGCAGGTCGTTCGCGTCGAGGCAGTCCAGGAAGGCGCGGTGCTGGGCTTCGTCCTCCGGTCGGATCGGCCTCAGCACGATCGATTCGTCCTGCCAGGCCATGCTTTCAGCCAGTTCGGCAGGGTAGGGTGCGATGGCGAAGTGCGCCGCTCCAGCCGGCCGCTCGCGGCTCAGGCGTATGCGCGCATCGAGCGCGATGACGCCTTCGTGATCTGCCCACAGCGGGTTGATGTCGAGTTCGGCCAGTTCGGGCAGGTCGGTCAGCATCTGCGACAGCGCGATCAGCACATCGCAGATGGCGTCGATCCGCGCGGGCGGGTGATCCCGGTATCCGGCGAGCAGCTTCGCAACCCGCGTTCGCGACACCAGGTCGCGGGCCAGCACGCGGTTCAACGGCGGCAGTGCGATCGCCCGATCGGCGAGCACCTCGACCGCCGTGCCGCCCTGACCGAACAGCAGCACCGGGCCGAACAGCGGGTCGATGCTCGCGCCGACGATCAACTCCTGCGCGAGAGGTCGCGACGCCATCGTCTGCACCGTGAAGCCCGCGAGGCGCGCCTGTGGCATCGCCGCACCCACCCGCATCAGCATGCCCTCGGCGGCCTGTCCCAGCTCGACCTCGTCGCGCAGGTTCAGCGCCACGCCGCCCACATCGGACTTGTGGCTGATGTCCGGCGACAGGATCTTCAGCACGACCGGGTAACCGAGGGTCTGCGCGGCCTCCAGCGCAGCCGCGGCCGTCGGCTTGACGGACACGGTGCGGACGGTCGGGATGCCGTAGGCCTCGAGCACCGCCTTGGCTTCGAGCTCGTCGAGCATCTCGCGGCCCGCGGCCAGCGCGGACTCGATCGGCAACCGCGCGGCAGCGATGTCGGGCGGATCGCACTCGCTCGCGGTCGGTGCTTCGAGCAGCAGCGTCTGGTTGCGGCGGTAGGTCCCCAGCAGCGCGAACGCGCTCACCGCCTCTTCGGGCGTGGCGTAGTCGGGCACGCCCGCCTCGACGAAGATGCGCCGCGCATCCGCCACCGCCCAGTCGCCCAGCCAGCAAGCCATCACGCGCCCAGCGGCCTGCCGCGCGAGCGGCGCGCAGGCGCGCGCGATGTCGTCGCTGCGCACGATGGCCGTGGGCGCGTGCATGAACAGCACCGTGCCTGCGCCCCCGTCGGCCAGCAGCGCCTGCAGCGTCTGCGTGTACCGCTGCACCGGGGCATCGCCGATGATGTCCACCGGGTTGCCTCGCGACCAGGTCACCGGCAGCACCGCATCGAGCCGAGCGACCAGCTCGTCGGGCAGATCACGCAGCGTGACGCCGGCCAGCGCGGCAGCGTCGGCCGCCATGACGCCGGCGCCCCCTCCATTGGTCATCAGCGTCAGGCTTTCGTCGCCCGGCCTCGGCATCGAGGTCGTCAGCGCCTGCCGGTGACCGAAGTGAGCGAGGGTTTCGGCGGCCATGAACAGATCCTGCAGCGTGTCGACACGCAGCATGCCGGCACGCCGGATCGCGGCGTCGAACACGATGTCCGAGCCAGCCATCGCGCCGGTGTGGGATGCGGCCGCCTGCATGCCATGCCCCGCGCGGCCGGCCTTCACGACGATGACCGGCTTGTTGCGCGCAGCCGCCCTGGCGGCCGACATGAACTTGCGCGGCGATTCGATCGATTCGATGTACAGCAGGATCGATCGTGTGCGTGCATCGCTGGCCAGGTGATCGAGCAGATCGCCGAAATCGACATCGGCCCGCTCGCCCAGCGAGACCAGATGCGAGAACCCGATGCGCCGCGATTTCGCCCAGTCGAGCACGGCCGTGACCAGCGCCCCCGACTGCGACACGAAGGCCATGTCTCCCGCTGCAGCATCGGTGTGCGCAAAGCTGGCATTCAAGCCGATGTGAGGACTCAGCAGCCCGATGCAGTTCGGCCCCAGCAGACGAAGCAGATGCGGGCGCGCCGCATCGCGCATCGCCTGCTTCTGTGCGGCGCTGAGCCCCGCGGTCATCACGATCGCCGCGCGCGTGCCGAGTTGGCCGAGCGCGTCGATCAGGCCGGGAACGGTGTCGGGCGGCGTGCACAGGACCGCCAGGTCGGGCACTTCCGGCAGGTCGGACGGGCTCGCGTAAACCACCGTGCCGTCGAGCGTCGCGCGCTTCGGATTCACGCCGTGGATCGGCCCCTGGAAGGTGCCGGCACGCAGGTTGCGCCACACCGTGGCTCCGACGCTGCCGACGCGATCGGATGCACCGATCACGGCGACCGAGCGGGGTTCCAGCAGGCGATCGAGATGGCGGATGCTCATGCAGGGCGGCGGGTGTCAGCCCAGGCCGGCGCGGCGCAGTCGGGCGTTCAGCTCGTCGATCTCGTCGAGCAGGTCGAGCACCAGCGCGGTACCCACGACGCCGAGCTCGAGATCGCGCAGCAGGCGCAGCGCAGTGCGCGCACGGCGCAGCGCCTGCTGCGC
>Ga0209717_1002864_pt1 | contig 15880 bp, 9 predicted proteins | sample AD_UKC048_MetaG_FD_184418 | JGI IMG/M metagenome (GOLD analysis project Ga0209717, IMG submission 184418) | Active sludge microbial communities of municipal wastewater-treating anaerobic digesters from USA - AD_UKC048_MetaG (SPAdes) (version 2) | ecosystem: Engineered > Bioreactor > Anaerobic >... | reverse complement strand
GGCGAGGGGATCACGGCCCCGGTGCGCCGGATCGATGGGGATGCCGAAGAGCGAGTCCATGAGGGCGCTGGGATAGAGGGTGTAGCCCTGGTTCCAGACCACGGGGAAAACCACGTTGAAGTGGTGGCCGGCGAGAAAGCGCATCGCTTCGGCGATGTTCTTGCGGCTGAATAGGACCTTGCTGTCGACGTCGGTCAGCCAGACCCCGCGCAGCTCCGGCTGCGCTTCCTGGGCCGGTGAGAGCGCGGCCATGCCCAAGCAGATTAAAAGGGTGATCTTCGCCCGGCGCATTATGCTCCTTTCAGCTTCTCCAAAAGATCTTTTTGCGGGTGAAAAACGCCGTCACCGCCGCAGCCAAAAGGGTGACCAGGAGTCCCTTGATAAAACCCGGCCAGGGGGTCACCGCCAGCCGGTTGAGAAGGGCTCCGAGCGAGGTGAGGGCGGGCAGAGCGGCGGGCCCGGAGAAAGGGATCTGCCCCGAGAGGATCATGCCCATGATCGCCAGGCCCCGCAGGGCATCCAGTGCATCCGCTCGCAGTTCCATGGTCATCTCTCAGCGCGCGAGGATCAGTTTAAGAGTTTGCAGCGCCGGGCCCGCGGCGAGGCGGGCGATATAGACTCCGCTCGGCCATCCGGCGGCATCGATGGTCCGCCGGTGCGTCCCTGCAGCGGCCTCCTCGTCCATCACGCGTAACATCTCGCGGCCGCGCAGATCGAAAACCGCCAGCGTCAACCGCTGCGGCCGATCGAGGGTGAAGCAAAGGGTCGCGCGGCTGTTGAAAGGATTGGGATAGCTGCCGAGCAGGTGATAGTCCGTGACGCCGCCGGTTGGCGCAGCCACGACTCCGCTCCAGCTGAGTTTTTTGCGCAGCAGGGCGGAGAATTTTTCGATCGTGACCACTTCGATCTCCTTGCCCAGCACCGGATCGCTCTGCAGTTTCTGCACGACCTGGCCAAGCCGCTCCACCGAGAGGTCAGCCGTGCCGGCGGGCCAGCTGCCATGGTCATCATGGAAGAAGCGCTGATAACCGGCGAGGAGAAAGCCGGGTTTGGCCTTGCCTTTGAGGCTGTTGAGGATGCGCCGGGCCATGGCATCCAGATCGCCGGTGTCGCCGTAAAAGGTGCCGTCGTTGACATGGTTGTAGAGCAGGGCGCCATAGCGGGTCGTGGGGTACTGGTTGGCCAGCTGGGGGTCGTAGAGCAGGGTGAGCTGGGCGTTGACATCCCCGAGAAACCGCCCCAGCCGGTTGAAATCAAAGCTGTTGTAAAGATCGACGCCGCGGAAAAAGAGGCGGCCGTTGGGGGCGTAGTGTTTGTACGCATAGAAATCGCGGATGCCGAACGCCTCCATCAGTCGCCGGGTTTGGCCGACTGCGTCCGGCCAGACATTTTCATCCCAGAGGTCCGGGTAGACATAGCCCAGGGGCGACATCACGCTGACAAAGCCGTCGTTGGCTGTGGCGGTGTCGTAGTAATATCGGGCGATGAAAGGGCAGAGGTCGAAGAGATGGAGGTTCCAGCCCCACGAGATCGGCACCGAGCCGCGGTGGGGTGAGAGCCAGGCTCCGGCCTGGAAGGTGAGCGCCCAATTGGAGGCGTCGCCCTCCGAAGAGACAAAAACGAGATAATATTTATCTTCCAGCTGCACCTGCTCTGGTCCGGTTTGCGCCGGCGGCACAAGCGGCCGCCGCTCGGCCGGAAAGGCGGCGTGCCAGGAGAGGTTGTTCTGCAGGGTCTCGTGAAAAGCCCCGCCGAAGGTCGCGATCCACTGCACCAGGGGTTCAGGGTCCATCCAGCCGTAGACGTGGAAGATGCGATCGGGATTTTTATTCTGCATGAAGGTGAGCAGGCGTTCGAGCAGCTCGACCCGGGCTGCGGGCAAAGCGAGGAAATTGACGCCGCCCGGGGGATCCCCGGCCAGGTTGAGCTGGAACATGCGCTGGTGAATGGTGAAATCGGTGATCTCGCGAATGTAACACTTGTCTGGATTGCAGAGGGGCAGCAGCGTGCGCAGACCCCAGTCGACCAGGGCAAGATAGCGCCTTTCCTCCTCCTGCGAGGTATCGTTCCAGGGGTGGCTTTTAAGCTCGAGCCGGGCCGGCACGCGCACCGGCGGATCGCCATCATAGGCATCCTCCACCAGGACGGAGTCGGTGAGCGCAAAACCGAGGGCGCGGGCGGTCGCCTCGGGCAGGGGCAGGCAGCCGGTCAAGCCGCCGATCAGGGCGGCGTATTCGCCTTGCCAGAAAAAGGACTGGCCGGAGAAATTGCCCCAGCGCCGCGGTTCGTAGGTGATCACCCCCTTTATCCGGCTGCGGTAGCGCTCGACCAGATCAGCAAAACTGGTGATGCGGGTGAAGGTCACACCGCCCCGCTCATGATAGAGCTTTTCCCAGGTTTCATCGGTCTCTGCGTAGCTCCAGGCCTCGCGGACATTGGCGAGATACAATTCGGCGCCATCGCGGTTGACGATGCCGGCCAGGGTCAGGGCGGCCAGCCGGTAGGTGTCGGCGGCATTTTTGCCGTCAAAGAGCACCGCTTGCATGGATTCCGCGTGCGCAGCGTTCAGGACGAGGAGTAAAAACAGGCACGTGAAGGATGAGCGCTTCTTCATCCGTCCACGAGAGTGCAGCTTTTTGCAGGGAGCGCTTCCAACGGCCATTGATTAAACCTCGGGGTAGTCGCGATCGGTGGCGTTCGGCTGATTTCCTGCCGGATCTGCTGCAATATAGCAACTGCGCGCTTTATGAAACAAGAAAAAAATTGGCTGGACGGCTGCTGATGCCAAAATGAACGGATATCATTTGCACGATGAGAAAAAATATTGTAATTTCAACAAGAGAGAGTGATTCATTCTGTTCCGCGAATCGGGAGAGCTGATATGCGAAAAGATACCCTGATGCTGCTTGGCCTGTTCCTGGCCGTTTCCACCCTCTTTTCCCAACCCGCCAACTTTTCCCGGGTGGATGGCCCGGTCATCCGCGGCGGCGACGGAGAGGAGATTCTGCTCCGCGGCACCAACCTCGGCAACTGGCTCAATCCCGAGGGCTATATGTTTCAGTTCAAGCGGGTCAACTCTTTCCGGCTCATCGACCAGGCGCTGAAGGAGCTGGCCGGGGCGGACGAGGTCAACGCTTTCTGGCAGAGTTTCCGCGACCACTATATCACCCGCAAGGACATCCAGTATCTTAAAAGCCTCGGCTTCAATCACCTGCGCGTTCCTTTCAATTTCAAACTTTTCCTGGTAAAAGATCACCCGGAGATCTGGCTGGAGGAGGGATTCCGCCGGCTCGACGATGTGATCGGCTGGTGCGAGGCCGAGGGACTTTACGTCATCCTCGATCTGCACGCCGCGCCGGGGGGGCAGACCGGCGACAATATCGACGACAGCTGGGGCTATCCCTGGCTGCTGACCGACTCCACAGCTCAGCGTACCACCATCGGGCTGTGGCGCAGGATTGCGGAACGGTATGCTGATCGCACCATCGTGCTGGGGTATGATCTGCTCAACGAGCCCATCGCCCACTATTTCGCCGGTGATGCCGGACTGAACGCCGCCCTCGAACCCCTCTACAAACGCATGGTCCAGGCCATCCGCGAGGTGGATCCGCATCACATCATTTTCCTCGGCGGGGCGCAGTGGAACACCAACTTTGCGGTCTTTGGCCCCCCGTTCGACGGCAATCTCGCCTACACCTTTCACAAGTACTGGATGCCGCCCGAGCAGAAAGAGATTCAGGCCTATCTCGATTTCCGGGAAAAATTTAACGTTCCGATCTGGCTGGGCGAGTCGGGCGAGAATACCGATGAGTGGATCGACGCTTTCCGCAGGCTGCTGGAGGAGCACAATATCGGCTGGAGCTTCTGGCCCTACAAAAAAATGGATTCGAGCCGCGGGATCGTCCGCTTTGCCCGGACGGCGGAGTGGGATACTCTCATCGCATGGGCGGAGGGTCCGCGCGGGAGTTTTGAAGAGATCCGCAAGAGCCGTCCTGCAGCCGGGGTGGTGAAAAAGGCGCTGGCCGATCTGCTCGAGAATATCAGGTTTGAAAACTGCACCCCCAATCCCGGTTACATCCGGGCGCTCGGGGCTGAACCAGGAGGAAACATGAAATGAAGAGAGCAAACTGGTTTGTGAGGATCACTATGGCATTTCTCTGCTGCACAGCGGTGACGATCGCCCAGGAAGAAGCCGATCCCTTCCTCTGGCTCGAAGAGGTCGAAGGCGAGCGGGCCCTGGAGTGGGTCAAGGCCAAAAACGCGGCGACCGTCGCGGAGCTGCAAAAGCACCCGGACTATCAAAGCCTCAACAGCAAGATCCTGACCGTGCTCAATTCCAGAGAGCGGATCGCCTTCCCCTCTCTGGTCGGTGAGTACGCCTATAATTTCTGGCAGGATGAAAAGCATCCGCGCGGCCTCTGGCGCCGCACCCTTCTGGCCGACTATTTCAATCCCGATCCGCAGTGGGAGACCGTACTCGATCTTGACGACCTCAGCGCAAAGGAGGGGGAAAAATGGGCCTTCGGTGGGGCCAGCTATCTCTACCCGTCCTATGATCTCTGCCTGGTCAGGCTCTCCCGCGGCGGCTCAGATGCGGTCGAGATCCGGGAATTCGACCTGGTGAAAAGAGAGTTCGTCAAAGAGGGCTTTTTCGTGCCGAAGGCCAAGAGCGGCGTCTCCTGGATGGACCGCAACACGCTGCTGGTCTCAACCGACTTTGGCGCGGGCACGCTGACCACCTCCGGTTATCCCCGCGTAATCAAGATCTGGCACCGCGGCACGCCGCTGAGCGGGGCGCGCCCGCTATTCGAGGGGCAGGAGACGGATATGAGCGTCGGGGCGGGAGTCGACCACCAGCCCGAACGTGATTATGTTTACGTTACCCGCCGCATGAGCTTCTACACCGGCCACACATTTGTCATGGAGGGCGGCCGGCTGATCAAGCTGGACATCCCGGAGGATGCCGGTTTCAACGGCATTTTCAAGAACCAGCTGCTGATCGAGCTGAAATCCGACTGGACCACCGGCGGCCGCACCTACCGGCAGGGTTCCCTGATCAGCATCGATTATGACCGGTTCCTGATGGGCGAGCGCAATTTCTCCGTTGTTTTCGAGCCCGGTGAGCGTTCGAGTCTGGCGGGATTCACCACGACCAAGAATGCGCTGCTGCTGCTGAAACTGACCAATGTGGTGAGCGAATTGTTCCGCTACACCCTGCAGGATGGCCAGTGGGTGGGCGAAAAGGTCGCCGCCCCTGACTATGGCACCATCGGCCTGGCGGCCACTGATGATTTTTCCGACCACTTTTTCTTCACTTTCACCAACTATCTGACTCCGACCTCCCTCTATTATGTCCCCGCTAATGGCAAGAAGATCGATAAGGTGAAGAGCCTGCCCCACTATTTCAACAGCAAGGATCTGCTGGTTGAGCAGTATGAAGCGGCCTCCAAAGACGGCACGAAAATCCCCTATTTTGTCGTCCGCTCCAAAAAGAGCAAAATGAACGGCGCCCATCCAACCCTGCTTTACGGTTACGGCGGCTTCGAGGTCGCCATGCAGCCCGGTTACTCGGCTATTCGAGGCGTCGCCTGGCTGGAAAAAGGCGGTGTCTATGCGGTCGCCAACATCCGCGGCGGCGGGGAATTCGGCCCCAAGTGGCACCAGGCCGCCCTGAAGGAGAACCGCCAGCGCGCCTTTGATGATTTCTACGCAGTCGCCGAGGATTTGATTCAGCGCAAGATCACCTCGCCCCGCCACCTCGGCATCGAGGGGGGCAGCAACGGCGGGCTGCTGGTCGGCACGGCCTATACCCAGCGGCCCGAACTCTTCAATGCGGTCCTCTGCAGCGTCCCCCTGCTCGACATGAAGCGCTACAACAAGCTCCTCGCCGGCGCCAGCTGGATGGGCGAGTATGGCAATCCCGATCTGCCGGAGGAGTGGGCCTATATCAGCAAGTACTCTCCTTATCAGAATCTCGCCGCCGGCAAAAAATACCCCAGGGTTTTTTTCACCACGACCACGCGGGACGACCGGGTTCATCCCGGCCATGCCCGCAAGATGGCGGCGAAAATGGAGGCGCTGGGCTATCCCTTTTATTACTTTGAGAACACCGAAGGCGGCCACGGCTCAGGAGTGACCAACGAGCAGCGGGCGCAGATGCTGAGTCTGGAATACGTCTATCTGCTCAAGATGCTCAAGTAAACCCTCCGGCTGAGGCTCACCAGGAGGCCGGCGCGCCCTTCACAGCCGCGGGCCAATTTGGGAACAGGCTTCCGCCCAGGCGATGGAACCGGCAAGCTTTGCATGCCTTGACGACGTTGAACAGGATGATGGAAGGAGGCTGTTGTGAAAAAAGCACTGCTCTTTTTAATCTGTATCTTCCCCGCCACAGTGTGGGGCATCAGCAATATGAAGGCCAACGGTGAGACCGAGCTGACCATTACCACGGTGCCCGCCCTGCTCGAGATCACCGCCGACCTCTCGCGCATTGGGGCCGTGCTGAGGGGCGGGGTCTACGCCGACATCAATGCCAACGGCGTCTTAGATCCGGTCGACTATAGCTGGAACTGGCGGTTTGGCTATATAATCGATGGCGTCGGCTGGATCAAGGATCCTGCCAAGCCCATGGCCTCGATCCTCGGGGATGAGGGGGCTCCGGATGGCAAGTTGGGGGTGATTTTTCCCCTCCTGCGCCAGCAGGTCAAGCTCTGGCCCAAAGGCACCATCTTTATCTTCATGCAGGATGAGGACGGCTCCTCCGGGGTCATCAAGCTCCATCTTGACATCAAAGTCAGTGCGCCCGCCATCATTGGCAAGGTGACCTCGGCGGCGACCGGGGCGCCGGTCGCAGGCCTGGCCCTGATGGCTATGCGGGATACCGGCAATGAAGCCTTTGAGTTCGTCAACGGCCGCACTGATGCCGAGGGCAATTATGCCCTTCTGGCTGACAGCGGTACATGGACGGTCTATGTCGACGGGGCCGGGGAGGGTACCGGGGCCTATATGCCCGCGCAGTCAGGCTTGCTCAGCCTTGGAAGCAGCGAGATCCTGACCAGGAATTTCGCCCTTACAGCCTTCAGCGCCTTGCTCAAGGGGCGGGTTATGTACGAGGATGGCAAGCCGGCGCGCAATGTGCTTCTCTATGCCACCGGAGCCGGCTATCTGATCGCCCGGACCGATGAAGAGGGCCGGTACATCATGGGTACCGAACCCGGTTTTACCCAGATCGGCCTGGCCCACAACATGCTGGCCAATTACATGCATCTGTCGCAGTACTACGAGGAGAAACCCTTCGTCAACGTCATCGCTACTGCCGGCGAGAATACCGGCCTCGATTTTATCATGAAGAAATACACCTCATTCATCAGCGGACGCTGCACCATCGAGGGACGGGGGGTGATGGGCGCCGAGGTCACCGCCGTTTTTACCGATCCGGCGACCGGCAACGGCCGCACCTCCTCCTGTCTGAGCGATGCAAATGGCTATTATCTTATCGGGGTTATGCCGGGGACGGTGTCCAGCCTCACTATCACCGCCAACGGGCTGGAGGCTATAGACCCGGTTGGTATGAGGCTCAATCTCGCAGTGACGGCCAATGATACCCTAAAGGGAATGGACTGGCAGTTCCGGATCAGGCAGGGAGTCAACAGCATCCGCGGCATAGTGGTCGGGCCCGCCGGGACACCCGCGGAGGGGGTCTGCGTCGTCGCCGTGGAGGCGAATACGCTTTACTACGATAGCTACTTTTTTCAATATACCAATGACCGGGGTGAATTCAATTTTGCAGGGTTGAAAAACGGGGAATGGCGGGTGGGGGTCTACCATTATCGGGCCTCAGCCTCTCCGGCCATGATCTACTATTCCCTGCGCGGAGGCCAGAATATCGAGGGAGAACGCTTCACGCTGAAGGGATTCACCGGAATCTCTGCCAATCCCGGCACGCCGCAGGGATTCACCCTTAAAGGGAATTACCCCAATCCATTCAACAGCGCAACCTCGGTCCATTTTACCCTTGTCCGCCCGGGCGATGTTCGTCTTTCCATTCGTGACCTCCTGGGCCGGCAGGTGCGGCGGATCGAACGTCCTGGCCTGAGCGCCGGTGCCTGGCAGATTCACTGGGACGGCCACGATGACAGGGGAGCGGAGTTGGCCAGCGGCATCTATTTTTACACTCTTGAAACCGGCGGAGAGACCGCACAGGCCAGGATGCTCATGGTGCGCTGATGGGGGAGGGCACAGACGGGCTGCCCCGGCGGCAGCCCGGCCCTGAGACCGGGCTGTTCATGGTTTGCTGACCGAATCTTCACCGCAAGGAGGTAAAATGGCGGTTATTAAACTGGAGGTGAACGGGAAAAGGGTCGCGGTGGAGGTCGATCCGGAGACCCCGCTGCTTTGGGTGCTGCGCGAAGTCCTCGGCCTGACCGGGACCAAGTACGGCTGCGGTGAAGGAGTTTGCGGCAACTGCATGGTGCTGCTGGAGGGTGAGGCGGTGCGCTCCTGCGTCCTGACCGCGGGCGACGCGGCGGGCAAAAAAATTCTCACCATCGAAGGCATCACGCGGGAGCTGGACCATCCCCTGCTCAAGGCCTGGCGAGAGGAGGAGGTCTCCCAATGCGGCTACTGCCAGCCGGGACAGATCGTCGCCGCCTGGGCTTTGCTCGCCCAAAAACCGGACCCCACCGACAGCGAGATCGACGAGGCTATGAGCGGCATCCTCTGCCGCTGCGGCACCTATCCGCGCATCCGCCGGGCGATCCACCGGGCGGTGGAGCTGAAAGGAGGCGGCCATGACTGAGAAAACGGGACTGCGCCGGCGTGAATTCCTGCAGGTGCTCGGCGCCGGCAGCGCCGGACTGGTGCTGGGCGTCATCCGTCCCGCGCCGCTGGCGGGTCAGGAAGGGGCGCTCATCTTTAAACCCAACGAGTATCTCGCCATCGACCGTCAGGGGCGGGTCACCATTTGGGTCGCCCGCTCGGAAATGGGGCAGGGGGCGCGCACCGCGGTGCCGATGATGGTCGCCGAAGAGCTCGAGGCGGACTGGGAAAAGATCACGGTCGTGCCGGCTCTCGCCCATCCGACCAAATACGGCAGCATGTCCACCGGCGGCAGCACCACCGTACGCCGGGGCTGGGAACCGCTGCGCAGAGCGGGAGCCGCCGCGCGCGAAATGCTCATCACCGCGGCAGCGCAGTACTGGGGGGTGGACCGCACCACCTGCAAAGCCCAGTCGGGTGCGGTGCTGCATGTGCCAAGCGGCCGCAAGCTCGATTACGGCGATCTGGTCACGACCGCTTCCAAACTGCCCGTCCCCCAGGATGTGCCGCTCAAGGATCCCTCCACCTACCGCATCGTCGGCAGCAAGCGGGCGCGGCTGGACACACCTGAAAAGCTCACCGGCAAGGCGGTTTACGGCATCGATTTCACCCTTCCCGGACTGCCGGTAGCGGTGATCGCGCGCAGCCCGGTCTTTGGCGGCCGCTTCCGGAGCTGCGACGCCACGGCTGCCCTGCAGGTCAAGGGGGTGCAGAGGGTGGTAAGGCTTCCCGGCGGTGTGGCGGTGGTTGCGGACAATACCTGGGCCGCCCTGCAGGGCCGCGAACGGCTGACGGTGGAATGGGAGGAGGGGGAGGAGGCCGGCCTGAACAGCGCCGCCATTCATGACTATTTTGTGCGTCAGGGCAGCCAGGAGGGTCAGGTCGTGCGCGCGGAGGGCGATTTCGCCGCCGCAGCAGCCGCAGCGGCCACCCGGCTCGAGGCGGAATACAGCGTACCCTTCATCGCCCATGCGCCCATGGAACCGATGAACTGCACGGCCGATGTCCGGGCTGACCGCGTCGAGATCTGGGCGCCGATGCAGAACCCGCAGGGGGCGCAGGAGGCGGTCGCGCGCATCACGGGGCTGCCGCTTGACAAAGTGTTCGTCAATACCCTTTTACTGGGCGGCGGATTCGGCCGCCGGTTGATGAATGATTATGTCGAGGAGGCCGTGCACCTCTCCAAAGCCATCGGCGGTCCGGTCAAGGTGGTCTGGAGCCGCGAGGATGACATGCGCCACGGCTTTTTTCGCCCTGCCAGCCTGCACCGGGTGACGGGGCTGCTCGACGCCGATAAAGAGCCGGCCGGTTGGCGGCACCGCATAATTGCGCCCTCCATCTCGGCCCAGCTCTTCGGCGGAGGGGCGGGCAGTGGCAGACCCGATGCCGTGGATGGAGCGGCCCAGATCCCGTACCAGTTCGGCGCGGTGCACATTGACTATGTCATGGCCAACACCGCCGTGCCCGTTACCTGGTGGCGTTCGGTTTACAACTCCCAGAACGCTTTCGTCAACGAGTGCTTCCTCGATGAGATGGCGCACGCCGCCGGCGCAGATCCGGTCCAGTTCCGCCTGGCCCTGCTGCCGGCGGATTCACGTTTGCGTGCGGTGCTCCAGCTGGCCGCCGACAAGTCGGAGTGGGGCAAACCCCTGCCGCCGGGCAGAGGCCGCGGCATCGCCTGTCACAGCTGCTTCGGCAGTTATGCCGCCCACTGCGCCGAAGTGGAGGTGGACGAAAGCGGCCATCTGACGGTCAAGCGCTATGTCTGCGCCATCGACTGCGGCCAGGCCGTCAATCCGGACGGGGTCAGGGCGCAAATGGAGGGAGGCGTCATCTTTGCGCTCTCGGCGGCGATGCGCGGAGAGATCACCATCGAGAAGGGCGGAGTGGTGCAGGGCAATTTCGACACCTATGAGCCCCTGCGCATCAACGAAAGCCCGGAGATCGCGGTGCACATCGTCCCGAACCATCTGCCCCCCGGCGGAGTGGGCGAGCCGGGAGTGCCGACCGTTGCGCCTGCGCTCTGCAACGCCATCTTCGCCGCCACCGGCATCAGGGTCCGCCGTCTTCCGGTCTCCTCGACCGCACTGAAGCGGAGCGGGGAATAGGCAGCCGCAGCCACATGCTTGACCGTGCCGGGGAATAGATCCCCGGCGGCCACTGTTGAAGAGTCCAAACCGGATGCAAGCGCGCGGTCCTGAATCGGCCGCGCGCTTTTCTGTACATATGCATAACGGCATGGCCGATGCTTTCGGCCATACCCTCTGATCCGCTGCGCGTATTTAATAACCTGTGAGGAAAATAGGATGCTCTTGCTCTGGACCGGATTTATTGTGTTCGTTTTGGCCATGCTCGCTCTCGACCTGGGCGTTTTTCACCGCAAGGCCCATGTCGTACAGATGAAGGAGGCTCTCGGCTGGTCGGCGGTCTGGATTACCCTCGGCCTGGCCTTTTCGTTTTTCATCTATCATGCCTACAACGGTCACTGGTTCGGCCTGGGGAGCGCCGTTGATGCCGTTGACGGTCTGGCCAACAGCGGCAGGACCGCCGCCATCAAATATCTGACCGGATATGTGGTGGAGAAATCCCTGAGCGTCGACAATATCTTTGTCATCGCGATGATCTTTGGTTTCTTCGCCGTGCCGGCCATCTATCAGCACCGGGTCCTTTTCTGGGGCATCCTCGGCGCCCTGGTCATGCGCGGCGCGATGATCGCCGTCGGTGCGGCCCTCATCGCCAAGTTCCACTGGATCCTCTATATTTTCGGGGGTTTTTTAATCCTCACCGGCGCCAAGATGCTCTTCATGCACTCCGGGGCGGAGGACCCTGATCGGAATATTATGGTGCGGCTGGTGCGCAAGATCTTCCCCGTCACTGAGCGTTTTCACGGTCAGCATTTCATCGTGCGGGCCGGCTCGATTGCATCGCGCAAGGGCGTACTCCCCGGCGATGAGGAATCGGGCGATTCGGTGGTCGCCAGCGCCAAAAAGGGGGCGGTGCTGCTCACCCCCCTCGCCCTGGCCCTGATCGTCGTCGAGGCGACCGATCTGATCTTCGCGGTGGACTCGATCCCCGCCATCTTTGCCATCACCGCCGATCCTTTTCTGGTCTTCACCAGCAACGTCTTCGCCATCCTAGGCCTGCGTTCGCTCTATTTTGCCCTGGCCGGGATGCTGGACAAGTTCCGCTATCTCAAGGTTGCGCTGGCGGTGGTGCTGATGGTGGTGGGCGTCAAGATGCTGACCGCCACCTGGCTCAAGAGCGTTCTCGGCGATCACTTTAATTTTATCCTGCTCGGCGTGATCCTCTCCATCCTCGCCGCCGGGATCCTGCTCTCCCTGCTCGCCAACCGGCGCGATGCGCGGCGGGGTGCCTGAGAGGGCTCACTCCAGCACCCTGATCACGATCACCGTCATATCGTCGAAAGGCCGGACCCCGCCGGTGAAAGCCTGCACATCGGCGATGATGGCGTCGCGGATTTGCTGCGCGCTGAGGCCGTCGCTCCTGAGCTTCTGCAGAAAACCGAGCAGCCGTTCTTCGCCGTAAAAGACCCTGCTCCGGTTCATGGCCTCCTGGATGCCGTCGGTCTGCAGGACGACGATCTCCCCGGGATTGAGCTGCACGCTCCGCTCCTTGTAGAGATGGCCCCGGCGCACGCCGATGGGGTAGGGTGAGCCGTGGCCGCGCAGGGCCCTCCAGGCGCCGTCCGAATGGAGGAGGGGTTCGTTCACGCCCGCGTTGGTGAAATGCATAAGCCGCCCTTCCAGCTCGAGTGCGACCAGGCAGAGGGCGATGAAAGTGTGGCGTTCGAGCTTGGGGTAGAGGATCTCGTTGCTGCGGGTGACCGCCTCGGCGGGGCTTTTACCCTCCGCCGCCTCGGCGTGGACGATGCCGTTGGCCATCACGGCGGTCATCGCCGCGCGCATCGCCTTTCCCGAGACATCCCCGATCATGATACCGAACTGTTTTTTCTCTTTTCCCACCCAGGCATAGTCAAAGAAATCCCCGCCGACCTGATTGGCCGGAATGCAGAGGCCCGAGATATCGAATCCGGGCACCTGCGGTCCTTCTTGCGGCATGATCGCCATCTGCATCTCGTGGGCGGCGGAGAGTTCGGCCGTCATGCGGATGACGCCCAGGTGCCGTCGGTAATAAAAGAGGGCGATGGTGCCGAGGGCGAGGAGCCCTGCCAAGCGGAACCACCAGGTCCCCCAGAAAGGCGGCGCGATCGAGATGGCGATCGAGCGCCCCTCTTCGTTCCAGACGCCGTCGTTGTTGGAGCCCTTGACCCGGAAGAGGTAGTTGCCCGCTGGGAGCGTGGTGTACTGCGCCACGCGCTGGTTCGCCGAGGTGAAGATCCACTCCTGGTCCAGTCCCTCCATCTTGTAGGCATAGCGGTTTTTCTCCGGCGCGGTAAAGTCAAGGGCGGCGAACTCGAAGGAGAAAAAATAGTCGCGGTGGGAGAGCTTCAGGTGCCGGATCTCCGAGAGGGGCAGGTCGAGGCGCACCTGCCGGTTCATTTTTTTAAAGCTGGTTATAACCACCGGCGGGATGTCGGGATTGTCCCGGATCTGTTCCGGGAAGAATGAGTTGAAGCCGTTGATGCCGCCGAAGAACATCTCGCCGCTGCGGCTGAGAAAGTAGGAGCCGCCGTTGAATTCATTGCTCTGCAGGCCGTCGCGGATGCTGTAATTCTTGCACTCGCCGGTCGCGGGGTCGAAGCGGCCGAGGCCGTTGTTGGTGCTGAACCAGAGCCGGCCTTCGCGGTCCTCCAGTATGCCGTAGATGGCGTCACCGGGGAGGCCGTCTTTGGCGCGGTAGGAGGTGAAGGTGCCGGCCTGGCGGTCGAACCGGATCAGGCCGGAGCCCCAGGTGCCGATCCAGAGCGTGCCCTGCCGGTCCTCGTGTATGCAGAAGGTATAGTTGCTGCTGAGGCCGCCGGTCTCACCCGGGGTGCTGCGGTAATGGGTGAAGCGGCCGGCTGCAGCGTCGTAGCGGTCGAGTCCGCCCCCCTGGGTGCCGATCCAGTAGAACCCTTCGCTGTCCTTGTGAACGAAGCGGATAAAATCGCTGGTGATGGAGTTGGTTTCCGCCGGGTCATTGCGGAGGTGGCTGAAGCGGACGGCGGCTCCGGTAAGCCTGCCGGTATCGAGCCGGTCGAGTCCGCCCCCCTGGGTGCCGATCCAGAGGGTGCCGTCGCTGTCGAGAAAGAGGGCCCGGATCTCGTTATGGACCAGGGAGTGGGGATTATGCGGATCATGCATGTAGCGAATAAAGCGGCCGGTGGCGGGGTTGAAGCGGCAGATGCCGCCGCCGTTGGTGCCGAGCCAGAGTTCGCCGTCACGGCCGGGGATGACCAGGCGGACGATGTCATGGCTGAGGGAGTTGGGATCGGCCGGATCAGCGCGGTAGTGGGTATAGCGGCCGGTGCGGCGGTCGAGCCGGTCGAGGCCGCCGCCATGGGTGCCGATCCAGAGGATGCCGGCGGGATCTTCATAGAGCGACCAGATGATCGGCCGGCTGAGCCCCTCCGGAGCGTCCGGATCGCAGGGGTAATGGATGAACGGCTTGGGCCGGGCGTCGGCCTTGCTGACTCCGCCGCCGTAGGTGCCCACCCAGAGCAGGCCGGAGCGGTCCTGAAACAGGGAGCGGATCTCGTTGTGGCTCAGAGAGTGGGGATCCCGGGGGTCGTTCCGCCAGGCGGCCATGTCGCCGCTGCGCGGGTCATAGCGATTGAGGCCGCCATCGGTGCCGATCCAGATATAGCCATCCCTGTCTTCGAGGAGGGCGTAGACATTGCTGTTGCTGAGAGAGCGGGGATCAGCGGGATCGTGCAGGAAGCTCTGCAGGCGGGGAGCGCGGCCCGGCTCCATGCGCAGGCAGTGCAGTCCGTGGACAGCGCCGATCCAGAGTGCGCCGGCGCGGTCGACCATGAGGGTGCGGATGGTGTCCCGGGCCAGGCTGCTCCAGCCCTCTCCCTCCGCGGGGAGCGGGGTGAAACGGGGCTTTTCGAGCAGGAGCTCTGCGGCCGGGAGCATCGCCAGCCCCCGGTCGGTCCCGGCCCAGAGGGTTCCACTGCTGTCGATGGCCAGGGCGCGCACGCGGTCATTTCCGAGCGATCCCGCGCCGGCCGGATCATGAAAAAAGCGGTCAAAGAGCGCAGGCTCATCGGCATTCCCGGGGGGCTTCATGCGGTTGAGGCCGCGATCGCATCCCACCCAGAGCCGGCCGTTGAGGTCCTGAACGATGGCGTAGACCAGATCGTGGCTGAGAGAGGTTGGGTCAGCGGCGGCGCGGTAACGGATGAATCGGTTCTTCTCGAGGAGATAGCGGTTGAGCCCGCCGTTGAAGGTGCCCGCCCAGATCGAGCCGCTGCGGTCCTCATAGAGAGCGGTGATCTGGTTATAGCTGAGGCTGAAGGGATCGTCGGGGTCGCTGCGCAGGACCGAGAAGCCATAGCCGTCGTAGAGATTGAGGCCGTCTTCGGTGCCGAACCAGAGATATCCCCGCCGATCCTGCATGATAAAGTTGACAATGCTTTGGGACAGACCTTGCTCGACGGAGATCTGTTCGAAGAGCAGCTGCGGCGCAGCGGGTGTGCCGGCGGCTCCGGTCACGAGGGCGATGGTGCAGAGCAGGGTGCGGAGCGCAAGCGCAAGCATCCCCAACAAACGGTAACCATTCATGCCGGCCTCCACTGTAACTGTATCACTTATTGATACGTAATCCGCTGCCATTTTGCAACAAAAAAGAATTTGCACATGGCAAAAACTAGTGATAATTTAAAGCAGAGAGGAGGGCGCAATCATGATTAAAGTGCGCAAGCCCGCCTGGGCGGGACGTTTTTATCCCGGTCAGGCCGAAGAGCTGCGTGAGATGACCGAATCCCTGCTTGCTGCCGCACCGCTGCAGGATGAAGGACGGCGCCTGCTCGGCCTGGTGATCCCGCACGCAGGCTATATCTATTCGGGTTCAACCGCCGCCGCCGGCTACCGCCTCGCCGCGGCCGCCGGGATCGATACCGCGATCGTCCTCGCGCCGAGCCACAGCCAGTATGTGCGCGGAG
>Ga0209717_1002863_pt1 | contig 15889 bp, 7 predicted proteins | sample AD_UKC048_MetaG_FD_184418 | JGI IMG/M metagenome (GOLD analysis project Ga0209717, IMG submission 184418) | Active sludge microbial communities of municipal wastewater-treating anaerobic digesters from USA - AD_UKC048_MetaG (SPAdes) (version 2) | ecosystem: Engineered > Bioreactor > Anaerobic >... | reverse complement strand
ACCTGTAATTTAGTACCGCCTTTTTATCATACTGATTCCTCAATGTTACCTGGAACCAGTCTCCTTTTTTGAAATGTATGGGAATGTCATCACTGAAATCTGCATTCCCGTTCAGGTCTGGCAAAAATTGTAAACTGTCTTTTCCAAAACCGGTCAACAGATAAAAAACTGAATGCCTGGTCCTTTTTTTCTTCAACCCTGTGAAATAAAGGAAACCCCATGCTGACTTTTGCTGAAAAAAAGAATCTGGAATAGTAAAGACAAATGCCTTTACATCATCCCGGAGCGTATCCCCTGTCAATAATCGAGGATAAAATGCCGTATAATTGCCTGACCGATCCGGGAAAAATTCATTTTCAGCCTTGAACCGTTGTACATGCTGACCCGGATTACAAGCGGAAACAGCAAGTATAATTAATAAAAGGATGAGGTGAATTTTCATTTACTAAATCTAATATTTTTCGGCTGGCTAACCCTTATTTTTGCCTTCCATGTCATTCTCCCAGGTCATAGGTCAATCCGCGGTCAAGCAGCAGCTCGCCGAACTGTTACAGCACAACCGGCTGAGCCATGCTTTGCTGTTTCTCGGAAAGGAAGGCAGTGGTGCCCTACCCCTGGCCCTGGCTTTTGCACAATATGTGGTTTGTGAGAAAGCTAATCCTAAAAAAGTAGTTGCTGCGGGACCATCTCTCTTTGGAGAAGATCCCTCCTTCGCTAAAGCTTCGGAGGACAAGCCGGCAGTTGGCACTCACCTTTCACCACTCACCACTGACTCTTGTGGTGTTTGCTCCGCCTGCCTGAAAGCCCAGCAATTCGTTCATCCGGATATTCATTACTCCTATCCTACCGTGACGAAAAAGGCCGGAGAGAAACCAATTGCCACTGATTTTATTACGGAATGGCGGGAGTTTATTAAACTTAATCCCTACGGCAATCTGTTTGACTGGATCGAAATGATCAAGGAAAAGGAAAACAGCCAGGGAAAGATTACGGCGAGGGAATGTGATGAGATCATCAAGAAACTCAGCCTGAAAAGTTTTGAAAGTGAGTACAAGATCCTGGTGATGTGGATGCCGGAAGAACTGGACAAGGAAGGAAACAAACTTTTAAAGATCATTGAAGAACCCCCACCCAATACCTTATTTATCCTGGTGGCCGAAAATGAAGAACTCGTGCTGCCCACCATCCTGAGCCGCTGCCAGCTGGTTAAAGTACCGGCCCTGGATAACAGTGATATCGAGGAAGCCCTGATCAGCCGGAACAAAACCGAGCCCGCCATTGCCCGGCAGGTAGCCGGCGTGAGTGAAGGGAATTACCGGGAAGCCCTGCAGTTGGTGCAACATGCCGAAGAAGACTGGCTGGTCCTGTTAAGGGAATGGCTGAATGCGATTCTGAAGGGTGGCCCGGTTGCCCAGACCAAATGGGTAGAGGAAGTCAGCCGGTTGGGAAGGGAGAAGCAAAAGCAGTTCCTCCGTTATTTTAACCACCAGCTCGAACTGGCCATCCATTACCGTATCCGGGGCGAGGCACTGAATATCGGGGAAAAGGAAAAGGATTTTGCCACCCGGCTCAATAAATTCTCTTCGATTGAACAGCAGGAAGCCATTATTGAGGAGCTGGACCGGGCCAGTTATTATATAGAACGGAATGCCCATGGCAAAATGCTCTTCCATGCCCTGACCATTAAACTATACCATATAATTCAGGATAAGGTTGTATTTTTGATGGAGTGAGTTTCCAGAGAATAGTGAATAGGAAATAGAGAATAGGGAGTTAATGCCCTGAGTTACAAGTCGGTTAAGTATTTTATTTCATCTTATATAGTTTCATAAATAGCTGATAAGCAGTATTTTGCCATAAACTATATGTCCACTACTAACTCAGTTACGCTTTCCCCCTTTTGATTTTTTAATTTTTAATTGCTACCGGAGTAAGTCCGGAACTATAAGCTTTATGGGTTGTACAGGTTGCAGCACGGATACAGGCGGTAAGCCAAACGGATGTAAGAGCAACGGCGGATGCAGTTCCGGCGGTTGCAACCGCATGAACGCGCATGATTGGCTGCGCAACCTCCCCATGACCGATTTTGACAGTGCCTGCAAAGTGATTGAAGTCAGCTTCAGCCAGGGCACTCGTAAGGATTTCTTCCGCAATCCCACTTTACAACCATTTGAAAAAGGAGACCTGATCTGCGTGGAAGGCGTAAGCGGTTTTGACCTTGGGGAAATATCCCTGACTGGTGAGATCGTACGACTGCAGATGAAGAAACGGAATGTGAAGGAAGATCATCCCGAAATGAAAAAAGTATTGCGCCGGGCGACCGATCGTGATATTGATATATGGAAACAGAACAAAGCCCGTGAGCCGGAAGCAGTGATCCGCAGCCGGGCTATTGCCAAGCAGCTCAAACTGGATATGAAGATCAGCCAGGTGGAAATGCAGGCCGATGGACGCAAAGCCACTTTCTTCTATATCGCTGATGGACGTGTGGACTTCCGGGAACTTATCAAGGTTTATGCTTCTGAATTCAAGGTAAAAGTGGAAATGCGCCAGATTGGTGCCCGACAGGAAGCCGGGAAAGTGGGTGGTATCGGCAGTTGTGGTCGTGAACTCTGCTGCAGTACCTGGCTCACTGATTTTAAATCGGTGAATACAGCCGCTGCCCGTTACCAGAATCTATCCATCAACCAGACCAAACTCAGCGGACAGTGCGGTCGCCTCAAATGTTGTCTCAACTACGAACTCGATACTTACCTGGATGCATTACAAGGTTTCCCCGACAACTGCGATGTATTGCAGGTAGCCAAGGGCAATGCCTTCCTCATTAAGAAAGACATTTTCAAAAACCTGATGTGGTATACCTTGCCGGATAGTAACAAGCAATACCCCCTCAGCATTGAACGTGTACAAAAAATCAAGGCCCAGAACCGTCAGGGTATCACCCCGGATGAACTTGAACCTGTGGATGTAACCACCGGCAAACAAAAAGAAGCCGAACCTGAAATGGTGGAACTGGTGGGTCAGATCAGTCTGCGCACCCTCGAAAAAGCCGAACAGAAAAAGAGACAACAGAACCAGCAACGTCAGCAACGTGGTGGCCAGCAAGGCGGACAACAACGTGGCGGACAGCAGGGTGGTCAACAAAATCGCGGTCAACAAGGTGGTGGTCAACAAGGTGGTGGACAACAAGGTGGTGGACAACAAGGTGGTGGACAGCAGGGTGGTCAACAGAATCGAGGTCAACAACGTGGGGGCGGACAACAGGGTCAGGGTGGACAGCAAGGCGGACAACAGAACCGCGGACAACAAAGTGGTGGTCAGCAAGGCGGCGGTCAACAGAATCGCGGTCAGCAACGTGGTGGCGGACAGCAAGGACAAGGTGGTCAAGGTGGTCAGCAGAACCGCGGACAACAACGTGGTGGCGGACAACAAGGCCAGGGTAATCGTAACCAACCCCGTCCAAATAACCCTAATCGTAACCAGGGCGGACAAGGCAATCAGCCGCGACCCAATAATCCAAATACGGGACAAGAAGGAAATCAATCCTGATCATTCAATCATTGAAATAAGTTATTTAACTGCAGCGCTCCGCAGCAGTTTTTTTTTGCCCCTATTCGCCGGTTAAGGTGCGGTCCCCGCTTATTAAGAGGGCATGACCGGCTGTTCATCTTCCTGAAAACAGCCACTCCCCCCTGTTATTTTTAGCCTGGCCGGTTGCCTGCGCAGCGGCGAACTAATCATAACCTGTTTAAATTAATTCACTATGCCAAATATCTACTCCTTGTTTCTATGGATCATGCTTTGCTGCTGCAATAGTATGATGGCGAATCCGCCCTCTCCGCGGGAAATCAATCATGATCTCTTTGCATCCGATGTATTTCAACCCGCCAATCAAACGGTCTGTAATGGGGCCAGTACCAATACCGTGGTATTTGTCAGTTCGATCCCAGGCACCATTTTCAACTGGGTCAATAATAACACGTCGATTGGTCTTACGGCCAGTGGTACCGGTAATATTGCCGCGTTCACAGCAATCAATACCGGAACTGCACCCGTTATAGCCACCATCATTGTTACACCAACAGACGGTGTAACCAATGGTACGCCCAAGTCATTTACGATTACTGTCAATCCAATTCCGTCAGTAAACGCAGTATCAGACCAGACCCTTTGTGCTGGTACCAGCAGTACAGCGGTGAATTTCACTGGCAGTGTACCAGGTACGGTGTATTCCTGGGTCAACAGTAATCCGGCTATTGGTTTAGCGGCCAGTGGCAGCGGATCCATTCCTTCTTTTACGGCCACGAACAACACGGCTGCACCCATTACTTCGACAATCACCGCCACACCCAGTTTTGGGGCGACCTTACCAGAACTGATTTATTATAAATTCGAAGGCAGTGGCACAACCGTTGACAACCTGGCCAGTAATCCTCCTTCAGGATCAAACACGGCGAATATTGTTGGTTCACCCACCCAGGGAGGTTCCGGCATTTGCAGCGGCACCCTGATCGGTGGCGGCGGCGGGGGGCTCGGCAATCATTTAAATACGAACTGGATCCCCAATATCAATGGCTCCTGGACCATCTCCTTCCGGACAGCGAATATCCCTGCCAATGGAGCATCCGTTGTTTTTGGTTTTACAGGAGGTCTTAATATGGGCTGTGTGCAGAAAGGGGTCGACTCCTGGGAACTTCAGTTCTTTCTCAACTCGACCTTATACAAAGTGGAAGTACCAGGTACAGCCGGAACGGGTATTCATACCACCACCTTCGTTTATAACAGCAGCACCAATGCGGTACTCGGATATGGTGACGGGGTTTTAAGAACAACAGTATCTCTGCCTGCAGCTATGAGTTTCGTCGGAACAGACCCGATCTGGCTCGGGGGCTATGGGGGTTCCTCCTTCCTTTTACCTGCTGGTGCACTGATCGATGAATTCAGGATGTATAACCGGGTGGTCTCTTCCACCGAGATCAATCAATTGGCCAATACCTGTACACCGGGCACTGCCTGTAGTGGTACCCCTGTTTCATTTGATATTACAGTGAATCCTACACCAGTACTCGCCAATATTCCTGACCAGAGTACTTGTAACAACTTCAATACGATTCCGGTAAACTTCAGCAGTTCCGTACCCGGTGCGGTGTACAACTGGACCAATAATAATACCTCGATCGGACTGGCGGCAAGTGGTACGGGTAATATTGCTTCCTTTACCGGCATCAATACCGGCAGCAGTCTTGTCACTGCCACCATTAATGTTACTGCAGTTAATAATACGGTTCCTGCTTGCAGCAGCAGTCCAAAGAACTTTTTAATTGGAGTCAACCCATCCCCCACTGCATCAACAAATACGCTGTCGCAAACGATTTGTTCCGGTTCGGCAAATACGCCGGTCACCTATACCAGTAATATAGCCGGTACTACTTACACCTGGACCCGGGATAATACAACCGAGGTATCCGGAATTGGAGGCAATGGCACCGGAAATATCAATGGAATATTCATTAATAATACCAATGCCCCGGTTACCGTCATCTTTACGATCACTCCTTCCCGTAGTGGTTGTCAGGGCACGCCTTTCACCGCCACCGTAACCGTTGGTGAAGCAATACCTCCATCCACGGTGAGTCCGGCCACGCAAACGATCTGCTCCGGTCCGATCACCGATATTATCCCTTCCAGTACATTCCAGGGTATCACATACAGTTGGACCCGTGATAATGTGACGGAAGCCACCGGCATTCCGGCCAGTGGTACCGGCCCGATCAGCGGCACATTGGTAAACACAACCGGACAACCACTTACGGTCACCTTTACGATTATCCCGCAATACAATGGCTGCGATGGTACGCCCCTGACCGCTACGGTGGAAATGAGAGGTGTTCCCACGGTTGTATGTCCTGCTGATATTGTTACCGGTACCGATGCCGGTCTCTGCAGTGCCGTGGTTACTTACAACCCGGTGGTGAATGGGATCCCTGCTCCGGATCTTACTTATTCATTCAGTGGCGCCACCACCGGTAGTGGTACCGGAAGTGGAAGCGGATCCGTGTTTAATAAAGGAACCACCACAGTTACTATAACGGTGACGAATAGTTGCGGAAACAGTAATTGTTCCTTCAATATCACCGTAAGGGATACAGAAGTACCCGTCATCACCTGCCCGGCCAATATCAGTGTAGGTACCGATGCAGGCAATTGTTCGGCCTCCGTGAATACGCCCAACCCGTTGACGAGTGACAACTGTGGCATCATCATCCAGAGCTGGTCGCTCAGCGGGGCCACCACCGGCAACTCGTCTACTTCCGGTATCAATAACCTCGGCACCTATGTCTTCAACAAGGGCGTAACCACGGTTACCTACACAGTCGTGGATGCAGCCGATCTGGTTTCCAATTGTTCCTATACCGTTACCGTGGTGGATGATAAAGCACCGGTGATCACCTGTGCAGCCAATATTACCGCTACCACGCCGGTTGGTTCCTGCACGGCTACTGTAAACTATACGATCAATGCAACCGATAACTGCCCGGGTGTAACCACTCAATTGGTTGCGGGTCCCGCCAGTGGCAGTGCCTTCCCGCTTGGAGTTACGACCGTAACCTGGAAAGCCGTGGATGCGGAAGGTAATTCCTCAGCCAACTGCTCCTTTACCGTAACCGTGCTCGATGGACAATTACCGGTGATCAGTGCTCAACCCCAGGCAACAACAGTTTGTGAAGGCAGTAATGCGGTATACAGTGTCACGGCCAGTAATGTGGTGAGTTACCAATGGCAGCAGTGGAACGGACTGGTATGGAATGATATCAGTGGTGCCACCACATCCACGTATACTGTGAATAATGTAACCCCGGCGATGAATACAAATACCTTCCGTGTGCGGCTGAACGGACTTTGCAGTACTGTGTTCTCGAATGCGGCCAGTCTGTTTGTCAATAATCTGCCGCAGGTATCAATCAGCAGCACTATGACCGCTTTGCAGCCCGGACAAACCAGTACGATCAACGCATTGGCTAACCCAACCGGAGGCAGTTATGCATGGTCGCTGAATGGTAATTTGCTGCCGGGTATCAGTGGCAGCAGCTACGGACCGCTGACTACCGATCAGGCTGGTACCTACAAAGTGCAATACACCGATGTGATTGGTTGCAGCAAAACATCCAATGACCTGCTGATACAGGCTTCTGCTTCCGATAATCTCTGGATCTACCCGAATCCGAGTTCAGGCAGTTTCCAGGTACGATATTATAATCAAAGCGGGGAAGCCGCTGACATGATTGTATATAACGCTGCCGGGCAACCGATCATGAAGAAACAGGTAACCACCGGTATTGCCTACAGCCGTACAGATTTTGATTTATCGGGTTTAGCCCAGGGTGTATATCTCGTGAGGGTGATTCGTTCCGGTGGCCGTGAGCTGGCATCGAAACGGGTGATCGTCTATCATCCTTAAGTGTAAGACTAAATGGTACAATTAAAACCCTGCCTGGTCCCAGGCGGGGTTCTTTTATTCGTGCGTATCGGCTCCCAGGGCTTTGTATAGGGCATCCTGGATTTTGCCGCGGATCATCAGCTGGGAAAGTTTGTTATTGTCACGCGTAGGAGAAACGCGGTTGGAGAGAAAGATATAAACGAGATCGTATTGGGGATCCACCCATACACAGGTGCCGGTAAAGCCGGTATGTCCAAAGGTTGAAGGCGATGAAAGGGAGGCCGGATAAGGATCCTTGCGCAGCAGATTATCTTTCTCCGGTTTATCAAAACCCAATCCGCGCCGGCTGATCTTGCTATTGTAGGCAGTGAATAACTGTACCGTCTCGGGCCGCAGGTAACGCACCCCGTTGAACTCCCCTTTATTCAGCAACATCTGGTACAGGAGGGAAAGATCATACGCATTGGAAAATAAACCGGCGTGACCGGCAATACCGCCAAACATGGAAGCCCCTTCATCATGCACATCCCCGCGGATGGATTGCTTACGGAAGTAATTATCATTTTCGGTAGGCACCATACATTCCACGGGAAAACGGTTACGGGGAGCAAAACCCGTAGAGTACATGCCCATTTTATTGTAGAATGTTTTACGGGTGTATGCATCCAGGCTCATTCCACTCAGTTCTTCCACAATCTTGCCCAGGAAAATAAAATCATTATCGCTGTACACATATTTATTGGCCGGGCCGAGCGGACTCGTTTTTATGCGTTGCAACAAAGTGTCTTCCCAGTCATCCCGGAGATAAAAATTTTCGGCTACCCTTACCCCATAGCCTTTCTGAGGTTTCAATTCATAAAAACCGGGCTTGGGGGACCCGTTGCCATTCATCGTTTCTTTATAAAAAGCAATAAAGGGAACGAGTCCGGCCTGGTGCAACAGGATATCGCGGATCTTCAGGTTTTCTTTGTCGCTTCCTTTTACCCAGGGAAGATACTCTTTCAACGTACCATCCAGGCTAACCTTTCCTTCATCATATAATTTCATAATGGCCACCGTGGTGGCAGATACTTTGGTTACGGATGCCAGGTCAAAAATACTCTCCGGGCTCATAGCCGGGGAAGCCGCATCAAACTCAAATCGCCCAAAGGCTTTGTGATAAATGATCTCGCCTTTATGGGCAGCCAGCACCACACAACCCGGAAACGCTTTTTTGGCAACGGCATCCATCGCAATGGAATCTACAGCCTGTAATGCCGTACGGGTTTCTTCAGGGGTCACAGGTTTTTTGTTCATGACTATGCCCTGTCCGAATTTAAACTGACAAACCGTTACCGGAATTTTACCCCTGGGCAATTGCTTTCCTTCAATGATATCGGCGGCCACCTGCTGGGTGATCTCATCATCCTGATAGCAGGCCATCAGGGTATAAGCATCGCAGAAATTTTTATTGGCCAGCACATTACCAAAGGTGAGTGTAATGGTTTTGATAAAATTCAGTTCCTTATACAATTTCAGGGCAGCGGGAGTCATCCCGAAATTATCCATCGGCTTATTCGAATAATTATGCACGCCGATCACGATCGCGTCATAAGTACCGTCTTTTGGAATCGCTTTAAGGATCGAGTCAGCTTTGGCGGGACTGTCCTTATACGAATACAGAAATACATCCGCCCCCAGGTCTTCTTTCAGCCTGCGGCCAAATGAACTGAGCTCACGGGTACCAATGCCTACATAGGCAATTTTCTTTTGTTTGGAAGTCAGCGGTACCTGCGCATAATCGGTTCTGGAAGCCGTCAACCCGGCTTGTGACAATAAGGTAATGCCGTGCTGTGCCACTTCGCGACGGATCGCATCGGTTTTGGCATTGATATCTTCCAGCAGGTTGTTGGTGCTGATCACGGTTGTCTTATTCAATCCGAGCTGGTACTTTGAAGCCAGTACTTTCCGCACTTTACTATAAATATCTTCCCAGGTCAGGCGGTTATCGGCAATTGCTTTTTTAATGGCTTCAATCGACTCTGGTACATTTTCCGGCAGACAAAGCATATCGTTGCCGGCAATGATCGCTTCCACAGCAATAGTGCCACCGGGAAAATATTTAGCCACGCCTTTCATTTCGAGGGCATCGGTAAATGTGAGTCCGTTATAATGCATGGTATTGCGCAGCAGATCGGTCACATTATTCTTTGAAATAGAAGTAGCCCGGTTCTTTGTATTATCAATCGCCGGAATATACAGGTGGGCGATCATCACACTGCCTACCCCTGCATCAAAAATGGCTTTAAAGGGTACCAATTCCATCGCATCCAGTTGCTCCATGCTCTTATTGATCACCGGCAGGTCGAGGTGCGAATCCACATCCACATCGCCATGACCGGGAAAGTGTTTGGCACAGGCCATGATTCCCGCATCCTGCATGCCCTTCATATAGGCCACGCCAAATGTGGAGACCTTATTCTTGTCTTCCCCGAAAGAACGGAAACCGATCACGGGGTTATTGGGATTGTTGTTGACATCCACCACCGGCGCATAGTTTACATGTACGCCGATACGTTTGCATTGTTCACCCACGGCCAGTCCCATACGGTACACCAGGTTTTCATCATTAATGGCCCCGATGGTCAGTTGGTAAGGAAATTTTGCCACACTGTCGAGCCGCATGCCCAATCCCCATTCGCCATCGATGGTGACCATTAAGGGCGTTTGTGCGATGCTTTGGTAAAGATTGGTCAGGTTGGCCTGGCGGATCGGTCCACCCTGGAAAAAACAAAGGGCACCTACATTGTATTTCTTTATTTCCCCGGAGACTTTTGCCACATGATCGGGTCCGAGATTGGAATGGGCCCTGATTACCATCAGCTGGGCAATGCGCTGATCGTTGGTCAATGAGTTGAATACACTGTCCACCCATTGTGCCTTATTGAGCTGACTCTTGTACTGTGCCTTGCCAAGGGCGGGAAGAAGTAGAAAACAGAGCAGTAACGGCTTGAAATTCCGCATGATACTAATTATTAATATAAAGGAAGTTTGAGTTTTTAAAATTAACGGTTTTGGGCCAAAGGAGATGGTAGCGGTTCCTTAAAATTGAAATGGTTATTTTTGACGGCTAAAGCTGAAATGGTGCCAGATAAGATTACGTTATTACCTGATAATATTGCCAACCAGATCGCGGCCGGTGAAGTAATTCAACGGCCGGCCAGTGCCGTCAAGGAATTGCTGGAAAATGCGGTCGATGCCGGGGCCACGGAGATCAAACTGATCATCAGTGATGCAGGAAAGGCCCTGGTGCAGGTAATCGACAATGGCAGCGGGATGACCGAAACCGATGCCCGGATGTGTTTTGAACGGCATGCCACTTCCAAAATCCGGAACATTGAGGATCTCTTTCATATCCGCACCATGGGTTTCCGGGGTGAGGCCCTGGCCTCCGTAGCGGCAGTGGCGCAGGTGGAACTGAAGACCAAAAGAGCAGAAGACGAAACCGGCACTTATATCGAAGTAGAGAACAGTATGGTGAAGAAACAGGAACCGGTGGCCGCGGCCAATGGCACCAGCATAGCGATGAAAAATCTGTTCTTCAATGTACCGGCCCGCCGGAATTTCCTGAAAAGCAATGCGGCTGAGACAAGGCATATCGTAGATGAATTTACCCGGGTGGCCATGTCCTTCCCGGAAATATTGTTCACGCTTACTGCCAACAACCAGCAGATCTTCCATCTCGAAGCCGGCAGCCTGAAACAACGGATCGTGCAGTTACTGGGCAATACGTACAACGCCAAACTGGTAACGGTGAAGGAAGAGACCGATTACATGAATATCTATGGTTTTGTTGGCAAACCTGAAACCGCCAAGAAGACAAGAGGCGATCAGTACTTTTTTGTCAATAACCGGTTTATCCGTAGTGCTTATCTGAATCATGCGGTGATGAATGCCTATCAGCAAATGATTCCCCCGGACAGTTACCCGATGTATGTCCTCTTTATCGATCTGGATCCGGCGGTGATCGATGTCAATGTGCATCCCACCAAGCAGGAAATCAAGTTTGAGGATGAAAAGATCATTTATGCCTTTGTACAGGCCGCGGTCAAACATGCACTGGCGCAATTCAGCGTCACCCCCACCCTCGATTTTGAGCTGGATGCTTCGATACAACAACTAAGTTCTATACAACATCCGTTTACCGATGATAAGAAAGATGCAGCAGCAGCCGGTTCGATCTTCCGGGGATTTACGCAGAAGAATCAGGCGCACTTCATAGAGAAATCGGATCAGGGGGAACTGAAGAACTGGAAATCATTTTATGAGAACAATGAGCAGTCATCAGTTGGCAGCCGGCAGTTGGCAGTCGGCACTCAAAACTCACCACTCTCCACTCACCATTCGCCCCTCACAGCTGAAACAGAAATCTCACAATTACTGAATACGTACATCACTATTCCTTCCAACAACGGTTTCCTCTTGCTCCATCAGCAATCAGCCCATGAGCGGGTGTTATATGAACAGCTCAGTGCTGCAGGCAAGGATAAGCCCGTGGCTACACAGCGGAGTATGTTTCCTTCCACGATGGAACTGACACCGGCCGATGCGGCAGTGATGGAGGAGATTATGGATGACCTGAAGTACCTCGGCTATACCATTGAGCCATTTGGCAAGAACACCTATGTAATTCAAGGTACCCCGGCCGATGTGGAAGCGGGGAATGACAAGCATATCATCGATATCTTACTCGAACAATACAAGCATTTCAGTCCGGAAGTGAAATTCTCCCGCCGCGAAAAACTGGTGCGTTCCTTAGCCCGGCAGCAATCCATCAAGGCCGGCACCCGATTGACCGAACGCGAAATGCGGCAACTGGTCACCGACCTGTTTGCCTGTGTCACGCCGAATGTAACGCCGGATGGTAATCCCACTTATTTAGAGTTTAAGCAGGAGCAGCTGGAGAGGATGTTTGGGAGGTAGGGAGACGGCCCCCTAAATCCCCCGAAGGGGGACTTCAGACTCCGATAGTTTGCAGATACTTTTAATCACTGTATGGCGTATTATTTTCCCGCAAAGATTAAAAGAGTTTCCTTTATTCGGAGTGTCTTATTGTCTTTGCGGGAACTTTTACGTTATTCTATAAGAAATGAATGTTTAAATTATTTGAGTCTTCAAAGTCCCCCTTCGGGGGATTTAGGGGGCCATTTTGGGGTTTAGTACTTCTCCCGTACACTTTCAACGAACCTCTCCACCGCTCTTCTTACTTCTGTAGACGAAGCCTGGTGATTATTGACCAAAGTGGAAAAGATCAGCAGCTTTCCTTTTTTGGTGTAAAGAAATCCGCTCAATGCCACCACACCGGAAAGGGTGCCAGTCTTGGCTTAGATATAACCGTTGCCGGCTTTGTAGTAAGAACTGATCGTGCCTTCGCCCCCGGTAGGGAAAATGGTTTTGATCCGTTCCATCCCGAATTCATTTTTCATTTTGTTGAGGATGGTGACAAAGTCCTGCGGGGTAAAGAGATTATAACGACTGAGCCCGGAGCCATCAGCCCAGCGGGGCTTTTGGGGCAGGTCTTTGAAATCAGTTTTGAGCAGGGTGTCGATAATCTTTGAATCGCTCATTATTCCCAAATGCTCATTGCTCACCATCAGTAAAGACTGCTCCGCAAAGAAATTATCCGAGCGGTGCATCATGGGTTTGAGGAGGGAGTCGGTAGGTTGGGAGTGGATGATATTCCAATCGGTAATAGAAATCTCAGAAAAATGCATACTTCCATACTTTGCTAGAAAGTTATTTTTTCCCGGATTATTGTAACTATTCACCAAGGGAATAGGATAAATCTGAAATGAACTGCGTATGAAATCAAGGGTTCCGTTCAGGCCATTTGTAATGAATGGCACTGAACGTGGTTTAAATGCCTTGTCCGATTCCTGAAAAGAAAATTGATTGCTATAGAAATCACGTTTGACTTCTACCTTAGGATCCTTGGAATTGAAATTACTTTTTGATATATAATCAAAGAGATGATGATTGACTAAAGAATCGAAATAACTGTTCTGTGTTTTGAAAAAAAATCGAGTGTTACCTCCGTCGGGTAAATTAACCTCACTAAGTTGTCGTTTACCCAATGGATTAATTGAAACATCAATAAGGTTTCCATAAATTGGCATGGGGCTTCTTTCTGCGAGATAATCCGCATCATAATCACTCCAGGACCAACCACTACCCCAATGATTACTCTGCCAAATCGTATCTATAATTCCTACAGTATAGTTGTGTCCAACAACTCTTGATTGTAAAAAATTCAATACTGGTTGTACGGTAAAATCTCCATGTAAAAAAGTCGGATCAGCGGTGGGTATAATTCCTAAAACTGTATCACCTTTATTTCTGCCTTGTTCTACTTTGGTATAAGCATACCTCAATCCCACCAGACTATCTCCCAGATACTTCATCGCCGCATAACAGGTCGGGATCTTGGTATTGCTGGCCGGTACAAAATATTTATCGCCCTGGTAATTGTAGAGGTATTTACCGGTTTCGGGATCGTAGATGGAGATGCCGATATGGGCGGTTTTTAAAGGAGCGGCGGTTAGGATGGTGTTCCTGGCTGATTTGGAGATTTTGTTAGAAACCGAGCAGGAAGTGAGCAATAAAAATTCAAAAGTAAAAAGTAAAAAAAGGGGTCCGAAAGAAGAAAATGATTTCATGATAGCTGGTTGAGATTACGAAAGATCGAGAAGCTGAGCAAGTTAAAATTCAAAAGTAAAAAGTAAAAAGTAAAAATAAAATCCGAAAGATCGAGGCTGACATATCAGTAGCCAGAGATAAAATTCCAATCAGAAAATATTTTTGCTTTTCAAAGTCAAAATGACTGTTCAATTTAAATGACTGCAATTTTTACTTTTTAATTTTGACTTTTGACTTACTAAAGCAATACTACACGTTTCTCCCGTACGCTCTCTAATGCTGCATCAATAATCCGCATATTCCTGATCCCATCTGCTGCCGGTACGGGATTCGGTCCGGCGCCGGTGAGGGCTTTGTATACATCGTCGTAATAGCCCATGTAGTTACCCGGACCGGAGGTGGTATCCTGCCGGACTACTTCGCCATTAATTTCTGTATGTAATAAGCCATCGGGTTTTGAGGGTGCTTCACACCAGTTGTCCAGCGACGGTTTTACGCCTTCCAGTAATTTGATCTCCTGCATATCGGAGCGCTGTTGCAAAAAACTGCCCTTCATCCCATGAATGGTATAGGCAAAAAGAGATTCGCGGGCAATGCAGGTGGCTTTGAGCCGCACGCGCAGGGTATCATAATAGAAAAGTAATTCGAAATAATCATTGGCCACTACATCGGGACGCATCCGCCAGATATCTGCAAAGACAGCTTTTGGAAAACCGAAGAGCTGGATGGCCTGGTCCACCAGGTGGGGCGACAGATCATAGATAATTCCAGCCCCGGGCATATCGCCTTCCTTATGCGCTTTACCACTGAAGGCCGGACGATAACGATCATAACGAATCTCCGCTTCTCTTAAATCTCCCAACCAACCCCGGTCGATCACTTCTTTCACTGCACGGAAATCCCCGTCATAACGACGGTTCTGGTATACACTGATAAATAAATGCTTTGACTCCGCCAACCGGGTAATCTCTTCGGCCTGGGCAGTAGTTACCGCAAAAGGTTTTTCAATCACCATGTTTTTCCCGCTGTTCAGCACCAGCAAAGCCTGTTCATAATGCAGATGGGTGGGTGTATTTACCACAATGAGATCGAGCTCCGGATCCGCGCAAAGTTCCTCCACACTGCGATACAACTTCGCATCCGGATATCTTTCTTTTGAATCTTGGTTATGCCGTTCCACAATAGCCTTCAGTTCATACCCGGGATGGGCCTGAAGGAAGGGTGCGTGGAAAAGTTTCCCGGACATGCCGTAAGAACAAATACCGGCTTTGATTACTTTATTCATGAGAATCGGGTTAAGTCAAAAGTAAAAAGTAAAAAGTAAAAATATTTCTCCGAAAGATTGTGAGTCGTTTTCTATAACTAAATATCAAAAGGCAAATCAAAAAAGTAATGACTGCGCAGTCAAAGTGACTGCCATTTTTACTTTTGACTTTTTAATTTTTACTTCCTAAGATCTCTCCTGCGCACGTAACCACCTTTCCGGAATCTCATTACTACTGGCTAACAAATAATCCTTATAGCTGCAGGCGATATATTTCTTATCAGGCAGCTGCATCCACCAGCGGCCGGTCTTTTTGCTTTGAAGGAAGATGGTATCCACTTCCGCAAAAGCCATATGGTATTCGTTGAAGGAATCCCGTTCATCCAGGGTGGCTTCGCGGCGGCCACGGCTGCGGCCATCGAGCAGGTACCAGAGCATATGACTGATCTGTTTGGCGGTCATTTCTTCTTTATCCTGCTTTGGATCGTATCCATAGATGCCCACCGTATTTA
>Ga0209717_1002857_pt1 | contig 15916 bp, 19 predicted proteins | sample AD_UKC048_MetaG_FD_184418 | JGI IMG/M metagenome (GOLD analysis project Ga0209717, IMG submission 184418) | Active sludge microbial communities of municipal wastewater-treating anaerobic digesters from USA - AD_UKC048_MetaG (SPAdes) (version 2) | ecosystem: Engineered > Bioreactor > Anaerobic >... | reverse complement strand
AGAATCAGGTAAAAGTTTTGTTTCAGATATTAAAGAGGGTAAAAAAACCCTGCTTTATCTTACTTTGATTAAAAATGCTAATCAGTTAGAACGACAATTTATTAACAAAAATTTAGGTGATAAAAAAATAAATTTAGAAAACATTGTCAAAGTTCAAAAATTATTTGCTAAGCACACTAGTAAAAGTTTTGAGGAAACAATCAAGCAATTAAAACAAGAGACAGAAATTCAAATTAAAGGAATTGCCTCAAAAAGTTTAACTGAATTACTCAAAAAAATACTTGATTTTAATTTAAATAGAAAATTCTAAACTATTTCTTCTGTGTGATGTTCTTTAATCAAAAGTGTTAAAAGTACGCCTAAAGCAGCGATGATGAATAAACTTCTCCAAGCAAAGACAAAAAAGTAAAAGAGAAAAGCTACAATTAACCAAAAAATGATGGCTGAAAAGCTGTAAATCATTTGTCGATAAGTAAAATAAGACAAAGCTTCTCGACCTTTTCCTCTTAATATCCAGCTACGATCAAAAAATAACCAATGAAAACTGGCAGTTAATTTGTCAAAAGCATTTAAAATGGTGATCGACCAAATATTAATTAAAAAACCTCTCAAAATCCAAAAAACTGACAAAAATCCACCAGAAAAAAGAAATTGTTTTTGATTTTTATGTTTATCGATAAAAGAGCCGGCACCATAACTAATAAATAAAGCTAAAAACAAAGACAAACTGTATAAATAGCCCAATCCTTGAGTACTACCCAATAAAATAAACATATAAAGTGCCCATAAAACGATGGTGGCATCATTAAAACAGCGACCAGCAAAGGTTAAAGCTAAACGCCTAAATCCTGGTTCTTTTAACCAAACTCCAAATTCTTTATAAGAAATACTATCTTTAACTTTGACATTATCTAGTAATACTGAAAAGATTACCCCAAGTAAAATAATAACTAAGCCCACTAAAAATAAGGTTTGATACCCTAAAGTAATAATGATCAATCCTCCAAGTGCAGGTGAAATCATCGCTAATAAATTTAATAAAAAATTAATTATTCCCAAATTGGCTCCAATTTTATTTTGATCACTATTACGACTTAGAGAATAGTAATAACTGTTCCAAAATAAGTTGACTTGTAATCCATTTATGATTGTGGCCAAAAAAATAAAATTTACATTGTTTTTAGATAAATAAAGACATAAAACAAATAGTGCGTAAAACAAATGCCCCATTACGAAGCCCTGCCTAATCCCAAATTTAATTAAAATTTTAGCGGTGGGAATGGCGAATAATAAAGAAATTAATCGAGTTAATGCGTAAATCATGGCCACATTAAAAATCCCTTCCTGAAGAGGAGTTAAACTTAAATTGCTCATAAAGGAAAAACGTAAATTAAAATAATAAATTGGCAAGAAAAAAACCATTAATTGATTGGCCAATTCATTAACTAAGCGAATAGCATAAATGTATTTTAAATTCTTAGTCTTCTGAAAACTTAAGTGGAAAATAGACATGTGGCAACCTCAGCAATAACTTTTTTTAATTTTTCTTGATCAATTTGGTTCATTTTCATCAACACATAATTACTTGGTTCAATGTTGCGACTTCCAATTCGAGAATCTATGCCAAGACGTAAATGCCAAAAATTTTTATGTCCTAAATGCTTATAAATTGAATTTAAACCATTATGTACTTTGGGACCCTTACCCTTTTGCAATTTAAATTGACCTAAATCAAGATCCAAATCATCATGAGCCACAATTAAATGATTACTCTCAGTTTCTTCTAAAACTTCTGCATAAAAATAATCTAAAAAAGCTCTCAAGGTAATACCAGAATTATTCATAAAAGCCATTGGTTTAATAAGGCAAATATCTTCAGCTACTCCATTTTGAATTATTTCTGTTTTAACGTACTCTACGTTAAATTTTTTATCAAATTTAAGACTTAAAGCAAATTTTTGTACTAGAAAATCAATGAAAGTAAAACCAGCATTATGTCTAGTGTTTTCGTATTCTTTTCCTGGATTACCAAGTCCGACGATGATCTTCATATTTCTACCTGAATGAACAAAAGTATATAATAGCCGAGTTATGAAAACCATTGGTATCTTCACTAGCGGTTATGGCCACGAAAGTATTGCTGATGCTATTGCGGAAAAAATCGAGCAAAAAGCTAAAGATAGATATAAGGTAAAAAAATATTTTCGCAAAGAAATTTTAAGTTTTGCCTATAATTCTGTTTATAAATTTATTCCCGAATATCTAGGAGCTTCATTTTATTTTAGTTCAAAATTCATTCAAAAAGATCAAAACGTCAGAAAATTTTTAGAGAATTTATTTATAGTTAATGATGAAAAAAAGATTAATGATTTTGTTAAGAAAAATAAAATTGACCTATGCATCAGCACTTATTTTGGGTGCAATCCGGCTTTAGAAAAATTACAGAAAAAAGGAATTCCTCTAATTAATATTATTACTGATCCTAAAACTGCTCATTCTTTGGTGATTTCAAAAAAAGCTAAAACTCAAATGATTTTTGATGAAAATAGCTGTAAAAACTATGTCGATAAAAAAAACATGAAAAAATCTGGTTGGTTTGTAAGAAGTAAATTTGAAAAAGACTACGACCAGCAAAAAATTAGAGAGAAATTAAAAATTAACAACAATTTAACTTTTCTTATTGTCTCTGGCTCAGAAGGTTCAAATACTGTTTTAAAAATTTTGCCAAGTATTATCAACTGTGATAAAAAAGTTAATTTTATAATCGCTTGTGGCAAAAATGAATTCTTATACAACAATGTTTTAGGAATTAAACAAAGTTTACATAGTCTCAGCTCTTCCAAGGCAGAGATAATTCCTTTGGCCTATACCAAAGATTTGCATTTATATATGCAAGCTGCTGATATGGTAATCGGCAAAGCCGGGCCTAATACTTTATTCGAAAGCATTGCTTGTGAAACAGCTTTTTTTGCTATTACTCATATTCACGGTCAAGAAGACGGTAATTTAGAAATTATTAAAAATTATAAAATAGGCATTGTTGAAGAAAATACTAGAAAAGCTAATCAAGAATTAGAAAAATTGATCAAAAATCCAGAAAAAATTAATTCCTTTACTCAAAATGTAAAAAAATTAAAAGAATATAATCAAAAATCAATTAATATTCTACTTGAGGAAATTGATCATTTACTCAGTTAAACGGCAATGTGAATTGAAGCTAACTCTTCAAGAGTGGTCGCTTCCTCAAAATTTTTATCATGTCTAATTTTGACTAATCTCGGAAAACGAAGGGCAACTCCTGCGGTATGAATAGGCGATTTACTGATTTCATCGGCAGCAATTTCCAAAACAATTTTTGGTTCTAACCAAAAATCAGGTGCTAAATTTTTATTAACATCATAAATAGCTGGCTTTTGATTTTTTTGACTCAAATTTTGATCTGCTAATTTCTTCACTTCTCTAAATTGTTCATCAGTTAAACCCGTGCCTATTTTAGACAAACTTCTAACAACAAGGTCACCAGACTGATCTTTATCTAAAACTCCCACCAACAAAGCACCAATGCCAAAAGCTTGTCTTTTGCCTTTACCGACATAATAACCCAACATTAAACAATCAATAGTGTCTGATAACTTTCCCTGACTCCCTTCTTCTTCTTTAATTTTTACCCAACGCCAAGATTTTCTACCAGAAACATATTTAGAATCTTTTTGTTTCATGACTGCACCCTCTAAACCTAAGCTTAGTTGTTTTTCATGAAAAGCCTTGAGTTTAATAGGATCGTTAATTAATAAATATTCTGTTTTTTTAATAAATTTTGAATCTGTTAATACTGCTTCAAGTTTATTTTTTCTACTCAATAAATCGTCATCAATTAATACTTCGTTATTAAGCAAAATTAGGTCAAAAGCATAAAAACAAAGAGGCACTTCCAAAGCTTTGGCTGAAACACCATGCTTACGTTTGCGCTGAATAGTTTCTTGAAAAGCTAAAAATTTACCAGTTTTCTGATCAATGCCGATTGCTTCTGTGTCTAAAATACAATTCTGGACTTTAAGTGCTGAAGCCACTTCAGCTAATTCTGGAAACATGTGGGTAACATCTTCCAAATTTCTAGTAAAAGCTTTATATGACAAACCACTATCTTTAAATTTAGATTTATTGATATGAATTTGTACTCTCAAACCGTCATATTTGGGTTCTGCCAAAACTTCACCCATTTTTTCAATAATTTCTGTAGCGCTGTTCAATCGTTGGCAAAGCACGGGTAAAATTGGAATGCCTATTTCTACTTGATAAGTTTTAAGTAATTCTGCACTAGTTAAATCTTTATGTTCTAACAAATAAGCTGTAGCTAATTTGCCCAGATCAGCTTTTTTGAAAAAAGCTTTTTCTAAATTAGCACTATCGGTTTTGGCATTGTTTTTAACAAATGACAAAGCATCGATGATGGTCATGGTTGAAAAACCAAGTCTCATTTTGGATAAAACAATGCGACTAATATATTTTGCTGATAAAGGATCGAGTTTTTGCAACAAATTGGCCAACAAAGCAATTTTTTTATCTTGAGAACCAATGCCTGACGTTTTAGCTATTTGCGTTAAAAAAGCATGAGTTTGTTCAATTGAGAGTTGCTCTTTAAATTTTTCAGAGGATTGTGCTTCAACTAAAATTTGTTCAAAAAGCTCGCCAATATCACCAATTTTTTTATATTTTGCTGTTAATTCTTGTTCTATAACAGAATGATCACCAAATAAACTTTGATCTGTATCAGAAATTTCGGAAAAAAGATTATTAGCGTGCGCTTGATCAAAACCTTTAATTTTAGCTTTTACAAAAGCCAAGGTTTTAATTAACATTTTTTCTGACATTTGAAATTCAAGCGATAAGTATGATGGCACCAAACTACCTTGCATTAAATAAGTTGCCAACATCAATTCTTCTTGAGCTTGTTCATCCCGCCTCAAATCTTTAAAAAGATTAGCCAAAATCGCAGTAATTTCCAAACGAGCTGAAACGTTTTCAATTTTTTGGAGATAAACAGAGAAATCTTTGAAAAGCATAAAAATATTCTAACAGTTCAACTTAGCAAAGTGTAACTCACACCCTTGGTTACGCCATGTTTTTGCACTACATTTTTAGCAATCAAATCCTTGAGATCACGCAAAATTGTATCGACAGAAACATTTGGCAAAGCTTTTTGAGCATCTTCTGAAGTCATTTGACCTTGATTTTGCAACACTTCCAAAAGAATAATTTGTCTTTCAGATAAAGCTACTTGTTGGCCAAGCTCGCGTTGAATTTTTAAGTCTTGAGAAAGTTTCAAAACTTTTTGCTTAACTTTATCAATTTCCAAAGCTAAACCATAAGTGAAATATTCTAACCAATAAGTTAAATCTTTATTATCACTCTGTTGTACAGATAACAAAGCCTGATAATAAGCCTCAACATCACTGTCAAAATACTCTTCTAATGCAAAAAATCTTTTGAAGTCATAACCTGAGCTATATAGAACCAGAGTAGCAAAAGCTCTGGCTACTCTGCCATTGCCTTCTACAAAAGGGTGTACATAAACCAAATAATAATGAGCAATAGCTGCTCTAAAAATGGGATGTAATTCCATTGATTCTTGACTATTGATCCAAGTAAAAAAATCTTCCATTAAATAGGGCACTTCTACCGCTACTGGCGGTCTAAAAACTACTTGGCCATCGGCAGCACCTCTCACAATCACTTGTTTTTCACGAAAAATAGCCACTTGTTCTTCAGGTAGAAGTCTTTGCATGGTTAATTTATGTAAAACCATTAAAGTGTCTAGATTTAATTCTTCTTGTAATTTTTTAACAGGACGTTGATCAATCCAAGCGATAACGTTGCGATAGTTAATCACTTCTTGAATATCTCTGTCTCTGGCAATAATACCTGTTTGATCAACAATCATTTGAGGATTACTGGTATTTTTTAACTGGACAACCTTATTAGCTTGATCAGCACTTAATTCATTACCTTCAATGTGTGTGCCGAAATGCACACTTCTTTGCATAGCTTCATCGCGAAACTTAGCTTCCCAAGAAGGAACTAGTGCAGAATGATCGATCAAGGCTTTGGCGGATTCAACTGAAGAAACATAAGTGAGTAAATGATTGGTAATATTAAACTTCGGTTGATACATTTAGATTGATTTTAAACTAGTTTTGTAATTTTTGAAAGATTCTTGCAAAATATACAGGAAAACTAATTACGTTAAAATACTAAAATAAGTTAAAATCACTAAACAATGACTCATTTAACAACAATATTACAATCAGCTCTCAAAAAAATTTCCTTTCCAGATTCAAAAAGTCATAAAGGACAAAATGGAAAACTACTAATTATCGGGGGAAGTGATTTGTTTCACGCTGCTAGCAAATGGAGTCTTGATGTTGCCAGTAAAATTGTCGACATGGTCTTCTATGCTTCTACTCCAAGCAACAACAAATTGATCAAAGAAGCTAAAGAAAATTTTTGGAATGGCATTGTTATTGAACGCAAACAAATTAAAAATTACATTGAAGAAGCTGATGTCATTTTAATTGGCCCCGGTATGGATCGTTCCTTTTATACTAAAAGATTTGTAAATAATTTGCTTAAAAAATATACAAACAAAAAATGGGTAATTGATGCTGGCGCATTGCAAATGCTTGATGTGAAGTTATTAAATCAAAATCACATCGTTACTCCTCACCATCAAGAAATGGCCTTATTAAAAAGAAGAAGTGAATTGTTTGATGAAAAGAACTACCAAGCTAATTGCTATTGTTTGCTCAAAGGCCCGATTGATAAAGTTTTCACTCCAAAAAATCCTCAGGGATAAAGTTTTCACTCCAAAAAATCCTCAGGCAAATGAAGTTGCTGGAGGTAATGCTGGCATGACCAAAGGTGGAACTGGCGACGTTTTAGCTGGATTGTTGGCTGCTTTGTATTGCAAAACTTCCGCTTTAAATAGTTGTCTAATCGCCAGCCATATTAATAAAAAAGCTGGAGAAGAATTATATTTACAGCAAGGACCTTATTTCAATAGTAGCGATCTTGTTTCACAGGTACCAAAAGTTCTTTGGGAAACTTTACAAAAAGTTTAAATTTATAAAATAATTAAATTTAAATCTTTAATTCTGTTTTTAAGATCAGCTAAGACATCAGCATCTGCGGTAGTTAAAATAGATTGATAATTAGACAATAAATTAAGCACCATATCTTTACTATTTAAATCTAATTCGGACAAAATATCATCTAAAAGTAAAACTGGTTGATAACCAATTTTGTCAGTAAGAAATTGTAGTTCAGCAATTTTAAGCCATAAAACTCCCAGTCTTTGTTGACCTCTGGAACCATAAGCTAACAAACTTAAATCATCGATCCCTTTGTTTTCTTCTGAAAATTTTAAAACAAAATCATCTTTGTGAGGACCAATTAAAGTATGTCCTAAAAAAATTTCCTTATCTAAATGCTCTAAAAGCTTTTTTTCTGATATAAGCGATGGTAAATATTCGATATTTAATTCAAAAGGAAAAACTACCTCTCTAATAAAATCGATTAAATTACTACGTTGAACTTGTAAAAATTCACCGTATCTAACCAAATTGATATTCCAAAAATTAAGCACTTCTTTTCCTTCACGTCCTTCGCTCACTTTTTGCAATAAACGATTGCGACGCTTCAGAGTTTGTTCATATTTAACAAGAGCTGAATTGTATTCCCCTGAAACCATGCTCAAAGCATTATCTAAAAAACTTCTTCTTCTTGATGGTGAACCCTCTACCAAGCGAAGATCTTCTGGACGAAAAACTACAGCTTTAAAAAAAGCTAAAAAATCTTTCTTTCTACGACGAATGTCATTAACTGCAAACAAACGATATTGAGTTTTTTTACCCTGAACCATTCCTCTCGTTAGCATTGCTTCTAACTTTAATTCTTCGTCCTCTTCTGAGCCAATGCCTTCCAAGTCAATTAATCCTTGTACTCTGCCCAAATCAGCTTCTAAACGAATCATTTCTTCAATTTTGCCAGCACGAAAACTATCAGCACTAGCCAATAAATAAATAGCTTCAACAATAGAAGTTTTTCCAATGCCATTTGCGCCAAAAATAAGATTAGTCTTAGAAAAGTTAAAACTTGTCAAAGAAAAATTGCGAAAATTTTGTAAAGCCAAAGATTTAATTAACATAAATGATTAAAAATCAAAACTTGGCAAAAACTCTATTAAAACGAATCCATAAATAAAAAAGAGCCATTTGCCAATAAAAACAAAAAAATAAACTAATTTGATAACAAAATCTAAATATAAAAACACTGTCATATAAATCGGAAATTAAGTCGACGCGCAAAAACAAATAAAAAAATAGAATAAAAAATGTGGGATAAAAAACAAAAGGTAAAAGCATTTTATTTTTAACCAAAATTTGCATACTGCGATAAGGATGTAAAAACAAACCAAGCAACATTTGCCCACTAGAATAAATCAATGACTCTAGAATAAGTAAAAACCGATGCTGTCGATATTTATTTTTCATTGATTGTTAATTTGATACAAATTTAATAAAACAGCTGACAAAAAAGATAATAATAAAACCGATTGCCATAGGTGAGTGGCCACAAAATTAGCTAAATCACTTAAAGAATCTGGAACAAATTTTTCTTGACCTAAAAAGCTCTGTTCTTTGGCAGTATTTTTTAGTATTTTTAAAAAATTATCATTTATCATTTTTTAAATCCAATTCTAACCATAAAGATTTAAATTCTTCTCTCGCTCTAAAAAGATCTGACTCCACTGCTTTAACTGTATTACCCATTTCTAAAGCAATTTCTTTAACTCTTTTACAATCAACATATTTTTTTAAAAGCAGTTCTCTGTTTTTTTGCACCATACGTTTAAGCACTAAACTGACTAGTTCAGCAGATGAAGCAGCATCTCTGTAATTTTGTTCTAATAAAAAATCGCTCAAAGGAATGGTTTGAATAAACTTTTTGGCATAACGTTTACGATAATAATCAGCAATTTCATGTCTAAGTACACTTTGCATCCAGGTCAAAAGTGAGGAATTACCTTTAAATAAATTAAGAGTTTGTAAGCAGTTAATAAAAGTTTCTTGAACAATTTCAGAAGCTTGTTGAGGATTGGAGATTTTTCCAAGCGCTATTTTTTTTAATTTAAGACGATATTTCTTGAACCAATATTCCACTGCTAACTCATTGCCTGTTTTTAAAGCTTCAACCAATACTTTCTCATTATCAAAACCCACAAAACGAGTTAATTCTTGCATTAGGCTTATTTTACACTAGATAGAAAGTAAAATTCATTTATAATCATAGTTAATGAAAAATAAGTTCTTACTAATTAGCTTCTTATTTTTGACTTTCACTCTGAATTTTTACTCTATAAAAACTGATAATGCATTAGCTTATCAAATCGCCGATGTGGGTAATGCAGAAGTTGTTGGAATTGAAAATGTAGAAATTCCACTCAGCGACAAACTCATTTTAAAAGATGGCACTCCAGTTAAAGAAGTTTTTAATAGCACCGACGACATGGTTAATTTAATTGTTAAAGTGGTTTTTGTTGGAGCGGGTGTAGTTTTGTTTTTTATGATCGTTATCGCTGGCTTCTCTATGATTGGTGGAGATAGCAAAGACAAAGATAAGGCAAAAACAACTATGACCTCGGCTGCAATTGGATTTATCGTAATGTTTGCTGCTTATTGGATTATGCAAATAATTCAAATATTAACCGGAACAAACATGGGTTTTTAATAAGTAATAAAAATAGTTTATAATTAAAAAGACAAAAATGAAAAAAATAATTTTAAGTCTAGTTTTCAGCTTAATGATGCTATTTTTTAGTAGTCCAGCTATGGCCCAAGAAGACAGTGTTTTTGGAGAAATTGAAGCCCCTGCTGGAGTGGCCGAATTAAATACTCAAGCTGGAGAAGCAAGTAATAATATTGGCTTATTGATTTTTGTTTCTAACATAATTAAAGTTGCATCTATTGTCGCCGGTATTTGGGTACTATTTAACTTTATTTTTGCTGGATTTACTTATATTTCTGCCAATGGTGATAGCGGTGCTTATTCTAAAATTGGTGAAAAATTAGCACTTAGTGCTACTGGCTTACTTTTAATCGTGGCTGCTTATACTATTGCCGGCATCTTAGGTTTGCTTATTTTTGGCGACGCCACTTATATCATTAATCCAAAAATACCAACCGTTATAGGTACTTAAATTATGGCAACAACAGGCATTGGGTCAATACAACCAGTTACAGAAGCAAGGGCACCGGAAACCCTAGACAATGCTGGATTCACAGCATCTTTAGAATTATATATTAGCGATATTATTGGAGCCATTACTATATTGGCAGTTTTATTCTTTATCGTTTATTCTTTTTTAGCTGCTTATGAATGGGTAACCGCTGGCTCTGACAGTGGCAAGGTAGAAAAAGCTAAAAACAGATTTATTTGGGGTACCTTAGGTTTGATTTTGATCGTGGCTGCTTACGCCATCATCGGCCTGATTGGCAGTTTAATCGGTATTCCAATTTTAAATCCTGGAGAATTATTCCAAAATATTATTCCTGGAGGAGGCGCAACAGTAACCCCAACCATTCCTTCAACCGGAACACCATTTCTATAAAATATGAAAATTAAATTAAATAAAAAAACAATTTTCGCTAGCTTATTATCTTTAAGCATTTTTTTTCTGATGGTTTCGTCAGTGCAAGCAGCTATTACAAACCCTGTGGTCGGTGATCTTGGAACTAGTGAAGGCACAGAAGATGGCAGTAAATTTATTAATTACGTTGTTTATTTGTGGAAAGTTAGTATGAATTTGGGAGCCTTAGCTGTCATTGTTTATTTTATTTGGGGCGCAATCGAATGGATTACTGCTGGATCAGACAGTAAAAAAACAGAAAATGCCAGAAGTAGAATGACTAATGCCATTATTGGTTTAGTTATCTTGGTGTCTTCTTTCACTATTTTAAGTTTTATTAGTAAGATATTTTTTGGAGACAGTTTTGATTTGCTAAAATTAACACTGCCAACTCAATTAGGCAATTAATATGTCAAAACAATTAGCGCTTACATTAGATATTGCAGGCGAAGCTCAAAATCAAGAATTACAAGGAGCCCAATTTCACGACACCAGCGATGGAGGTTTTGGGATTTGGTTTAGCAACATCATGACTGTCGCCATGACTCTCGGTGCAGTTTTAGTATTTGGTTTTTTGATTTGGGGCGCTATTGAGTGGATTACTTCTGGTGGAGATAAAAATAAAATCGAAAGTGCAAGAAATAAAATTAGCAATGCTGTAATTGGCTTAATTATTTTAGCAGCCACTACTGCTTTGTTTGTTTTAGTCGAAGAGTTTCTCGGAATAGATGTTTTGACTTTTAATTAAAATTTAACTAAACTTGATATATAATAATTTAGAAATTTAATAAGTAAAAAGGAGCGATTTATGAAATCAATTAAAAAACTTGCTTTGGCCACTGGAACTGCCTTCAGTAGTATGTTGGCCACAGCTTCAATGGTAATGGCCGAAGTGAACATTGAACCAATCGACACTGGCAAGGGTTATGCCACTAATTTTGGAACCATGTTCAGTTCCATTCTTAATGTTGTCATGTTGGTCGCAGCTCTTTTAGTTTTTGCTTACATGATTTGGGGAGGTGTTGAATGGATTACTTCTGGTGGAGATAAAAATAAAGCTGAGGGTGCCAGAAATAAATTGACTGCAGCTATTATTGGTTTAGTCATCATTGCAGCCTCTTACGCAGTTGTGACTTTGGTAGTCCAATTCTTAGGGTTTAGTGATTTCAATGACGTTTTCAATAATGTTGGAGATATTAATAATCCAAGATAAAAATCTGAAATAATAAGAAAAACCCACTTGCAAAGGCGGGTTTTTTAATAAAGTTTGATTTAGAAGAAAAAAAGATATAATCTAAACAAGAAATGAAAATAATTCCACAAGCTTATGCGCAAACTAAAGAATGGTCTGAAATTAGCAATGGATGTGTCAATGAAAGTGGCGTAGCTACTGTACAAGGCATCGGTTGTCTATTAGCTAACGTACTTTCTGTAACTTTAACCGTTCTTGGAATTGTTGGCTTTATCATGATTCTTTATGCTGGTTTTAACATGATGGTTATGGGCGGAAATAGTCAGGCAACAGAAAAATCCAAAAACACTATTACTTTTGCCATAATCGGAATTATCTTGGCTTTATCATCTTTTATTATTATCAATCTCATTTCCAGCTTTACCGGCATTGAAGTAATTAAAAACTTCTCTATTCCTGGTTCTGGAAAACAATGGTAAAAAGCCCAGTCAGTTTAATTTATTTTCCAAATCTTCTTTGTCTTTGAGCGTAGTCTTCCAAGGCTTTGGCAAATTCTTTTTCGTCAAAATCAGGCATTAAAACATCGGTAAAATATAGTTCACTATAAACAGTTTGCCAAGTTAAAAAACCAGATAGTCTTTTTTCTCCACCCGGGCGAATCAACAAATCTGGATCTGGCAAAGCAATCATTTTCTGCGTATCTAAAAACTGTTCAAAGTCTCGACCTCCTATTTGAACAGCTCTTTTAATTTCATCTCTTCCACCATAATTAAGAGCAAAAGTAACAATTAATTTTTGATTATTTTCAGTTTCCTTGATCCAAAAATTTACCCCATCACGAATATCCTTGGGAAAACGACTTAAGTCACCAATCACTGCCACTCGCACACCTTTTTTATGCAATTTTTCAGCACTAGTTGAGAAAGTTTCGCGAAAAAGATCCATAATTCCATCAACTTCATCCTCAGGTCTTTGCCAATTCTCCGTACTAAAAGCCCAAAGAGTCATATAAACGATGCCTTTTAAAATAGCAAAATCTGCAAGTCGTTCAATCATTTCTTCAGCTACTTTGCGATGCCCTTTGATAATGGCCAATCCATTCTGACGAGCCCAACGACGATTACCGTCCATAATAATTGCTACATGTTTGGGAATAGTTACTTTTGTTTCTGCCATATTTGTAGAGTTTGATCAATTTTATTAATAATTTTTTGATTGCTTAAAAATAAATCAAACCAAGGAGTAAGAACTCGCTCCCCCACTATTTTATTTTTTACTGATGTCCAGTCCAACCAAACAGTATTGAGTACTTCTTGAGGGTTTGAAGAAGTTTTTAGCCGAGCAACTTCTCCATCATTTAAAACAGCCACAAAAAAATGATCAACTTCATTCTCGGAAAAACCATTTTCGCAAGCCACTTGGTAATCAAGAATTGCAATTTTTTTCAAAAACCAATTTGCTTGCCATTTAAAACCAAGTTCTTCAAAAACTCGCCTTTTTAAACAATTTAAGTGATTTTCTTCAGGCGCTAAATTAGCACACAAAGTATTTGCCCATTGCAGAGCCCCAACAATCTTATTTTGACTACGTTGTTGCAACAATAATTTAAAATTACCTGATTTTTCTTGATGAAATAAAAATAAAGAAATAGCCTGATGTTTTTTACCAGAACCACGATGTGCATCTAGTAAATCAGTTTGACCAATTATTTCGTCTGCAGAATTAACTAAATTAACTTGTCTCATAAACAAAAGCTATTCTACTATGAAATTCTGACGAATGTTATAATTGCCAGACGAAACAATGTTAAACACTAATTATCAAGCCAAAGATCATGAGAACAAAATCTACCAATTGTGGCTAGACCATGATTGTTTTAATCCAGATAGTCAAATTAACCAAGAACTAAGAACAAAATCACAGGCAAAAAAAGAAAAATTTTCTTTAATTATGCCTCCCCCCAATGCCAACGATCCTTTGCACGTGGGTCATGCCATGTTTGTCACAATCGAAGATGTGATGGTGCGCTTTGCGCGCATGCAAGGTAAAGATACCGTGTGGATTCCAGGCACAGACCATGCTGGTATTGAAACTCAATTTGTTTACGAAAAAAAATTAAAAAAAGAAGGTAAAAGTCGTTTCAATTTTGATCGGGATACTCTTTTTAAAATGATTTGGGATTACGTAAATGAAAATTCTGCGATTGCAGTGGAACAAATTAAAAAATTAGGTGCTAGCGCTGATTGGAGTCGCTATAAATTTACTTTAGATCAAGATATTGTCAAAACTGTCATTGAAACTTTTATAAAAATGAATGAAGACGGATTGGTCTATCGAACTAGTCGTTTGGTAAATTTTTGTCCAAAATGTGGCACCGCTTTTAGTAATTTAGAGGTTGATCACAAAGAACAAGAAACATCTCTTTATTACATTAAATATGGCCCATTTGTTTTGGCCACCACTAGACCAGAAACTAAATTTGGTGACACTGGCTTAGCGGTACACCCTGATGACAAGCGCTATCAGCAATATATTGGACAAGAAATTGAGGTTGAAGGTTTAAATGGTAAATTTAAACTCAAAATCATTGCCGATGAGTTTGTAGATAAAGAATTCGGCACAGGTGTGGTAAAAATTACTCCTTATCATGATTTTAATGATTTCTCGGCTTGGCAAAGACATAAAAATGAATTACCAGAACCAATTCAGGCTATCGATTTTGAAGGTCGCTTAACTAAAATTGCCGGCAAGTATGCTGGCCTTAAAGTTGCTGTCGCCAGAGAACAGGTAGTCAAGGATTTAGAAGAAAAAGGTTTATTGGTTAAAATTGATAAAAATTATCACAATAACATTAGTGTTTGCTATCGTTGTGGCAATCCAATTGAACCACTTCCCCTTCCTCAGTTTTACATTAAAGTTAAAAAGCTCACTCAATCAGTTTTAGAAAAACTTGATAACAAAGAAGTGAAAGTCTACGGCGCTGGCCATGACAAAATTTTGCGTCATTGGCTAGAAACTTTAGAAGATTGGAATATTAGTCGCCAAATTGTTTGGGGTATTCGTTTGCCAATTTGGTACAAAATTAAAGAAAATCTCGATGCACAAATCACTTTCATTGACCAAAACAAACAACGTATTAGCGGAAAATTAGGAGAACTTTTAAAAAATTATCAAATCAAAGAAATCAGAACCGGCCTACAAAATATTAGCGCCAACGTAGAAGCTAAATATTTAATTAGTCAAGAAAATCCAGGAGAAGAATATCTTCAAGAAACTGATACTTTTGATACTTGGTTTTCTTCCAGCCAATGGCCTTTCGTTACTTTAATGAATAATAAACCAGGTGATTTTGCAAGATTCTACCCCACCAGCACCATGGAAACTGCTTATGATATTTTGATGTTCTGGGTGATGAGAATGTTAATGATGGGTATTTATAAAACCGGGCAAACCCCATTCAAAAATGTTTATCTTCATGGACTGATTAGAGACGCTAAAGGACAAAAAATGAGTAAGAGTAAGGGCAATGTAGTCAATCCCATGGAAATCAGTGAAAAATATGGTACTGACGCGCTCAGAATGGCACTTTCTATTCGTTCTTCTGCCGGTTTAGATAAATCTGTGGGCGATGGAGATTTCAAGGCTGGACGCAACTTCACCAATAAATTATGGAACGCCAGTCGTTTTATTTTACTTACAGAAGAAGAACAATCAATTAAATCAAATTCTACTTGTGCTAATGATCAAATTTTTAAAAAGAAATTAGATCAACTCGTTAAAGATATTAGTAAAAATTTAAATTCCTTACAAATCGGCGTAGCTATTGATACGCTTTACAACGAATTTTGGCATTGGTTTTGTGATCAATGTATTGAGGAATCAAAAAATGGATTGATAAGTCAATCTTTAATGCTTGATGGATTAATCGTATTCTTAAAACTATTTCACCCCTTTACTCCTTTTGTCACCGAAGCAATTTGGCAAGAATTGGTTAAACAAAAACTGGTAGAGGAAAAAGTTCTTGCTAGCAGTATTTGGCC
>Ga0209717_1002852_pt1 | contig 15947 bp, 15 predicted proteins | sample AD_UKC048_MetaG_FD_184418 | JGI IMG/M metagenome (GOLD analysis project Ga0209717, IMG submission 184418) | Active sludge microbial communities of municipal wastewater-treating anaerobic digesters from USA - AD_UKC048_MetaG (SPAdes) (version 2) | ecosystem: Engineered > Bioreactor > Anaerobic >... | reverse complement strand
CGGGCTGGGCCTGGCCATCTCACGGCACATCGTCGAGCTGATGGGCGGTGAACTCGAGGTCTCCAGTGAGCCGGGACAGGGCTCCACCTTTGCCTTTACCGTGCAGTTGCAACCCGAGACCGTCCCACTGCCGGACGCCAAGCATCTCATCGCCCTGGCCCACCGCCGCGTGCTCGTGGTCGACGACAATCCGACCAATATCAAACTGCTCGAACACCAGCTGCACGCCTGGCAAATGGAGCCGCTCGCCGCGACCTGCGCCGCCGAGGCACACACCGTCCTCGAACAGGAAACCAAGGCCGGGCGTCACCTCGACATCATCCTTCTCGACCACCAGATGCCCGAGACCGACGGGCTGACGCTGGCCGGACAGATCCACGCCACTCCCGCGTACAAACACCTGCCGATGCTCATGCTGACATCGCTCGGCGACCAACTCACCGAGAAGGTACAGGCGGCACATGGACTGGCTGGTTGCCTGACCAAACCCCTCCGCATGCGCCAGCTCCAGACGGCGATGCGCGCGGCCCTGCGCGTGGCCGAGGTCGAGTGCGAAAACGATGCCACGGATCAATCCGTGCCCGGCGACAAAAACACCCGCCGCATCCGCTCCGTGCTGTTGGTGGAGGATAATCTCGTGAACCAAAAGGTGGCCTCCGTCATACTCAAGAAACTCGGCTGTGAGGTGACCCTCGCCGTCAACGGACAGGCCGCACTCGATACGCTCGAAAACTCCAACTTCGACGTGGTCTTCATGGACTGCCAGATGCCGGAGATGGACGGTTACGAAGCCACACGCACCCTGCGCGAGCGCGAGCGCAACCGGAAGTCGAAGGGACGCGCCCACACCTGGGTCGTCGCCATGACCGCCAACGCCATGCAGGGCGACCGCGAGCGTTGTCTGGCCGCCGGCATGGACGACTACGTCTCCAAGCCGATCAGGCCCGAAGACGTCCACTCCGCGCTGATGCGCGTGCAATAAAAAGCGCCGGAGTTTCCTCCGGCGCCGAAATGAGAGACTGGCCGCTCAGTAGCGGTAGTGCTCGGGCTTGTAGGGCCCGTCCACCGACACGCCAAGGTATTTGGCCTGTTTCTCGGTGAGGCGCGTGAGCGTCACACCGATTTTCTCCAGGTGCAGGCGCGCGACCTCTTCGTCGAGGTACTTGGGCAGGCGATAGACGCCGACCTTGTAGGTATCCTTGTTCTTCCAGAGATCGAGCTGGGCGAGCGTCTGGTTGGTGAAGCTGTTGGACATGACAAACGACGGATGGCCCGTCGCGCAGCCCAGGTTTACCAGCCGGCCCTCGGCGAGCAGATAGAGACAGCGGCCGCTCGGGAACGTGAAGCGGTCGTACTGCGGCTTGATCGTCGTGCGCTGCACGCCGGGCGCTGCGTAGAGGCGGTCCACCTGGATCTCGTTGTCGAAATGCCCGATGTTACAGACGATCGCCTGGTCCTTCATCGCCTGCATGTGCTCCAGGGTGATGATGTCGCAGTTGCCGGTCGTGGTGACGTAGATATCGCCGACGCCGAGCGTGCTCTCGACGGTGTTGACCTCGAAGCCTTCCATCGCGGCCTGGAGGGCGTTGATGGGGTCGACCTCGGTGACGATCACGCGGGCGCCGAAGCCGCGCAGCGAGTGCGCGCAGCCCTTGCCGACATCGCCGTAGCCGCAGACGACGGCGACCTTGCCGGCGATCATGACGTCGGTGGCGCGCTTGAGACCGTCGGCCAGCGATTCACGGCAACCGTAGAGGTTGTCGAATTTCGACTTGGTGACGGAGTCGTTTACGTTGATGGCGGGCACGAGGAGTTTGCCCTGCTCGTGCAACTGATAGAGGCGGTGGACGCCGGTAGTCGTCTCTTCGGAGACGCCGCGCCAGGCCTTCACCATCTTGGCAAAGATGCCGGGCTGCTGCGCGTGGATGCGCTTGAGGAGGTTCTTGATGACCTGCTCCTCGTGGGAGGACGAAGCGGACTCGATCCACTTGCTGCCCTGCTCCAGCTCGTAGCCTTTGTGCAGGAGGAGCGTGACGTCGCCGCCGTCATCGACGACGAGTTCCGGGCCCTGTTCGCCGGGATGGCTGAGCGCCTTCCAGGTGAGATCCCAGTATTCTTCGAGCGTCTCACCTTTCCAGGCGAAGACGGGCACGCCGGCGGCCGCGATGGCGGCGGCGGCGTGGTCCTGCGTCGAGAAGATGTTGCACGAGGCCCAACGCACGGAGGCGCCGAGCTCGACCAGCGTCTCGATGAGGACGGCGGTCTGGATCGTCATGTGCAGCGAGCCGGTGATGCGCACGCCCTTGAGGGGCTTCGACGGGCCGAATTTTTTACGCACCGACATGAGGCCGGGCATCTCGTGCTCGGCGACGGCGATTTCCTTGCGGCCCCACTCGGCGAGCGAGGCGTCCTTAATCTGATAGTCTTGGGTGGCCATGGTGGTACCTTATTTTGCGGCGGCGCGGAGGGCCTCGACCTTGTTGAGCTGTTCCCACGGCAGATCGGCTTTGCCGAAGTGGCCATAGTTGGTCGTCTGGCGGTAAATCGGGCGGAGCAGATCGAGCTGCTTGACGATGTTGGCCGGTTTGAAGCTGAAAACCTTGCGGACCGCCTCGGAGATTTTCTCCTCGGAGACCTTGGCCGTGCCCATCGCATCGACCCAGATCGAGACCGGCTCGGGATAACCGATGGCGTACGCGACCTGGAGTTCGCAGATGTCGGCGAGGCCGGCGGCCACGATGTTCTTCGCGACCCAGCGGCACATGTAAGCAGCCGAGCGGTCGACCTTCGACGGATCCTTGCCGGAGAAGGCGCCACCGCCGTGGCGGCCCCAACCGCCATAGGTGTCGACGATGATCTTGCGGCCGGTCAGGCCGGAGTCGCCCTGCGGGCCGCCGACGACGAAGCGACCGGTCGGGTTGATGAGGAACTGGGTCTTCTCGTCGATCATGTTGGCCGGAATGACGCGGCGGATGACGTGTTCGATGAGGAAATCGCGGATGGCCGCATGCGACACTTCGGGCGTGTGCTGCGTGGAAATGACGACGTTTTCCACCTTCACCGGCTTGTCGTTCTCGTAGCGGATGGAGACTTGGGATTTCGCGTCGGGGCGCAGCCAGGAGACGACGCCGGCCTTGCGGATCTTCGTCAGCTCGCGACCGAGGCGGTGTGCAAACATGATGGCCGTGGGCATCATCTCGGGCGTCTCGTTGCAGGCGTAGCCAAACATGAGGCCCTGGTCGCCGGCCCCCTGCTCGGCGGTGTCTTTACCCTCGGCGGCGCGCTCGTCGACGCCCTGCGCGATGTCGGGCGACTGACGCGTGAGGTAGTTGTTGATGAAAACCTGGTCGGCGTGAAAGACGTCGTCGGAATTGACGTAGCCGACGTCGCGGATCGCGTCGCGCACGACCTGCTCGTAGTTGATCTTGGCCTTGGTGGTGATCTCGCCGGCGAGAATGACCATGTTGGATTTCACCATGGTCTCGCAGGCGACACGGCTGTTGGGATCCTGCGCGAGGCAGGCATCAAGCACGCTGTCGGAAATCAGGTCGGCAACTTTGTCCGGATGGCCTTCGCCAACGGACTCGGAGGAGAAAACAAAGGATTTGGCCATAAGTGAGCTTTAGGGAATGCAACCCGAGCGGATAAGCAAGAGCATATCATCAAATCTAAATTATTTGATATGAAATGAAGCATCGCCTTCCACAAAGAGACCCACACAAAGGACACGCTCCGACTTAACCCCCGATTGTTGACGCCTCGTAATGGAATCCACCGATCACTCCAATCGTATCGACCTCCAAGGCAGAAAGATTTTGGTCGTTGATGACGATCGACTTAACGTTCGCATCCTCGCCAACATTCTAAAGCAGGAAGGCTTTACGGTCTCCGAAGCCAACTCGGGCGAAAAAGCGTTGGAGGTCTACGAAACGTTCCGCCCGGAGCTGGTGTTGCTCGATGTCATGATGCCGGGTATCAACGGATTCGAGACCTGCCGCCAGCTCCGCCAACGCTATGGCGAAAAAACCGCCCCAGTCATTTTTATCACCGCCAAAAGCGAATCCGATGATGTGGTCGAGGGCCTGAGCGCCGGCGGTGTCGATTACCTCCCCAAACCCGTCCGCGCCAAGGAGGCGATCGCGCGCATCCGCACCCACCTGCAAAACCGCCTGCTCGTGGAGCAACAAGCCCTGCTCGTCGATCAACTCAGCAAGGCCAACGCCGCCAAAAACAAGTTCCTCGGCATGGCCGCGCACGACCTGCGCAACCCACTCGCCTCCATCCGCGGCCTCGCCGAATTCCTCCGCGATGGCGTCGTCGGCGAGCTCACCGCCGACCAGCTCGACCTCGTCAAAACCATCCACGAGGCCAGCCAAGGCATGTTGGATATGGTTAACGAGCTGCTCGACGTCGCCACCATCGAAGCCGGCGAACTCAAAATCCACCCCGAGCCCACCGCGCTCACCGAGCTCCTCGCCAAGGCCGTTTACCTAGCCAACATCGATGCCGCCAAGAAGGGCACCAAGATCGATTTCCACTCCAATGACCACGCGCCCACCCTTCCCATCGACGGCGCCAAGATCAAACAGGTCATCAACAACCTCCTGAGCAACGGCGTGAAGTACTCGCCCCCAGGCTCGCTCATCACCGTCGAGCTCACACGCGACGACCAGCACTGGAGCTTTGCCGTCCGCGATCAGGGGCCCGGTATCCCCGACAGCGAACGAGGCAAACTTTTCCAAGATTTCGGCCAACTCTCCGTCCGGCCCACAGGCGGCGAGAAAAGCACCGGCCTCGGACTCGCCATTTGTCGCAAAATCGTCGATGCTCACCACGGCACAATTTCCGCGACCAATCAGCCCACCGGAGGCTGCGAATTCCGGGTCACACTCCCCTCCTGATCATGGCTTTCAACGGAAAAGTTCTCCTCGCCGACGACGAGCCCCACATCCGCAAATTTGTCGGTTTGCTCCTCAAGCAACTCGGCCCCGTCTCCATCATCGAAGCCTGCAACGGCCAGGAAGGCGTCGCACGCTACCAGCAAGAACGCCCCGACCTCGTCCTGCTCGACGTCAACATGCCCATCCTCGATGGCATCGGGGCCCTCCGCGCGATCCGACAGATCGATCCCGATGCGATCGCCATCATGCTCACCTCCCTCGCCAGCCGTCAGATCGTCGAGGAGGCCGCCGACCTCGGCGCCGTCAACTACGTGCGCAAAGACACCCCCAAGGACGAGCTTCTCAAAACCCTCCGAGAGACCATCGAAGCCTGCTTCGAAGACGACGAACCCGCCCCATGAACGAGCCCACCCCGGAAAACGTCTCCCCCACGCCCCCCGCCGATCTCGTCGTCGGCCTGCGCTACTCGCTCCCCGTCATGCTCGCCGAGATCAAACTCGAACGCGTGAGCGGCGCCTTCGCCATGGAGCGCCTCGACCAGCAGGAAATCGGCAAGATCTTTAAACCCCAAAAACGTCGCCGTGCCGCCAAGCCCAATCAATAAAGCGTTCGTCGAACTGGTCCTCCGCCACCCCAACTTCGACTACGCCCGGGAAGTCACCCAGCTTCTCGAAGACTTCCCCGATGGCATTGCCCTGCTCAACGCCATCATCGACCAGAAGCTGCTCTCCAAGGACGACGCGTGCCGCCTCTGGGCAGACACCCTCGGCGTCGCCTACGTCGACCCCTTCGCCTCAGTCATCACCGAGGAAGCCGTCGCCGCCCTCCCCCTCGAGATCGCCCGCAAGGTCAAAGCCATCGGCCTCTACCAATTCGGCGGCTCCCTCACCATCGCCCTCGCCTCGCCCAACGATGCCGACCTCATCCGGCGACTCGGCCAGATCGCGCAAATCCCCCTCAGCCCGGTCTTCGCCCTCCCCCGCGAAATCGAAGACGCCATCGCGATCCACTACTCCAACGAAAAAAGCCTCGAAGACAGCCTGCTCGGCCTGGAGCGCTCGACGGTCTTCGACCAGCCCGACCTAGCCAGCGACAAACTCGCCGCCATCGCCGACTCCGACACCATCGTCTCCCTCGTCGACGAGGTCATCTACTTCGCCATCCGCGAGCGCGCCACCGACATCCACATCGAGCCCCAGGAAACCCAGGGCCGCGTGCGCTTCCGCATCGACGGCAATCTCCGCGAGATCGTCACCTACTCCCGGAAGCTTCACCGCGCCATCGTCTCGCGCCTCAAGATCATTTCCAACCTCAACATCGCCGAATCCCGATTCCCCCAGGACGGACGATTCTCCACCACCATCGGCACCCAGACCGCCAACTTCCGCTTCTCCACCATCCCCACGCAGTACGGCGAAAAGGCGGTCATCCGCATCCTCGCCATGTCCGGCAAGCGCTCCATGCTCACGCTGGACAAGATGATGATCTCGCAAAACGTCCTCCAGCCGCTGCGCCGTCTCATCCGCAACCCCAACGGCATCATCTTCGTCACCGGCCCCACCGGCTCCGGCAAGACCACCACCCTCTACGCCGCCCTCAACGAGATCAACAGCCCCGACGTCAACATCTCCACCATCGAAGACCCCATCGAAATCCGCCTCGATGGCGTCACTCAGACGCAGGTCAACTCCCACATCGACCTCAAGTTCTCGACCATCCTTCGCTCCCTCCTCCGCCAGGACCCCGACGTCATCCTCGTCGGTGAAATCCGCGATCTGGAGACCGCCAAGATCGCCACCGAAGCCGCCCTCACCGGCCACATCGTCTTCGCCACACTTCACACCAACACCGCTGCCCAGGCCATCGTGCGCCTCATGGAAATCGGCGTCGAATCCTACATGGTCGCGCCCTCCGTCATCGGCGTGCTCGCCCAGCGCCTCGCTGCACGCATCTGCGAAAACTGCAAGGAAGCCTACACCCCCTCCCGCGAAGTCCTCGCAAAATACTTCCTCGACGAAGGACTCACCGACGTCTGTTTCTACCGCGGCAAAGGTTGCTCCCACTGCCGCGGCACCGGCTACAAAGGCCGCATCGCCTTCCACGAGCTCGTCGTCATCACCGAGGAAATCCGTACCATGATCAGCGAGAAACGCAGCGCCCAGGACATCACCCGCGCCGCCGCCAAGGTCGGCTACCGATCCCTCCGCTACGACGGACTCAAAAAAGTCCTCCTCGGCCTGACCACCATCGACGAGATCGAGCAGAACACCAGTTTCGAGTGGTCCGCCTGACCCTCCCGTCCCCATAACACCGCGACGAGCCCGTCCACGCCCACCACACTCAAACACTCCCACCCATGTCCTCACTCCCCATCATCGATCCGAGTGCCATCGAAAACCTGCGTGAGCTCAACCCCGGCGACAACGACGAGTTCCTTCGCGAAGTCGCCGTCATCTATCTTGAAGATACCCCCGAGCGCCTCGCGGAACTCGAGGAGTGCCTTGCCTCGGGCGATGTGCCCCGCTTCACCCGCGCCGCCCACAGCATCAAGGGCAGCTCCGCCAACATGGGCGCCATGGTCCTCCGCGAAATCGCCGAGAAACTCGAGCACCAGTCCAAGGATACGCCCCTGGCCCAACTTGTCCCCATGATTGCGGAAGCCCGCGCCGCCTTTACCGCCGCCGAAGCCGAAATCCGCAACATCGCCAAACTTTGAGCCCCCTCGGGGCTCCAACCGCAGACCTGCGCGCCTCACTGCCGCAGGTCTTTTTTGCGCACGCGAATCACGCGCACAAATTTCGCTCGGAAAAGCTCCTCCAACGTCTCGCGCACCGGCTCCGGGATCTTCGGCATCAACTCGTCGAGCACCGGCACCGCCTTTTTTTCCTCCTCGGCCTCAGCCGAGTCCAGCGCCGCCTCGACCGCCACTTCCTCGCCGCGCTCACGCGCCTCGGCACGAAATGCCGACTCGGCGTCCTCACTCGGCCACACCGGTCCATCGTCGAGGAAACCGCCCTCGTCGGGGGCCCCGGCAGAAGCCGCCGGCACCGCCTCCGCCGCCTCGTCATCGCCGCCACCCGCAACGGTGGGCGCAGCGGTCGACACGCGGGCCGTCGGCACCGGCAAATCCAACTGCGGCGCAGGCATGGCCGCCAGTGTGGCCGCCATGCTCGACTCCAACCGCTCAATCAGGGCTTTTTTTTTGAGCCGTCGTCGGCCGCCTCGGCGGCGGCGGGCAGCTCATCGGCCAGCGTCGTGAGCTCGCGGATCAGGCTGTCGATCGCACGCGCACGACTCGCCTCCACCGCTTTGAGCAACGTGACCTCGAAATTGATCTTCTCGGCCAGCCCCAGCTTCACGCCGCCCTCCCCCTCGCGCAGCGCATCGAGCATGCGAGTGATCTGTTCGGTGGTCATCGGCACGCCGCCGAGTTGCTCGGTGCGCCCGCCCTTGGCGATCGCCGCCAGCAACGCCTGGCGCACCATCGCCTGCAGATCGCTTAACAGGCGCACGAGGTCGCGGCCGTTGGCATCGCACTCGTCGACGATGGCAACGATCTTGCCGTGGTCGCCCGTGGCAAGGGCGCCGGCCAGCTCCGCAATCTTCTCGGCGGCCACCAGACCGTACACGTCGAGGACGTCCGGCTCGGCAATCGCCGTGCCGCAAAACGAAATCATCTGATCGAAGATCGACTGCGCGTCGCGCATGCCGCCATCCGCCATGCGCGCGATGCACGCCAGCGCCTCGGGCGTCACCTGCACCTTTTCGTCGTCGGCGATCTTTTGCAGTCGCTGCACGATCAACTCCGGCGGGATCGGCTTCAGGTCGAAACGCTGGCAGCGCGAGACGATCGTCGGCAGCACCTTCTGCGGATCGGTCGTCGCAAAGACGAACTTCACGTGCTCGGGCGGCTCTTCGAGCGTCTTGAGCAGCGCGTTAAACGCCGCCGCCGAGAGCATGTGCACCTCGTCGATGATGTAGACCTTGTAGCGGCCCTGGGCCGGCGCGTACTGCACCGTCTCGCGCAGGTCGCGCACCTGATCGACGCCGTTGTTGGAGGCGCCGTCGATCTCGATCACGTCGAGGTGGGAGCCTTCGGCAATCGCCTGGCAGGCCGGATCGGCGGGATCGAAGTCCGCCTTGGGGCCGCCGGTGCAGTTGAGCGCCTTGGCAAAAATGCGTGCGGTCGAGGTCTTGCCGGTGCCGCGCGGGCCCACAAACAGGTAGGCGTGGGCGATGCGCTGGCGGGCGATTGCGTTGCGCAACGTCCGCACCACGTGATCCTGCCCGACGACGTCGTCAAACGTCTGGGGGCGCCACTTGCGTGCGATGACTTGGTAACCTGCCGACATGTCCGCGTAGTCAGACGCCCCCTCGCGGAAAAATCCAGCCCGACTTCACGTGCGACCAAGATTCCCGGTCGTCCCATCTGGGCAAAAAAAGTGGCCAGGCACTCCACGGCACTAGGAGAACGTCACTACCGTTGCTACCTTCCGGTCCTGGCGGAGTTCGTGCGTCTGCCCATGCATGGCACCTGGCCGACGCGGAACATGGGGGGCCACCCATCGGGGGCAAGCCGTATTTCCGCCATGCGCGGTTTTATCCTGCCATCGCCGAGGTTGGCGGGTGGCCCGGGCCAAGATCGCGAGGAGTCGGGCTCGCCTCCGCCAGGTTTCGCGTTTCCCATCGTGCCATGGATCCGCGCATCCCGACCTCCCATCGCGTCAGCTACGCCCTGGGCTACCTCGCGCTCGGATTGTCCTGCGAGGCCGCGGAGGAACTCGCCGCAATCGCGCCGCGCGATCAGGCGGCCCAGCCGGTCGTCACCGTGTGGGTCGAGGTCAACATGGAGCGGCAGCGCTGGCTGGAGGTGATCGGGCACGCGCGCCAACTGGCCGCGATCGCGCCGGCGCAGGAGCGCGGCTGGATCGCATGGGCCTATGCGTTGCGGGAGCTGCAACGCACCGAGGAGGCCCGCGAGGTGTTGCTCAAGGCAGAGCCGCTGCACGGCGACGAGTGCGCCCTGCTCCACTTCAATCTCGCGTGCTACGAGAGCCTGCTCGGCCGGTTCGCCGAGGCGCGCCGGCGGCTGGCGCTGGCATTCGAAATCGATCCGAGCTACCGCGCCGAGGCAGAGACCGACCCGGACTTGCAACCGTTGCGCGAGGCTGGCGGCTGGGCGTAAGCGCACACGCTGGCACGACAAATCGCGCCGCCCAGCTCGCGGGCTCACTCCTCCGGCACGTCGTCGAAGGTGATCGGTTTGAGCAGGCGGTCGAGCTCGGCCTGCGTGGGGTTGCGGATCGACAGAATCGTGAGAATCGCCTCGCCGGCGGGCAGGCGGACCTTGGTCGGCGTCGCCACGCGCAGCCCGAGCAGCACAGCACCGAGCGGGGAATTGTGCGGCAGGCACTCGATGCCGGTCTCGGGATCGGTCGCCGTCTCGCCGTACGTCGCCATCAGGAAAGTGAACCGGTGCTTTTTCTTCGTCGCCACGTCCTGTTTTTCGAGCGTGGTCACGTGGCCGAGCTGGAGCGTGTCGGTCGGCTTGGTCAACCAGGTGGCGGGATCGACCTCGATGAAGGTGTTGTTGGCCACGAAGCGGTCCAGCGCCATCATCTTCCGGTCGACGGCGCGGATGGCCTGCTTGGCCGCCTTGAAGCCGAAGTTTTCGCGCAGGTCGCCCTGACTGTGCGCCTCGACCTTGTCCTTCACCAGGTCCTTGCGCTTGTACTTCAACGCCTCGAATTCCTCGGCGAGCACGCGATTGTAGCCATGGCGGACGTAGATGGTCATAGGGCAGACGTCCCTACTCAGCGCCGCACGGGCCCATCTGGCAAGGGCGCTGTGTTTCCCGTCCTACGCAACAAGGGGACGCGATTGTGACAAATGCCGGCTCCTTTTGCCGTCATGTCACATGGCCGACGCCAGATTGTAACAATGGGCTGATAGCGTCTGCGGCGACTCAAACGGCACCCAGCCGGATGGTCCTCCAACAAACCACGAATTCACACCCATGCGTAACATTGCGAAAACCGGTCTCGCGCTCTGTGGCGGCCTCGCCCTCACCGCAGCCTCCGCCCTCGCCCAGGACTCCGGTCCTCTCATCGATCTTCTCGTAAAGAAAGGCGTCGTCTCCGACCAGGAGGCCGAAGAACTCCGCGCCGAGCTCACCCAGGAATACGCCAAGACTTCCGCCGGCAAACTCAGCCTCGGCTCCTCCGTCCAATCCTTTAAACTCTCCGGCGATGTCCGCATCCGCCACCAGATGGAGACCAAGCAGACCACCGGCAAGACGGCCACCGACGAGCGCACCCGCGAGCGTTTCCGCTTCCGCCTCAACGGCGACGCCGTCCTCGCCAAGGGCTGGACCACCGGCTTCGCCTTCGAGACGGCCAACGCCGCCGACTCCGGCAACCAGACCTTCACCAACAGCAACGACGACTATAACATCTACCTCGCCCGCGCCTACGTCGGCTACGCCTACAACGACAACCTGAACCTCACCCTCGGTAAGTTCAAAAACCCGCTCTACACGACCGACCTCGCCTGGGACGGCGACATCAACCCGCAAGGCCTCACCGAGACCTACACGTTCCGCTTCGACGGCAAGGACAAGCTCGAGGTTCGCGCCCTGCAAAACATCATGCAGGACAATGACGAGAAAAACTGGGGGGATGCCGGCAACGACGCCTGGCTCTTCGCCCAGCAGCTCGTGTACACCAAGTTCTTCGGTGCAAACAGCCTCATCCTCGCGCCCGGTCTCACGACCTACTCCAACGCCAACCTCGGGACCGCGATGGCCAACGAGACCCCGTTTGCCGGCACCTCCAGCAAATTGACCATGCTCACCTTCGCCGGTGAGTACAATTTCGCCAACATCGCCGGCTCCGGCAACGGCATCAAAGTTTACTTCGACTCCTCCTACAACTTCGACGCCAGCTCCCGCGTCTCCCAAGTCTACAACGTCAACACCGCCACGCACGGCAAGGAAGCCTTCGCCTGGCTCCTCGGTGTCGGCTACAACCACGGCTCCGGCAAGGCCCAGGGCGACTACAGCGTCAAGGTCGACTACCGCCGCTCCGCCCTCGGCGCGCTCGATCCCAACACCAGCGACTCCGACTTCGGATTCGGCAACCTCAACCAGGAAGGCTTCAAGATCGGCGCCAGCTACAACCTCCTCGATTTCGCCAGCCTCAACCTCAGCTACTTCTACACCACCGCCATCAAGGACGGCCTGTTCCAAAAAGACGGCAAAACCACGCCCACGGTCGCCAAACTCGACCACTCGCAGATCCTTCAGGCGGATCTCGTCGTGAAGTTCTAACCTCAACCAGCACTCAACCCACATGAAAAAACTACTCTCCATCCTCGCCGCGCTCCTGTGCGTGAGCGCCGCCTACGGCCAGAAACTCGTCATCAAGGGCTCCGATACCCTCGGCGCCAAACTCGTCCCCCAGGCCGCTGAAGCGTTCAAGACCACTCACCCCGACGTCGCCTTCGAAATCGCCGCCGAGGGCTCCACCACTGGCATCGCCGCCATCACCGACAGCACCGCCCAGATCGGCATGTCCTCCCGCCGGGCCAAGCCAGTCGAGATCTCCGCCGCCCTCGCCAAGGGCGTGACCATGAAGCCCACGATCGTCGCCTACGACGGCATGGCCGTAATCGTCAACGAAGCCAACCCGGTCACCGAGCTCACGCTCCGCCAGGTCGAGCAGATCTTCACCGGCGACGTCACCGACTGGACCGCCGTCGGCGGCAATCCCGGCAAGTTCTCCATCTATACGCGCAACACCTCCTCGGGCACCTACTCGGACTGGAAGGAACTCGCCATGAAGAAGCGCGACTACGCCAGCTCCTCGCAAAAGATGGCCGGCAACGAGCAGATCGCCGCCGAGGTCGCCAAGAATCCCAACGGCATCGGCTACGTCGGCCTCGCCTACACGCACGCCCCCGGCATCCGCGTCGTCGGCATCGTCGGCAAGGACAAGATCGCCGTCCTCCCCTCCAACCAGACAGTCCAGGCCAAGACCTACCCGTACGCCCGCCCGACCTTCTTCTACACCAACGGCGAGCCCTCCGGCCTCACCGCCGAATTCGTCGACTTCATGCTCGGCGCCGAAGGCCAGGCCCTCGTGCAAAAGGTCGGCTTCGTCCCCGCCGTCCAACACTAAACGATCCTCCCGCCTCAGGACGGGATGCGAGCGAGCGTGGCGGCAGCCCTGCGCCCTCCGGCTTTTGTGTTGAAGCCACCTCGCTCCATCGCCGTCCTTCCTTGTCTTTACCGCCGCATCCATGGCCACCGACACCGCGCAAGCGCCCTCCGCATCCCACTCCGTGCGCAAGCAGCTGCTTGGCCCCCATAAATTCCGTCTATTCGGGCGCAACCGCGACTGGTGGATCAAACTCTTCTTCGAGGGCAACGCCGCCATCTCCATCGTCGTCCTCCTGCTCATCGTCTTCACCCTTTTCCGCGAAGCCGCCGGCTTCATCCCTGGCAACCGCCAAAACCTCGAGGTCTACCGCCGCGCCGGCCTCGAGTACGTCGACATCCTCCGCCGCCAGACCGAGGACTACGCCGCCCTCGGCCGCCAGCTCAGCGCGACCCGACTCGCCTGGTCCGAACACCTCCGGGCCCAAGGCCTCCCTCAGGCCGAAATCACCGCCCGCCTCGACGCGATCGACACCCTCGACACCCGCCTCGCCGACGCCATCGGCACCCATCAGGAAATCCTCTCCGAGATGATCGACCACGCCTCCTCCGTGAAGGAGCGCGTCAAAGTCGGCCACGACATGGCCGAGGTCCGCCAAAACCTCCTCAGTGGCATCCCCGGCGCCACGCCCGAACACGCCGCCGAGCTCCAGACCCAGGCCGACGCGGTCGTCATCGAGGAGGTCGATTACGCCACCGAGATCAACGTCCTCACCAACCGTTTCCCGGAAATCCAGGCGGCCAACCGCAACCTCACCGGCGAGCTCGGCGAAATCGCCGCCGCACTCCCCCAAGCCGACGACCGGGCCATCGCACGCCAGCTCAGCCACCTCGCCGACGCCCTCCGCGATTTCCGCAAATCCATCCCCGAGCGCGAAAGCGAGTTTGTCCGCTGGCGCGCCGATCGCCCGGTCTCGTTCTTCGAATCGCTCAACGCGTTTGCCTTCGGCCGCGACTGGATCACCGCCAGCTTCTGGCAGGATTGGTACGGCGTACTCCCCCTGTTTTTCGGCTCCGTCTTCATCTCGCTGATCTCACTGGCCATCGCGATCCCGCTGGGCATCTGCGCCGCCCTCTACGTCAACCAGGTCGCCCCTCCCGGCGAGCAGCGCCTCATCAAACCCTATATCGAGTTCATCTCCGCGATCCCCAGCGTGGTGCTCGGCTTCTTCGGCATCGCCGTGCTCGGCGAGACACTCCGGCAGGTTTCCCAAGTCGAGTGGCTCTCGTGGATCCCCGGCTTCCCGATGCAGGAGCGCCTCAACGCCTTCACCGCCGCCGCGCTCCTCGCGCTCATGGCCATCCCCACGATCTTCACCCTCGCCGAGGATGCGCTGCAAAACGTCCCGCGCGCGCTCCGCGAAGCCTCGCTGGCCCTGGGTGCCACGCGCATGCAGACGATGCTCCGCATCACGCTCCCCGCGGCCCTCTCCGGCATCACCGCCGCCGTCCTCCTCGGTTTCGGTCGCGTGATCGGCGAGACGATGGTCGTGCTCCTGTGCGCCGGCAACCGCATCGCCGTGCCCGACTTCACCGCCGGCCTCGGCGTCGCCTTCCAACCCGTTCACACGATGACCGGCATCGTCGCCCAGGAAATGGGCGAGGTCGTCCGCGGCTCACTCCACTACCGCGCGCTCTTCATGGTCGGCTGCCTGCTTTTCCTGCTCTCCCTCGGCATCAACTACGGCGCCCAGAAAATCGTGCGCCATTACCGTCTCCCCCAGAGCTGACCCATGAGCGAGTCCTCTTATTTTCCGCCACGCCGCTCCATCCTGCGCAAGCCCTCCTGGGCCGCACGATTGGAGTCCTCGTTCTTCGTCCTGCTGCGGGTCGCCACCTACGGCGTGCTCCTCGCCGCCGCCGCCATCTTCATCGACATCGGCTGGAAAGGCGGACGCGTCGTCTTCCAGGCCGCGCCACCGTTCATCAACGTCCCCTTCCTCACCCAAGCCCCTGAGACGCTCAACGTCTTCACGCTCGACGGCCAGACCGTCAAGATGGGCGACCGCGACTTCCGCGCCTACAAGGCCGCCAACCCGGAGAAGCTGCGCGACGTCCACGTCAGCACCTACGTCTACTCCGCCGGTGGCATCTTTCCCAACATCGTCGGCACCGTCCTCCTCGTGCTCGGCTCGATGGTCATCGCGCTGGCCCTCGGCGTGTGCAGCGCGGTCTATCTGAGCGAGTACGCCAAGGACGGCCCCTTCATCCGCCTCCTGCGCCTGTCCATCGCCAACCTCGCCGGCGTGCCCTCGATCGTGTTTGGCCTGTTCGGCTTCGGCCTGTTCGTCGTCGCCTTCGACTGGAACGTCTCCCTGATCGCCGGCTGGTTCACCCTAGCCTTCATGGTCCTGCCGATCATCATCACCGCCAGCGAGGAGGCCCTTCGCGCCGTGCCCAAGGGCCTGCGCGAAGGCTCGCTCGCCCTCGGCGCGACCAAGTTCCAGACGATCCGCACCAACGTCCTCCCCTACGCGCTCCCCGGCATCCTCACCTCCTCGGTGCTCGCCATCGCCCGTGTCGCCGGCGAGACCGCGCCGATCATGTTCACCGCCGCCTACGTCGTCCGCGATCAGATGCCCTGGCAGGTCGAGCAATGGACCGACTTCTTCTTCCAAGGCGTCATGGCGCTCCCGTACCACATCTACGTCGTCGCCTCGAAGATCCCGCAAAACGACTACACCAGTGACGTCCAGTACGGCACCGCGTTCGTCTTCCTCTTCACCGTCGCCGCCATCGCGCTCGCCGCCATCCTGCTGCGCGCCCGCATGCGCAAAAAATACCGCTGGTAACCCTCTCCCGCCATGCCCACCGAGACCCTCAAGCCCGCC
>Ga0209717_1002851_pt1 | contig 15947 bp, 9 predicted proteins | sample AD_UKC048_MetaG_FD_184418 | JGI IMG/M metagenome (GOLD analysis project Ga0209717, IMG submission 184418) | Active sludge microbial communities of municipal wastewater-treating anaerobic digesters from USA - AD_UKC048_MetaG (SPAdes) (version 2) | ecosystem: Engineered > Bioreactor > Anaerobic >... | reverse complement strand
ACGCTCAACCGTTCCCTCTCCTTCCGACTCATCCTTAACGTCTCCATTTTGTGGGCAGGGTGGCTGCTGCCGCCTCGCCAAAAAGGGGACATTTCTATCGAGTCCAAAAGGGGACATTCTCAAAGAGCTCCGACAGGCCAATCCGCGCTCTTGACATACATCCCGCCATCGCGCAGGCTTGCACAATCGTTTGTGCCTGCCATGCGGAACGCATCGCCCACGCTGAAAGCCATCGCGGCCCATCTCGGCGTTTCCGTGACCACGGTCTCCCGGTCCCTCAGCGGACAAGGGGCCCGCTACCGGATAAGCGAAAAGACCCAGGGGGCCGTACGGCGGCTTGCCCGCCGCCTGGATTTCTCGCCGAATCCGCTCGCGCGCGGCCTTCGCCTGAAGAAGACCGCCACCGTCGGCCTCATCATTCCCGACGTGTCCAACCCGTTTTTCGCCCGGATCGCGCATTGCGTGACGATCGCGGCGCGCGACCACCACCATTCCGTGCTGCTGGCAGACAGCCAAGAGCAGACGAGACTCGAGATCGATTCCATTGACGCGCTGCTCCGCCGACAAGTCGATGGGCTGATCCTTTGTCCCGTCGGCATTGCCGATGCCCACCTGAGGTCGCTGGTGCGCGGTCCCGTTCCCGTCATCCTCGTGGACCGGCACTTTCCCCGCCTGGCGTTGCCCTCGGTGACCTCCGACAACGTCGGCGGCGCCCGGGCCGCCACGAGCCACCTCCTCGCGGCCGGGCATCGGCGCATAGGTGTTCTCCAGGGCCTGCCGGAAACCTCCACCAACCGGGATCGGCTGACGGGTTACCGCTCCGCGCTCGCCGGACGCGGCGTCCGAACTGACCCGAGGCTTGTGGCGGGGGACACGTTCCTCGAAGATTCCGGCTATCGTGCGGCAAGGCGTCTCCTCCGCACCCGGCCGAGGCCGACCGCCCTCTTCGCCCTGGGCAACCTCATAGCCCTCGGCGCGCTCCGGGCCATCGCCGAAGCGGGACTTCGCATTCCGGGCGACATCTCGCTGGTCGCTTTCGATGATCACCCCTACGCGGACCACCTCGCGCCACCGGTCACCACGGTGGCTCAAGATGCCGACGCGCTCGGGCGCATCGCAGCGGGCGCGCTGTTCTCGCGCGTTCGCGCCCAATCGCTCAATTCCAGTCAACGCCACGTCGTACCGACCCGCCTTGTCTCCCGCGGCTCGGTGCAACCCGTCTCCCGCGCAAGTATCCAACAACAGGAGAAACCATGAACCGACAAACCGCCATCCTGACCCTCCTATCCATCGTTCTCGTCGGCGCACAAAAATGTCACGCCGACGCACCGAAATCCGTCCCGTTGATCTTCGACACCGACATGGGGAATGACGTCGACGACACCCTTGCGCTAGGCATGATCCACGCCCTCGAATCCCGCGGTCACTGCCGCCTGATCGCGGTAACCTCCACCAAGGACCATCCCCTCTCCGCGCCTTTCATCGATGCCGTGAACACCTTCTACGGCCGTGGCGATGTGCCCGTCGGCGCGGTCCGCGGCGGTGTGACGCCCGAGAAGGGCAAGTATCTCGGGATCGTGGAGACGCTCGATGAAGGCAGACCCCGATACCCGCATGGCCTCAAGAGCGGCACCGATGCGCCCGACGCGGTCGCCGTCCTGCGCAAGGCGCTTGCGGCCGAGGCCGATGCCGCCGTCGCGATCGCCCAGGTCGGTTTCTCCTCAAATCTCGCCCGGCTCCTCGACTCGCCACCCGACGCAGTTTCGCCGCTGGGCGGACGCGACCTCGTCGCAAAAAAGGTCCGCGTGCTCTCCCTGATGGCGGGCGCTTTCAGAGAGATCCAGGGCAAGCGAAATCCCCACCACGAATACAACGTCATCAAGGATATCCCGGCCGCGAAAAAACTCGTAGCGGATTGGCCCTCGCCGATGGTCTTCAGCGGCTATGAGGTCGGCATCGCGATCCCCTACCCCGCCGATAGCATCTTGCGCGACTATGGCTATGTCGCTCACCATCCCCTCGTGGAATCCTACGTGATCTACAATCCACCGCCCCACTGCCGCCCCACGTGGGACCTGACCAGCGTCCTCTATGCCGTTTGGCCTGACCGCGGTTACTTCAACCTCTCCCCGACCGGCCGCGCCACCGTCACCGATGATGGCGTCACGCAATTCCAGCCCGCCGACGGCGGCCCCCATCGCTACCTCGTCGTCTCCCCCGAGCAGATCACCCGCATCACCGAAGCCTTCGTTCAACTCTGCAGCCAACCACCAACCCAAAGACCCCAACCCTGAGGTAATCCCATGTTCATCCTCCAAAACTACGCCATCGCCGTCATATTCTGCGTGATCACCATGCTCTGCTGGGGTTCCTGGGCCAACACCCAGAAACTCGCGGGCAAGCGCTGGCGATTCGAGCTGTTCTACTGGGACTATGTCATCGGCGTCCTCATCGCCTCGCTGATCTTTGCCTTCACGATGGGCAGCCTCGGCGACCACGGCCGCGGCTTCCTCGATGACCTCGCCCAGGCCTCGCCGGCCAACCTGGGCTCTGCCCTCCTCGGCGGCGTCATCTTCAATGCCGCGAACATCCTTCTCGTCGCGGCCATCGCGCTGGCCGGCATGGCGGTCGCATTTCCGGTGGGCATCGGCATGGCGTTGGTCATCGGCGTCGTGGTGAACTACATCGCGCAACCCGAGGGTCAGCCGATCATGCTATTCGGTGGCGTCGCCCTTATCGCGAGCGCGATCATCCTCGATGCCATGGCCTATCGCCGCCTGCCCGGCCAAGGCACCTCCCGGGGTGCCCTCGGCCTCATCCTCGCGGTGCTCTGCGGCATTCTCATGGGTTTCTTCTATCGTTTCGTCGCCGCCGCCATGTCCCCGGAATTCACCGAGATGGAACCGGAGAAACTCAGCCCCTACACCGCCATGGTCCTTTTCGCCCTCGGCATTTTCCTCAGCAACTTCGTTTTCAACACCGCAATCATGCTCAAGCCGTTCAAGGGTGAACCGATCGCCCCAGCGGAATACTTTCGCGGCACGCGCCAAGACCATCTCTGGGGAGCCGTCGGCGGCATGATCTGGGCCGTGGGCATGATGTTCTCGATCATCGCCTTCGGTGTCGCGGGTCCCGCGATCTCGTATGGCCTTGGCCAGGGCGCGACGATGGTCGCGGCGCTGTGGGGCGTTTTTGTCTGGAAGGAGTTCAAGGAGGCCCCGAAGGACACCGACCCCCTCATCGCCCTCATGTTTATCGGCTACGTCCTCGGTCTCGCGCTCATCATAGCGGCGGGAATGCAGTAACGCCCCCCTGCCCTCTTCCACATCCCTGTGCCCATAAGCGATCCCACTCTCATGAAACCCCCGAAAATCGTCGTTGTCGGCAGCTCTAACACCGACATGGTTATCAAGTCGCGACGCATCCCCAGACCCGGGGAGACCGTCACCGGCGGCACTTTCGTGCTGGCCCCCGGCGGCAAGGGTGCCAATCAGGCCGTCGCCGCGGCGCGCATGGGCGCCGATGTGACGTTCGTCGCCCGCCTCGGTACCGACGCATTCGGTGACCAGGCGCTCGCCGGTTATGCGCGCGACGGCATCCGGACCGATCTCATCGTGCGCGACTCCGATAACCACACCGGCGTTGCCCTGATCCTCGTCGACGATCAGGGGGAGAATCTGATCTCCGTCGCATCGGGCGCCAACCATGCGCTTTGCCCATCCGACATCGATCGGGCCGCCGACCGCATCCGTGGGGCAAAGGCGCTCGTCGTTCAACTGGAGACACCCATCGAGACCGTGGCGCGCGCCGCGGAAATCGCGGCCGCTGCCGGGGTCGCCGTGATCCTCGATCCGGCCCCCGCTCCCGATACCGCGCTTTCCCCCGCCCTGCTCCGTCACGTGAGTTGCATCAAACCCAACGAGACGGAGGCCGAGCGCCTCACCGGCGTGACCGTGCGGGACGAAATATCCGCACGCGCCGCCGCCGCCAAACTCCTCACCATGGGTCCCCGATGCGCCATTGTTACGCTCGGCGCCAAAGGCGCCCTCGTCGCCGACGCCAGCGGCGTGGCCCAGGTGCCAACGTGCGACATCGTGGCCGTCGATACGACCGCCGCCGGCGACGCTTTCACCGGCGCCCTGGCCTTCGGCCTCGGTTCTGGTCTCCCTATGCTGGAGGCCGTCCGCCTCGCCTCGATCGCCGGCGCCCTGTCCGCCACTCGCATGGGGGCCCAGCCCTCGCTCCCCACGCGGGCCGAACTCGACACATTCTGCAAGGCCAGGAACCTCACGCTGCCAGGATTATGACACACGCCCCTCCCCCGGCGGGATCCGTCACCGCGCACCTCTTGCCGTGGTCTTGCCTCGCCAGTATTGAGCCATGAAATCCCTTCCACTCCTACTGGCCATCGGCATCGCCGCCCTTGCGCATGGCGCGGACAACCGGCCCAACGTCATACTCATTCTCACGGATGATCAGGGCTACGGGGATTTCTCCTGCCACGGGAACCCTGTCCTCAAGACGCCGAATCTCGATCGCCTGCACGACGAAAGCCTCCGGTTCATCGATTTCCACGCCGCCCCCATGTGCACCCCCACGCGCGGCCAGATCATGACGGGCGTGGATGCCTTGAGAAACGGAGCGATGAATGTGAGCAGCGGTCGCGCCCTCCTGCGGCGCGAGTTTCCCACAATGCCCCAGATCTTCGCCGCCTCCGGCTACCGCACCGCCATCTTCGGCAAATGGCACCTCGGCGACAACTATCCATTCCGGCCACAGGACCGCGGCTTCCAAGAATGCCTCTGGTTCCCCTCGTCACACATCGGTGCCGTGCCCGATGCCTGGGAAAACGACTACTTCGATGACACCTACAACCACAACGGACAACGGGAGAGGTTCGCGGGCTATTGCACCGACGTTTTCTTCGCCCAAGCCTCCGCGTGGATCCGCGACCGCGCCGCCAAGAAAGAGCCCTTCTTTGCGTACATCGCGCCCAACGCGCCCCATGGCCCGCTCTTCGTGCCCGAAAAATACCGTCAGCCTTACAAGAACCTGAAACCCAACGTCGCAAACTTCTTCGGCATGATCGCCAAGATCGACGAGCGGATGGGGGAACTCGATTCGTTGCTCCGCGAATCCGGCCTTCGCGATAACACGATCCTGATTTTCATGACGGACAACGGCGGCACCGCGGGCGTGCCCATCTTCAACGCCGGCATGCGCGGCACAAAGGTCACCCTCTGGGAGGGCGGACATCGGGTGCCCTGCTTTTTCCGGTGGCCATACGGCCACCTGGGCGAACCCAGAGACATCCCCGGTCTGGCCGAGTCGCAAGATATCCTGCCGACCCTCATCGATCTCTGCGGGCTGCGCAAGCCCGCTGCCGCCCGCTTTGACGGCATCAGTCTCGCCCCGCCTCTGCGCGATAACGCACCCCTGCCAGAAGATCGGATGCTGGTCATCAACTATAGCCGCATGCCCCACAAATTGAGCCATTTCGCGCCAGACAATCCCGCCGTGCCCAGGCGCGACGGTGCCGCCGTCCTTTGGAAACGATGGCGCCTGATCGAGGATCGCGAACTCTACAACCTCGGTGCCGACCCTCTCCAGGAACGAAACGTCATCGCCCAACATCCGGACGTCGCCGCCGCGATGCGGGCGCGCCTCGATGCGTGGTGGAACGGTGTCAAGGACCGGGTCAACGAATTTCAACCCATCACCATCGGAGATGACGCAGATAATCCCACCATTCTGACCGCATGCGAGTGGGCCGATGTCTTCCTCGACCAACAGGCCCAGGTCCGACGCGGCGAACGCAAGAACGGATTCTGGCACATCGACGTCGCGCGCACGGGCCGCTATTCGTTCGAACTTTGCCGCTGGCCCCGGGAGTCTGGCCTCGGGCTTTCCGATGCGATCGCCGAGACTCGGGTCACCGATGGCATCCTCCCGGCCGGGCCGACCTTTCCCGTCGCAAAGGCCCGATTGAAGATCGCTGGCGTCGACCAGGCCCATCCGGTCGATCCAGCCGCCGACGCCGCGCGTTTCGACGCCTCGCTGCCTGCGGGCCGAACGTCCCTCCAAACCTGGTTTTACGACGGCGAGGGCACCGAGATCGCGGGCGCCTATTACGTTTATGTCGGGCGGCAACCCGACCGCCCGGCACCCCGCCCCTCGCACCCTCCGGTTCCCGTCATTTTCGATACGGACATCATGGGCGATGTCGATGATGTTGGCGCGGTGGCCACCCTCCACGCCCTCGCGAATCGCGGCGAACTCCAGATCCTGGCCATGGGCGTCTGCGCGAAACACCCCGCCTGCGCACCGTGCCTCGACGCCCTCAATACGCACTTTGGGCGACCCGATATCCCCGTAGGCGTGAACAAGGGCGACGGCTTCCGCCGCGATACCAGATATGCCGACAGGATCGCCACAGAATTCCCACACGATCTCAAATCCGCCGAGGAAGCCCCCGACGCCATCGCGGTATACCGAAAGACATTGGCCGAGCAACCCGATGCCACGGTCACCCTCATATCGGTCGGTCAACTCAGCAACATGGCCGCTCTCCTCGAATCACCGCCCGACTCGAACAGCGCCCTCCCCGGCCGCGAACTCCTGCGAACCAAAGTGAGGCTCTGGGTCTGCATGGGCGGGAAATTCCCCGAGGGACGCGAGGCCAACTTCTACCACCACCCCGATGCTGCCAGGCGCGCCCTCTCCGGCTGGCCCACGCCCATCGTCTTCAGCGGATGGGAGATCGGCGTGAACATCCTGACCGGCGGTGCCCTCGCAGAACTTCCACGCACCAGTCCCGTGCGCCGCGCCTATGAGCTTTTCAACGGCATCCAGCCACACAAGAGCTGGGACCAGACGGCCGTCCTCTTCGCCGCCCGCGGAGCCGACGACCTTTGGACGCTGGAACGCGGGCGCTGCGACGTTCGGCCCGACGGGTCCAACACGTGGACTCCATCACCCATGGGGCCCCACGCCCGCCTCGTCGAGAAATGCCCTCCTGCCACCGCGGCGGCGATCATCGAGCCACTGATGCTCGCCGGGCACTGACCTGAAACTTCACGCCGCGCCCAAGACCGTGGGGCGGACAATCCTGTCCGCCAACTCACGGTGCGGCAATGTCTTGCGACTGCGGGCAGGATTGCCCGCACCACGTGGCGGAAGTTTCCACATGAATGATGCGGCGCGCTCTCGATCCGGTCGACCCCGCCGCGCGCCGGCGGCGGGGCTAGCCCGGGTATTACACAGCCTTGCCGGCTATGAAATTCTGGGCCTTGGCCGTTGGACGACCCGCCCGCCACAACGTCGCGACGGGCGTCACGCGGATGTCTATCCCCCTTCCACGACCTCAGCCCGATCGATCCGGAGCAACACTCGCCCGTCGGCCAACGCCGTCGAAAACCAAAAACGCATCTCCCGAAGCCCCTGACCCGTCATGATTTCCTGGCGCGCCTCGACACCCTCCGCCGACTTTCCCGTCGCAAATGTCTCCATCACGATGCGCCGCAGCGCGCAGCCCATCACGCAGACCCCCGCATTGCCACAGCCCCCCGGCAACCGGGCGTGCGCGCATTCCATCACGTCGCCGACCAACAGCCCCTCGATCTCGGGCAGCCTGAGATCCACGTATGCCCCCGCCGCCAGGTTCATCGCCTCGACCCGTATGTCTTTGTCCAAAATCAGCACCGGTGCCCCCAGCTGGCCGATGAACTCCCGGATGCCGACGCCCCGGTTGTTCTCGAAGAACGCCGCGCATTCGGCACAGATCCCGTGCGTCACCGCCTCCGGGTCCGGGCCCACTTCTGCCGTCTCGGCCATCGCACGCCCGCACCACCCGCAGATCGTTTTCATGGGCCAACCTCGTGACGTTCAGAACCCAAACCCTCATTCAAAGCGCACAATCCAATCCATTCCGCCGTCAACGGCTCGACGCCACCGGCCCACCCCGCGGCACCGCCATGACTACCTGGACGCATACGTTACACAGCTACAACCATTTCATCCGTTTTCTAGTCCAGGGATATCGATCGCCTGGGACGGAGGAATACTTGATCGCCGCGCCCGCCTCTCCCACTATTCCCCCATGATCCCCCGCCTCTTCCCGTCGATCCCGATCTTCGGGCTGCTATTCGCCGGTTGCTCGCGTCCCCCTGAGCCCCCCACGGGCAATCCCCTCGCCGGCCTCGAATACCTGAAAACCTTCGAGACCAGGCGTGATTCCTCCAGCGATTCGAACTGGCGCAGCGGCAACAGCGACCGTAAACCCATCGAACCCGGCAAGACCCTCACGCTTTGTGATGTTGGCGGCCCCGGAATCATCACCCACATCTGGTTTACCATCGCACACCCGTCGCCGTTCTATTCCCGGCTGATGACGCTTCGGATCTATTGGGATGGGGAAGAACATCCGAGCGTCGAATGCCCGATCGGCGACTTCTTCGGGATCGGCCATGGCGTCGACCAGCCATTCATTTCGCTCCCGATCCGCGTCTCCTCGGAAGGAAGGGCACGGAACTGCTACTGGCCCATGCCGTTCCGAAAGAGGGCCCGCATCACCGTTACCAACGAGGCCGATAAACCCTGCCAGTCGCTCTACTACTACGTCGACTGGCAGAAGCATGCCGCGCTCCCGGCAGAAACCGCGTACTTCCACGCCGCATACCGGCAGGAACACCCGGCGGTCATGGGCAAGAACTACCTCATCGCCGACATCGTCGGCCGGGGACACTACGTTGGCACGATCCAGAGCGTCTATCACACCTCGGCCGGCTGGTACGGCGAGGGCGATGACTTCTTCTTCATCGACGGCGAAAAAGAGCCCAGCCTGCGCGGCACCGGCACCGAGGATTACTTCTGCGATGCCTGGGGCTTCCGCCAGCAGGACGGACCATTCTATGGCACGCCGCTGTGGGAGGGCGGCAAACCCGGCGCCCGTGGCACCGCCTACCGTTTTCACATCCCCGATCCCGTCGTATTCCGCAAATCCCTTCGGGCCGAGATCGAACACAAGGGCAGCCAGGAATTTCCGGATGGGGCGCGCTCCGGTTTCATCGAGCGCGACGACCTGATGTCGTCGGTCGGCATCTGGTACCAGACCGAGCCCCACAAGCCATGGCCCGCCTTGCCCCCCGCTCCCCAGCGCCTCCCGTTCACCGAGCGTACGCTCCTCGCCGGATACAAGGCGCTCCCCGAAACCCGCCACTCGGAACACCCCCTCACCGAACAATCCATCAGGGCCGCCACCGATGGCAAACAACTCTGGTTCAAACCTGCCGACGAAAAGGGCTGGATCGAGATCCCGTTCAAAATCGAAAAGGATATCACGGCCGATCTCATCCTCCGCGTGGTCCACTCTTGGGACTACGGCACCTATCGGGTCTCCATCGACGGCAAAGCGACCGGCGTTCTGGACCTCTTCAACGCGCCGTCCGTCAAACACACCGAGGACAGCCTCGGGCGACACACGCTAGCCGCCGGTGACCACGTGCTGCGCCTCGAGTGCGCCGGTAAAAACCCCGAATCCAAGGGCTACTTCCTCGGCCTAGACGCCCTCGTGGCCCGCATCCCGACCTACGCCAGGCCCAAGGAAAAAGATCTCCGCGAAATCCAAGCCAATCCCTAACCAGAAACTTCGAGCGCTGTTCGCGGCCGCGCGATCGTACCCCAACCCAGGATCCGGGCCGGGAGGGCTTTGGACTGCGGTGGCGCGCGAAGCGCGGGTCGGGACCATCGGCTTCGGCTCCGCCGGGGGCGAAAGCGGTGTCGCCGCTTCGCTCTGCCACCGCACTCCCAAACGGCCCCGCCCCCAGGAGTTTCATCATGAATAATCCGGCGCGTGGACATTTCTGGCTAGTGCCGGCCCCGGCGCTGACCTGAAACTTCCCCCGTGGCGCAGCCAATCCTGCCTGCGTCGGCGGCCCTGAAACTCGGTGGCAGACAGGATTGTCTGACCCACGGCCCCGGGGCTGCGCCGCGAAGTTTCCACATGAATGATGCGGCGCGTCCGCGCGCCGACGACGACGCTAGCCCGGAATTTCACAGCCTTGCGGGCTGTGAAATTCTGGGCTCTGGGAAAACCGCGCCATGAAAGCCATTTATTGGGAAAGGTCAGGCACAGACTGGGATTCTGCACGGTTGCAGAGTGCGTTTCGCGGACCGGTGGCCCCAGACCCTCCAGAATCGCGCCTTTCGGAGCGCGGTTTTCCTTTGAGCCTGCATGTTTCACGCGGAAGCGTGAAATATGCAGGCTAGCTCGGAAATTCGGACGCCGAATCGTAGGGGCCTGCTTGCAGGCGATTCGAATCGCGCGCAAGCGCGCTCCTACGTCCCATTTTCATCCCCGGTGGTGTCCCGAATGCCGACCGCCGGACGGGCGCGCAGGCCATGCCTAGCGTCCCGCTCGGATCCGGGGAGAGACGCCGGCCTCGGCGTCCGCGTCCCACCGGCTTGCGGCGGACATTTGCCCACCCGGACCGCGAGGCCGCGGGCCCCACCCCTTAGTCTTTCTCGAAGGCCGCCCCGACCTCAAGCGCCAGCAATTCCGGCGCCCGGCGCAGCGCTTCGGCCAGCGGCATCCCAGCCGGCGAGATCTGTCTCAGCCGGAGTTGCCTTATGGCTTCGGGCTGAGCGGTCATCAGTTCCGTCGCGATTTGTCCCGCGAACACCCACGTGGGTTTGCCCGCCGCCGCGGCCCAGCGGCAGAGCGATCCGGGCCCCTTCCCCTGCAGCGAACTCCTGTCAAATCGGCCCTCCCCGGTGATGACCACGTCGGCCTCGCTCACCCGCGGCTCAAGACGCAGCCATCGTGATACCACTTCGAAGCCCGGCACGTACATTGCATCGGCCACCACGCGAAAACCAAAACCAATGCCCCCGGCCGCCCCCCCGCACGGCTCATCGATAAACCCTGTTCCCTTCCCCGCATACGCGCAAAGCAACTTCGCCATCCGCTCCATGCCCGCCTGCATCCGCGGCAGATCTGCCGCACGCAGACCTTTCTGCGGCCCGTACACCGCGGTCGCGCCATTCGAGCCCAGCAACGGGTTGCTCACGTCACAGGCGATGCGTATCGGTGGCAGCGCCATGATCTGGCCGGTGACCCCATCAATCTCATCCCACATTGCAGGCGTGACGCCCTTCACGGCACCGCCAGGTCCCAAGAACTGTAACCCAAGAGCCTCGAGCGCACCCAGGCCTATGTCGTTCGTCGCACTTCCGCCAATCCCCAGGAGAATCGCCGATGCCCCGGCCTCAGCCACCGCTCGGATGACCTGGCCCGTGCCCCGCGTCGTCGTCCGAAATGGGTCGCGCTGTTCACACGGCAATCCCTGAAGGCCACTTGCCTGCGCCATCTCCACGACCGCAAGACTCCCCTTCGCGGGAACGGCAAGCCATTGCCGCAATTCCGGTTCCAGTGTCTCAAGCGCCACCATCCCCCACTCTGCTCCGACCCGCCCAGGCCTTGGGCCACTCACGTCGGCCAACCGCACCTCGCCACCGCGAGCCTCGGTCAGTATCCGCGCGAAACCCTCTCCCCCATCCGTCAGCGGCGCGACATCCACCTCGCATCCGGCCCTTGCGCGCCGAATCGCATCGGACGCAACCCGGCAAGCGTCGGCCGCCCCCATAGAGTCCTTGAATTTGTCGAATGCCACCAGCGCCCGCACGCGAATCTCCTACCCCGGAGCACACACAACCAGAAGCCAGAAATCAGACCCCACAGAAATCAGACCCCCTTGACAGACCGCCAACCACTAATCGATATTACTCCATAGAGGGTTGGTGATGCCGAATCCTGTTGAACGTGGCCCTTATTTATTCTGCCCGAAGAGCGGACGATTCATCGGCTGCAAGCCTGGATTCGAATGTCTCCGCTGGACATTCCCCTTCGTTGGCCTCGCCTCCCTCGTCTGGTACCTCATCCGCGTCATCCCCAAACCCGACCGCGCGGATTACCCCTGTCAGCGTGTGGCGATGCCGATCGCCTGGGGCTTTCTAGCGTCCCTCGCTGGTTGGGTCGTCGCGGTGCTAGCCGCCCGAAAAGCCGGCCAGTTTTTTTCTGGGGGACGACGGGTATTCGCCGCGCTGTTTTTCATGGGTGCGATAGCGGGCGCCCTCGTCGGGTTTCACGCATCCTCTGATCGCGCCGAGGCATATGTCCCCACCGATCCCCCAAATTCCCCCATGGGTACCGCGAGGGGAATCCACCCTGGTCGCGTGGCCTGGGTTTACGATCCGACGGCGACCCCCTGGGACGGGAACACGGCCACCGGCCATTGGTGGGACGACACCGGCACCCGCCAAGAATCGGTCGACGACATGCTCTCCCGGGGACTCTGTTCACTCACCGGAGAAACATCCGACACCGCCGCATGGGATGCGCTGTTCCGCCACTTCAACCAGACTCACGGGCGCGGTACCTCCGGCTACCTCTATGGGGAAACAATCGTCATCAAGATCAATTGCAACAACACCACGGACTATGCCGACAACGACCATCAGCTCGACGCCTCGCCGCACGCGGTCCTCGCCATGCTCCGCCAACTCGTCAATAGGGTCGGCGTGCCCCAGGCGAGCATCACCGTCTATGAGTCCCCCAACACGGCCCCGACGCGGATCATCCCGAACCGCGTCTATGACAAGGGTCACGCCGAATTCCCGTCGGTCATCTGGGCCGATTGCGTGGGCACCAGCGGCCGCACGCCCATCGTCTGGTCCACGAACGTCATCACTTTCTCTCAATACACAACCAATCTCGGTTCCTATACCCTCACGAACGGCTGCGGCAGAACCGGCACGATTCCCACCTGCCTGCGCGACGCCACGTACTTCGTCAACATGTCCCTCCTGAAATGTCACAGCACCGCCGGCGTCACCCTCACCGCCAAGAATAACTATGGCAGCATCAAGGCGCGCGACCACGCCTACATCCAGGCGTCCGGCCAGCCCATGGGAATCTACAGCCCGCTCGTCGATCTCATCGGCCACAGGCAGATCGGCGGCAATACCCTCCTCTTCATGATCGACGGGCTGTTCGGCAGCAGTTCGGTCGGTGGCGCACCCACGCGCTTCAGGCTCCCGCCTTTCAACAATGGATGGTCATCGAGCTTCTTCTTATCGCAGGACCCCGTCGCCATCGACTCCGTCGGCTTCGACCTGCTCAACAGCGAGTTCGGAAGCCAGGGCACAATGCCCAAGGCCGACAACTTTCTCCACGAGGCCGCCCTCGCCAACAGCCCACCCTCTGGCACTCGCTATGACCCCGAGAACGACGGGACCCCGCTCACCAGCCTCGGCGTCCACGAGCACCGGAACGACCCGCGCCTCCGCCAGTACTCCCGCAACCTCGGTTCCTCAAACGGCATCGAGCTGGTCTACGCTTCGCCCTTCCCATTTCGCATGGACGGGGCCACCGACTCTCCCGGCTATGCGGTCGGTGAACACAATGGCATGAAACTCTACGCATCGCTGGCCGGCAACCGCCTGTACTTCGCCACCCGGGCCGCCGGTGACTCGAATGGCCCCACCGATCACCTCGTCTTTGTGACCGATTGCCCCGCTTCGCTTCGATCACCCCCGTGGTCGAAATCTGGCCAGATCGCTTTCGATAGCTCGCTGGACCCCTATCTGGCCGACGAGAGCGCCAATTCCAACGTGGTTCTATACAATGGCGGCACATTGCGCATGTTCGCCGCCTCCGCTTCCACATCCGGGGTGCTCGAGGGCTCCATCGACATGGGCGAGGTGTTTGGCGCCGTGCCCCCCACTATCTATCTCTCCGTCGGCCCCTACCAGACCACCAACGGCGGCGCCCTCATCTCCAGCCTCCAGGTTCCCGAGGGCAATGGCGACGCCAACATCCAGCCCAACGAGTTCTTGGCCATCCCCTGCGACGCAATCCGCGATGAGAATCTCGACGGAGTATTCGACTGCCAGGATCCCGGCTGCGGTTTTCGCGCCTGTGCCGCCCGCACAAACGGCAACGGCATCGCCATTGCATGGCCGACGGTGCCGGGCCGCCGCTACCAGTTGGAGTCGAGCACCAACCTCATCGACTACAGTCCCATGGGCGCCACGCTCCAGGCGGGTCCCCAAGACTTCCTGCTTCGCACAAACGATTCTGGCGCCGGCGGCCCCAAGGCCCGGTTCTACCGCATCAGTATCGTCGAGTAGGCCTACTTGAATTTGACGCCCTTGGCCTTCAGGAAACCCTCGATCTTCTGCTGCGCGGCGTAGGGCGAGCCGGGAAGCTTGTTGTCGTTCATGTATTTGAACACCGAGCGCATCTCCAGCAACTCGCCCTCCCGCGCCTTCGCCGCGGCATCGTCGAGCTTGGATGCCGAATCCGCATATTCCGAGGCCATCTTCTGGGCCTTCACCACCGTCGCCGAATCCTCCGCATAGACCAGCGACTCCAGCCAGAGCTTCATCTCGGCCAACGGATCCTTCGCCTGTCCCGCCTCCGCGCGGAGCTTCGCCGCAATCTCCTGCCGCTGCTTCGCGACCTGTTCCCTAGTCGGCTTGGCATTCGATGCCAGCTCCCGGATCCAGATGTTGCGGAACCGGGTCGGGTTATTGTGGTCCTGCAGTTCGAGCGGCCCTTTCTCCCCGTGCTTGGCGAACTTCGCCCGCGCGCGATGGCCCCCGAGCCCCTCGTAGACCCAGTGGTCTTGCACCAAGGCGCCATTCTGGAACGCCGTGATCGTGCCCGGTTCAATTACGTTGCCAGCCTCATCAAACCGCGTCGGGTGAAAGATGACGTCGTACGTCTGCCATTGCCCAGGCGGGCGGCAAACGTTCACCTGAGGCGGATTTTGCCCGTATACGGACCCAGCGCCCCCGTCCGCGTAGGTCACGTTGTTGTGGCAGTCCAGAACCTGCAACTCGTACTTGCCCATGAAGAACACGCCGCTGTTCCCGCGACCCTGGCTTTCGCCCTCGACCACGCTGGGCGTCGCCCACTCGATGTGCAGCTGGCACGCCCCAAACTCCTTCTTCGTGCGCAAGATCCCCGTCTTGGGCACCACTTCCATAAAACCATCTTTGACCGCCCACTGGGCCGGAATCACACCACCGCCCTTCTTTTCGACCGACACCCATTCGTCGAGATTCTTGCCGTCGAATAGGACGATCGCGTCCGCAGGAGGCTGCCCCGGTGCATCGCCGGGCTTCACGATCGGCGGCTGTGGGCGGTTCAGGTCATGCACGCACCACGCGTGTGTCTCGTCCGGCGGATCGCCGTAAAATTTCCTATCAGCCGCCGACGCATCTCGCGCCACGGTCGCCAGAGCCACTGACACTACGGGAACGATCAGGATCCGGGTTCTCTTCATCCGGCCATCTCTAGGGAAATCCCCGCCCCAATCAAGCCCGACCCATCGCGTCGGGCGCCAGTCGCCCCCTCGACCCAGTGCCCATGACGCGGGATGAAGGCCCAACCTCACCCTTGCCAACCGCCGCGCGAGACCCTATGCTTATGTTCACTGCCGCGTGGTGCAATTGGTAGCACACCACACTCTGGATGTGGGTGTTCTAGGTTCGAGTCCTAGCGCGGCAGCTATCAATCAAGGAGTTACGCGAGATTCTCGTGTGCCTTGATGGCAATTCAGACCTAAAGTCAGACCACTTCCATCCAGATTCACCGATGCCCGAGATCGTCCACTGACAACAGTGCCGCGGGCTCAACTTCCGAACGACATGACCTTGTGCCGTGATATCATGCCCCACCGTAGGCCTGACACACCCCGCGGGATATCGGGGCCATCAAGATGCGCCGGTCGCCCATATATCACCTCGTCCATGAACTGCGGCCTTGGCCGGTCACGCTACAGCTCAGATGAACCTCGGCTACACGCACCGCGAACTCGATCCCCTGCGGGCGGCGGTTTCGGTGCTGCCGTCGGTGCTGCCCCGGGCCTGAGCGCATCCCGTTT
>Ga0209717_1002850_pt1 | contig 15951 bp, 18 predicted proteins | sample AD_UKC048_MetaG_FD_184418 | JGI IMG/M metagenome (GOLD analysis project Ga0209717, IMG submission 184418) | Active sludge microbial communities of municipal wastewater-treating anaerobic digesters from USA - AD_UKC048_MetaG (SPAdes) (version 2) | ecosystem: Engineered > Bioreactor > Anaerobic >... | reverse complement strand
ATGATAAAAAAAGCAGAAAATATAATCGTCGGAATTTCAATTGGAGATTTAAACGGTATTGGAAGCGAAGTTATTTTAAAAACATTCGAAGATTCTCGAATGTTAGAATTATGTACACCAGTAATTTTTGCCAATGTAAAAATTCTCTCGTTTATAAAAAAAAGCTTCGAATCGACAGCAATGCTTCACGGAATTGATAGATTGGACCAAATAGTTTTAGGAAAAATCAATGTTTTGAATGTTTGGCAAGAAGGAGTAGAAATTAATTTTGGTGTAAATGACGAAAAAGTTGGAAAATACGCCATTAAATCATTTGTTGCTGCTACAAAAGCACTAAAAGATGGTCTAATAGATGTGTTGGTAACGGCTCCAATAAATAAGTACAACATTCAAGCAGAGGATTTTAAATTCCCAGGACATACCGATTATTTAGCTCAAGAACTAGAAGGAAATGCTTTAATGTTGATGGTTCAAGACAATTTGAGAGTGGGGTTATTAACAGATCACATTCCGTTGAACGAAGTGGCTTCTCATCTTACAGAAGAATTGATTATCAAAAAAATAGAAACGATAAAGCAAACAATTATTCAAGATTTTAGTATCAACAAGCCAAAAATAGCCGTGCTAGGATTGAATCCGCATTGTGGAGATGGCGGAGTTATTGGTAAAGAAGACGATACGGTATTAAAACCAGCATTAAAAAAAATATTTGAAAAAGGGACGTTAGTTTTTGGACCTTTTGCTGCTGATGGTTTTTTTGGAAGCAATCAATATGATAAATATGATGCAATTATTGCGGCATATCACGATCAAGGATTAATACCGTTCAAAACATTGTCGTTTGGGAATGGCGTAAATTATACTGCGGGCTTAAATAAAATTAGAACATCACCAGATCATGGAACCGCATATGACATCGCAGGAAAAGGAATTGCCGATAATAATTCCTTCAAAGAAGCTGTTTATTTAGCAATTGACGTCTATAATTCAAGAAATCAATATGCCGAAATCAGCCAAAAACCGCTAAAAACCAAAGAAAAACAGTTATAAATAAAAAAAGATAAATAAGATTATTAGATTTCCAATAATTTTATATCTTTGCACTCCCGAAGTTTAGGGCAAATTGTTGTTGAAATGAACAAGACGAAAGAATATTTAATTCCTTTTATAGGATTAAAGCTAGGGAAACATCATTTTGAATATCAAATAAGTAATGCGTTCTTTGAAATCTTTGATTTTCACGAATATAACAATTCAGATATCAAAGTAAATGTAGTTTTAGAGAAAAAAAGTACACTTCTAGAGTTGACTTTCAAGCATAAAGGAGCCGTAAACGTTCCTTGTGATATGACAAGCGAAGAATTTGATTTGCCAATAAAAGGTAAAATGAAATTGATTGTGCGTTTTGGAGATGCTTTTAATAATGACAACGAAGAGTTACTGATTTTGCCACATGGAGAATTTCAAATCGATATTTCGCAGTATATATATGAAATGATAGTGCTTTCAGTTCCTCTAAAACGAATTCATCCAGGAATAAAAGACGGAAGTTTACAGACCGAAGCCTTGACAAAGCTGAAAGAATTGACCATTAAAGAACTAAAAAAAGAGCATAAAAAAGAACAAAAAGAAGAAAATATTGACCCGCGTTGGGACAAATTAAAGCAACTATTAACGGATAAATAATATAGTAAAATGGCACATCCTAAGAGAAAAATCTCCAAAACAAGAAGAGATAAGAGAAGAACACATTACAAAGCTACTGTAGCACAAATCGCTACTTGTCCAATTACTGGAGAAGCACATTTATATCACAGAGCCTACTGGCATGAAGGAAAAATGTATTACAGAGGGCAAGTTGTTATAGATAAATCTGTAGCTGTTGCTTAATATATTTTTGTAAATGATATTTGAACTCTCACTATGTGGGAGTTTTTTTGTTGTTTATAATTTCTGTTAAATTAGAACTATTAAAAGAATAAGGATTAGAATTTTTTTTGTATTTTTCGAGTCCTTTAGAAATTTTTTAAATGATAGCATTTGGCTAGAAAAAATAGAATAAAATGAATAAAATCACAGCCGCAATCACAGCTGTTGGAGCCTATGTTCCTGACTACGTGCTTACAAATAAAATTCTGGAAACATTAGTGGATACAAATGATGAGTGGATTACTTCACGAACTGGAATAAAAGAAAGACGAATCCTTAAAGACGACAGTAAAGGAACCTCTTTTTTGGCTATAAATGCAGCACTTGACTTAATAAAAAAAGCCAATATCGACCCGTTAGAAATAGATTTAATACTAATGGCAACCGCAACAGCAGATATGCCAGTTGCCTCCACAGGAGCTTATGTCGCAACCGAAATCGGAGCTACAAATGCTTTTTCTTATGACTTACAATCCGCTTGTTCGAGTTTTTTGTTTGGAATGTCAACAGCCGCAGCCTACATAGAATCTGGAAGATATAAAAAAGTATTGTTAATAGGAGCCGACAAAATGTCCTCCATTGTTGATTATACCGATAGAACAACCTGCATCATTTTTGGTGATGGAGCTGGTGCCGTTTTATTCGAACCAAATTACGAAGGATTAGGTTTACAAGACGAATACCTAAGAACTGATGGAGACGGAAGAGATTTTTTAAAAATGACAGCCGGAGGCTCACTTTTGCCAGCCTCAGAAAAAACAGTTGTTGACAATCTGCATAATATTATTCAAGACGGAAAATCAGTTTTTAAATACGCTGTTACATATATGGCCGATGCTTGTGAGATGATTATGAAGAGAAATAATTTGACACACGATGATATTTCTTGGTTAGTTCCTCATCAGGCAAATAAACGAATCGTTGATGCAACCGCCAATAGAATGGATTTAGAAGATTCAAAAGTATTAATGAACATTGAAAGATACGGAAACACGACTTCGGCAACTCTTCCTCTGGTTCTTAGCGATTTTGAACATTTATTTAAAAAAGGAGATACTATTATATTTGCCGCTTTTGGAGGAGGATTTTCTTGGGGATCTATTTATCTAAAGTGGGCTTACGACAAAAACTAAAATTAAATTAAAAACAAGTAATTATGGATTTAAAAGAAATTCAAAATCTAATCAAATTTGTAGCAAATTCAGGTGTTGCCGAAGTTAAATTAGAGATGGATGATGTAAAAATCACCATTAGAACTACACTAGAAGGAAATGTATCCGAAGCCACTTATGTACAAATGCCAGTTCAGCCAGCTCTTCAGCCAACTGCCATTCCTCAACAAATTTCACCAGCTCCAGCAGCTGCTCCAGTAGCTGAAAACGCTAATTATATCACTATTAAATCTCCTATGATTGGTACTTTCTATAGAAAACCATCGCCAGACAAACCTTTGTTTGTTGAAGTAGGTAGTACAGTTGCAAAAGGGAATGTGCTTTGTGTTATCGAAGCTATGAAATTATTCAACGAAATCGAATCAGAAGTATCTGGAAAAATCGTTAAGATTTTAGTAGACGATATGTCACCAGTTGAATACGACCAACCTTTGTTTTTAGTAGATCCATCATAAAAAAAGTTAGAAGTTAGAAGTTAGAAGTCAGAAGTATTATACTTAACTTCATAATTTAATGTCTAATGGACCTTTGTCTAATTATCTAATTAAAAGAATATGTTTAAAAAAATATTAATTGCTAACAGAGGAGAAATTGCACTTCGTATCATTAGAACTTGCAAGGAAATGGGCATCAAAACCGTTGCCGTTTACTCTACCGCAGATGCAGATAGCTTGCATGTAAAGTTTGCTGATGAAGCCGTATGTATCGGCCCTCCTCCAAGTAGCTTGTCCTATCTTAAAATGTCAAATATTATTGCTGCTGCAGAAATTACAAATGCAGATGCAATACATCCAGGATATGGATTTCTTTCTGAAAATTCAAAATTTTCTAAAATATGTCAAGAACATCATGTAAAATTCATTGGAGCCTCGCCTGAAATGATTGACAGAATGGGAGACAAAGCTTCTGCTAAAGCTACTATGAAAGCAGCAGGTGTGCCTTGTGTACCAGGTTCTGAAGGTTTATTAGAATCTTTCGAACAAGCACAATCACTTTCAAAAGAAATGGGTTATCCAGTAATGTTGAAAGCAACTGCTGGTGGAGGTGGAAAGGGAATGCGTGCCGTTTGGAAAGAAGAAGAGTTACTAAAAGCCTGGGAAAGTGCACGTCAGGAATCAGCTGCGGCTTTTGGAAATGACGGAATGTATTTAGAAAAACTCATTGAAGAACCAAGACATATTGAAATTCAAATTGTAGGTGATTCTTATGGAAAAGCCTGTCACCTCTCAGAAAGAGATTGTTCTGTACAAAGACGTCATCAAAAATTGACCGAAGAGACTCCTTCCCCATTTATGACGGATGAATTGCGTAAAAAAATGGGAGCCGCTGCTGTAAAAGCTGCCGAATACATTAAATACGAAGGTGCAGGAACCGTAGAATTTTTGGTCGACAAACACCGTAATTTCTACTTTATGGAAATGAATACTCGTATCCAAGTAGAACACCCAATCACTGAACAAGTTATTGATTATGATTTAATTCGCGAACAAATTTTAGTTGCTGCAGGAGTCCCAATTTCGGGTAAAAACTACTTACCACAACTTCATGCTATAGAATGTCGTATCAATGCTGAAGACCCTTTTAATGATTTCAGACCATCACCAGGAAAAATAACCACGCTTCATATGCCTGGAGGGCACGGAGTTCGTTTAGACACGCACGTTTATTCTGGCTACACTATTCCGCCTAATTATGACTCAATGATTGCAAAATTGATTACAACGGCGCAAACCCGTGAAGAAGCAATTAGCAAAATGAGAAGAGCTTTAGATGAATTTGTTATCGAAGGAATAAAAACAACTATTCCTTTCCACAGACAATTAATGGATGATCCAAAATACATTGCTGGGGATTATACCACCGCTTTTATGGATACTTTTAAAATGAATGATCCAGAGTAAAACAAGAGAATTTAGTTTATAAAAAATCCCAACTTTTCAACGGTTGGGATTTTTTGGTTTTAAGCAATATTTAAAATCACTACAAAGTTTCTTTCAACCATTTGTAAAATTCTCTATGCCAAACTAGTGCGTTTTGAGGTTTTAAAACCCAATGATTTTCTTCAGGAAAATACAGAAATCTGCTTTTTATTCCGAGCATTTGCGCCGCCTGAAAAGCTTCTTGTCCTTGACCAATAGGAACTCTAAAATCATTTCCACCTTGGATGACTAATATTGGAGTATTCCATTTTTCTACACTATTGATAGGATTGAATTTGGTGTAGGCTTTTTGCGCAACAGCATTGTCTTTTTCCCAATAAGCTCCGCCAAAATCCCAATAGTTAAAGAAAACTTCTTCGGTGGTACCAAACATACTTTGAGTATTGAAAACGCCATCGTGAGCAATAAAAGTTTTGAATTTATTGTTGTGAATTCCAGCCAAATAAAACACGGAATATCCGCCATAACTCGCGCCAACACAACCCAAACGAGTTTTGTCAACATATTTTTCTTTAGACACATCGTCAATCGCCGAAAGATAATCATCCATTACTTGTCCGCCCCAATCTTTGCTAATTTGTTCGTTCCATTCCACACCGTGACCTTGCATCCCGCGACGATTTGGAGCCACTATGATATAGCCTTGAGCCGCCATTAATTGAAAATTCCAACGGAAAGAGTAGAATTGCGACAACGGAGATTGTGGTCCACCTTGGCAATATAAAAGAGTTGGATATTTTTTTGAAGCATCAAAATTGGGTGGAAGAATAACCCAAACCAACATTTTTTTGCCGTCGGTAGTGGTGACATATCTTCTTTCGGTTTTGCTTAACACCAATGAATTGTAGGTTGCCGTATTTACATTAGACAATTGAAGCCAAGTTTTTTTCTTTAAATCATACGAATAGATTTCGGCTGCATGGTTCATATCGGTTCTGGTGACAATGATATTTTCTCCAGAAAGACACACTAAACTAGCTATATCAAAATCACCATTGGTCAGTTGAGTAACTACGGGCATTTTTTTAGTTAAACCTGGAAAATCAACTTCAAATAACTGAATTGTTCCATCAATTGGAGCTTGAAAATATACTTTTTTACCATCGGCACTCCAAAGAAAACTCTCGACAGTTCCGTCCCAATTTGCCGTTAAATTGATTTTCATTCCTTTGAAACTAACAATAATATCGTTTTTATCAGCTTCATAACCGTCGCGTTTCATTTGCAACCAAGTCAAATTTCCTGTTGGAGAAAAAGCGGGATGCGTGTCGTAACCCAAGTTGCCTTCGGTTCTATTGATGGTTTTTCCTGTCTCTAAATTGTATTCGTAAATATCGGTATTGGTGCTAATGGCATAAGCTGTGCCCGATTTTTTCTTGCAAACGTAAACAATGCTTTTGCTGTCTGGCGACCAAATATAATCTTCGTCTCCGCCAAAAGGTTTTTGCGGGCTATCAAAATTTTCTCCTTTCAGAATGTCAATTCCAACGGAATCTTCTTTGTTTTCTTTGTAAAAAACATGGTTGAATTTGCCTTCGTTCCATTTGTCCCAATGGCGATAATCCAAACCGTTGTAGATTTGAACATTCGATTTTTCGAGTTCAGGATAAAAATCTTTTCCATGAATTTTGTCGATTTTTACCTCTTCATCGTAAACTAAATATTTACCGTCTGGAGAAACATTTTTGTCATTTAATAATTCTTTAGTTGAGGTAACTTCGATTGGATTTCCACCTTTTATTGGTAAAGTATAAAATTTAGAATTCGATTTATTTTCTTCGGCAGAAGGAGTGTCAACCTTATAAACTATATTTTTTCCATCTTTCGAAAGTCCTAAAGTAGTTAGTCTTCCAAGTTTTAAAAGTAATTCTGGGGACATTGTGTTTTGCGACATCGCATTTAAGTTAATCATTATCAGTGTTATAAATACTGTTTTTTTCATTGTAAAAAATGTTTTTTTATGATTTAAAAGTACTGATTTTATTCCAAAAAAAAGCTATCTCAATTGAGATAGCTCTTAATTTTAAATTAAATAAGATTACTGTTTGATGAAACGATTTACCGAAGTTGATTCCTTATCAGTAACTTCTAAAACATAGATTCCACTACTAATATTGGAAACATCTATTGAACCATTTGATAATCTGCCATCCATAATAGATTGACCTAACATATTATAAACTTTAAATGTAGCATTTTCAGAAACAGAAGACACATTCAAAATCGACGTCGTTGGATTTGGGTATAATTTGATTTCTGTAATAGCTTTTCCAGAAGTATTAGCTATTCTGGCAGCAGCAGAAACAATATTTACAGTATAATCTTCAACTTGTCCAGAGGTAAATGTTTCACACATTGTTGGGATTGCATTGTATTTCATCGAAACTCTCATTCTTGTTGCTCCAATAGTTGCAGTTGCAGGAATGGTAAATGTTCCAGAAACTGGAGAAGTTGTTGAAGCAGCTTTTGACCAAACTTTTTCTCCTGTATCAGCAAAATCGCCATCGCCATTATAATCTATCCATACAGCATATCCTTCTTTTCTTCTTGTGCTTGTCCAAGATGGAGTTATAGTTATTGTATAAGCAGTTCCTCTAGTTGCATTTGTTGAAATGTTAGTAAAGTTTTCATATCCAGTTCCACCAGTTGTAGTGTTGCTAATTGTTCCAAAAACTACTTTCCCAATTTTTTCGCTGGTAACACTGTTTCCTTTAGAAGTGCAATAAGCCAATACATTTGCAAGAGTTGTAACATTTACAATATTGCTTGAAGTTGAAACATTTCCAACAGCATCTTTGGCTATTACTGAAAAAGTATAAGCGGTAGAAGCTGTCAATCCAGTTACAGCATAAGTTGTGGTAGAAGTTGTTCCTAAAAGAGTTGTTCCCTTATATACATCATATCCAGTTACCACAGCATTATCTGTTGAAGCTGTCCAAGATAAATTAGTCGTATTTGAAGTAGTTCCTGAAGCAGTCAAACTTGTTGGTGCTGTTGGCGCAATTGTATCAGCGACAATTACTGTTTGATTTTGAGTAGTAGTATTTCCATTTCCATCATTGTATGTCCAAACAATTGCGAAAGTTCCCTGAGTTGAATAAGTCAAAGGGCTTGAAGTTGTGCCGATAATTGTTCCAACACATGAGTCAGTTGCAGTAGGAGCAGTGACGGTAACAGCGGTTTAGTCTTAATACGCTTGTGAAGTATATATTTTATTGGTACTCACAAAAAATAAAATTCTCTTAGTACAACATAAGTACAACAAATCAAAAAGTTTTTATTTGGCTGTAAAGCCCTACTCCATTAAGCTGCGCTTGTCGGTTCATCATTTGATATTCTGCGAGCTTGCCGCAGTAATATTGATGGGTTGCTTTTGCATACCCATTGATCAAAAGCAAATCATTCAAACACTCTCCACCTGGTAATATTACATATCCCAATTGTCTGTTCCAGTAGTCGTAGTAGTTCTCCTGTTCTGTAATAATCGTTACCGTCGTTTTAGGCGGTGCAACCGACAAAACGAAGTGCAAGGATTGCAAACCAAATTGCAGCAGTAATTCGGCAGGTAAACTGCTTTTCTCCTCGTCCTCTTTCATCTTCCTATTGAGTTTTACTTCTGGTGCATCTAAGCCATAAAGTCGGATTTCTTTTTTCAATTGAGTGAAACGATTGCAAATGATAATGCTATCTCCATCTAAGACTTCATCAATTTGCCAATGGGTTTCCACTATGTACGGTGCTTTTGCGTTGTATTGCATTGATTTTCAGTATTTTAAGTTATTGATAATCAAAGATAATACTTGAAATTTGTCTTATGAATTTTATCTAATTATTAATCCATTAAAACGTAAAAAAATGGCAAGACAGAAAGGTGTTATCAAGTATGTTGGAACTCTTGGAGATATCCGACATTTTAAAATTAAAGGTCAAGAAGGCTACTTTGCCGGAATGGTTGGTGGTCCAACTGGTGACCAAGTTCTATCAGCTCCAGAGTTCGAGAGAACTCGTGAGAATATGAACGAGTTTGGAGCTTGTGCCAAAGCTGGTAAATCGGTTCGTACTGGTTTATCACAAGTGATGAAACAAATGGCCGACAGTCAAGTTACAGGAAGATTAACTTCTATTATGAAGAAAATCAACCTAGAAGACCAAACCGAAGCCAGAGGTTACAGAAAAATTGAAATTACTACACAACGTAGTTACTTGAAAGGTTTTGAGTTTGACAAAAACTCTTCTTTCAATGGGATTTTCAACGCTCCTTACTCATTAACTCACGGAGTTGATAGAGAAACTGGTGAGTTTGTAGTGGATGCGTTTAATCCAGCGAATTTGGTTAATGCTCCTTCAGGTGCAACTCATTTCCGCTTGATTACTTCGCTTTCAGTAGTAAGTGATTTTGAATACAACGCTACCACAAACAGTTATGATCCTATGGATGCTGACTTGAATGAGGTAAACGATATTCAATACAGTCCTTTCTTGGATTTGTACGCTCCAGTTCCTGCTACAACAGTAACAGCAACTTTACCTGGTGCGGTTCTTCCAACTGCTAATGTAACTGTTTTACAGTGCATCGGAATTGAATTCTACCAACAAGTTGGAGCAAATTACTATTTATTTTCAAGTGGTAACTGCTTGAAAGTTGAGGATGCTTTTTAAAAAAAGTCATTACAAATCCCTCACCCAAAGTGAGGGATTTTTTGTTTAATCTCAAATCTATCAAGACTATGGAAAGCAAAATAATAAGAGTAGCACAGGGTAAAGAAAGTACTTTAAGTCAATTGTATATCAACGGAATATTTCAATGCTATTTGTTAGAGGATAAAATTAGAGAAGTGAAAATTCCATCACAAACTGCTATACCGAAAGGTGTTTTTAGTTTAAAGTTGAACACTTACGGAGCTAAAAATGTGGATTACAAAAAAGCTTTTGGAAAGCTGCACCAAGGAATGATTGAAATTACCGGATTGCCCAATTTCAGTTTTGTGTATATCCATACTGGAAATACCATCAAAGAAACTGCCGGATGTCCTCTTTGTGGATTTGGTTTCCAATTTGTTGATGGCAATTACCAAGTTTCTCAAAGTGTTGCAGCTTACAAAATGATTTATCCAAAGTTGGTAGCACTGGCGGCAGAACCAAACAACAAAATTGTAATTGAAAACAATTTCCAATTTTAAAAAGTCCAAAAAATGGAAAATATCAACATCATCGCTTCACTTTTTGGAACATTGATCACTTTACTACTTTCGATTGTGGCTTATTTTATCAAGCAATTACACACCGATTTTAAGAGTATGGAAAAAGATTTGGTTGAAGTTAAAACAATGGCTTTAATCATCAAAACCGAGTTCAAAAGTGGAAACGACTTACTGAACCAGAAAGTAGAATATTTAGAAAAACGAGTAAATAATATTGAATTAACAATCTTAAAAAATCAAGATTATGAAAAATAATAATTTGAATGTAGTAGATAGAGCACTTGCACCTACTCCAAAATGGTTTAGAATACTTCGCACAGTTGGAATTGCTTTGGCATCTGTTGGCGGAATTATCATCGCTTCTCCAGTTGCGTTGCCTGTCGGATTGGTTTCGGCAGCTGGTTATTTGGTTCTTGGTGGAAGTATCATTTCGGTAGTTTCACAAACTGCGGTAAAAGCTGAAGAGCAGCCAGAACCAAAGGAATAAAAAACCAATAAATTGACTTTAGAAGCTCCGATTTTCGGAGCTTCTTTTGTTTATAGCTGTCAAAAAATGGCAATTGCTTTGCTTTTCTTCGATTTATTTAAGTGGTGCAATCATATTGCACTTATGTATTAGTTTGCTTGGGATTGAGGAGCAAACAATCCTAGTCCATTTGGACCAGGATTGTTTTATCTTTTGCAGTAACGGTATAAAATTACTCTTCTCATATCGTTGATAAGGTTGATATTTTCGTGAAATTGCTTTTCTTTTTGCTCCAAAAGTTTTAGGGCTGCAATGTGTTTTACGTGAGCTTCGTGTTCTTCCATCATCATTTTAGACCTAACAAAAAACTCCTTTTTGAAATCATTAAGGCGTAAAAATGGAATTACGGAACCAACTAGATGTTGATGCCAAAATTTTGTTTGCCATAAACTATAAGCAACAAAATAAAGGTTTTCGCAGTCCTGTTCTAAGTCAAAAATGACTACAAAACTGTTTGTAAACGGCTCTTTTTGCGGCTTTCCGCTGTTCATTCCTTTGTTAAGTAGGAATAAATGGGGTTTCGAGTAAATCGTGCCTTTCTGGTGGGTTTTAATGATAAAATTCTGCATACAATAGGCTTATAAAAGTTAGAAATACTTCCAGTTTTTCGCGGATTTTCTCTTGAAATGCAGGTGTGCCTCGCTACGCTCGACCTATAAAATTTTTCAAAAGAAAAAAAAGAAAAAAAGAAAGCCGTCCGTTTAAGTGGAAGGTTTCAGAAAAAAAAGTTTTTTAAAAAAAATACTACCCGACACATCATCGGAAGTATGGGCGTGAAAGCGGAAGTGAATGTTGTTGCGAACCGTTATGGGTGGAGATTTTTTTTAAAACCCGCAGGGCTTGAACTTTTTTTTCTGAATACCTGGAACTTACCTTTGCTCTCTTTTTTTTTATTTTTTGTTTTGAATATCCAAATCAAATGTTCTTGTTTAATCGGATGTTGTCTGAAGAATTGGGTTTTGAATTGGAAGATGGTCGTCTTCGGAAAGGGTATCAAATTCTTTGGATGGATGAAAAATCCAAATCAAACAATAGAAATGCTTTTTATCCGGCCAAAGAATTTGATACTCTTTCTTGGATTTGATTTTTGAGGATGCTTTATCGTCTTATGAAATGAGGTTTTTCAATTTAATCAGAATGTTGTCCTGAAAATGAAAAGCATCTTCAAAAAACAATGCATTATAATACCAAGTGCGACGGTGCAGTAGCGCGTGCAAGTGTATCATTTTTTTATTTGCTGACTGGGATGTTTCTGATTGCTTTTGTGGAAAAGCTGATGCCATAGACTTGAAAGAAAGAGAATGCTTCAAGCTTGTAATACTTAATATTAGTAATGGTATGGCATCGGCTTTTCCGCTGAAGCAATTAATTCGGGTTTTCTGGCAAATAAAAAAATGATACTCTTGCTGGCTTCTCTTGATTTTGTGGGTGTTGTAAATTGCTTATTCCTATATCGTGAATGTTAGAAATAGAGTTGATAAGCGATTTACAACACTTACAAAAGCAATGCAAATACTTACCGCTTTAAACATCAAGTTGCTAAAAACAGTGACCGTGAACGTTCTTGAAAATAAATAAGTTCGAAAATGTTCTTATGAAATGGCGAACGTTGTTGAAGACAGTGGCGAAGGACAGCTTTTTTTATTGCCGGCTGGTGCGAGGAAGCAATTAAAAAAGCTGTCCTAGAGCCACTGGCAAGCGCGTTGGGTGTGGCGGCTGTTTTACATAAATGATATTATAGCTGCGACGAAAAAACCAAAAAAACAATATTAACGCTTTTTGTTGCACTATAATACTCAATTATGTAACACAGCTTGGGGAAAAAAATTACTGGCACGAGTTGCGAAGCGTACGCGTTATTGTACCAATAACCGTGACAGTAATTTTTTTTAGAGCGTTGGCAAAGGAGTGGCATCTGAAATGAAAGATAATCTAACAATAAGATAGTCTAAAGGAATATCGCTCAATATTCAAATAATTTAATTTTGAATAAAAAAATATCTAATATATAGAAAACTCAAACCAAATGGGAATATGATCTGAAATTACATTAGCTTCTTTCAAGGTTTTGAAATCTTTGTAAAAATGTATCACACCATTATCAATATTTCTAACTTTTTGGTTATAGAATATATTATCAAATTCAGAAGCGAGATTTTGACCATTCTTACTTACTTTCTTTAGGGAAGTTTTTTGATTTATTAATATTGGCTTATATCCCATTTTTCTCAATGGATTAAAAACAGTATGTGATTGAGGGCAATTGAAATCACCCACGAAAATTAAATTCAATGTTGGGTATTCCTCTGGTAAAAATTTAAAGTATTTGATTTCAGTTTCAGGTTGGCGTGATTTTGTTATTGCGTGAAAGTTTACAATAGTGAATTGTTTTTTACTATATTCAAATGTGCAATAAAAAGGTTCCCTATCTATTTCTAGATGATACTTTTTTTCCAACCAAGCTCTGCCTCTTTTCTTAACTTTACTTGTTTTCCAAATAAAGGCATAGCGTTCGGTTTTATAAGCACTACTAGTAGTTGGGTCACTAACAACATAATCCCAATTGCTACCTTTGCGATTAAGTTCGTTAGCCAATTTAGCAATTGCTTGGGCACCACCATAACCTGCTACAACTTCTTGAATAGCAATAATATCGTAGTCTTTTACTGTATTAGCTATAAAATTTATTTCTTGATTTGATTTAGATTTACCGATATTTTCAATGTTCCAGGAAAGTAGTTTTATTTGTGAAAAACCAAGAAACCAAGTAAAATAGATTATGAGAAAATAAATAAATTTCATTTCTTTAATTTCTCGTTAGTTATAAAAATTGTAAACAAAAGACCAACACCAACAATTAAATCAACAATATTCCAAATCAAGCGTCCTAAAGCAATTTTAATAAATGGTTGAAATAATAGAGCTAATCCAATATAAATGAATACCTCCTGTTTTTTATTTTGCTCATTCGAACAATAAGCTAAATATGAAAATAATGTCATTGCAGTAAAACGAGTAAATTGATAATAACCATAAGGCATATCAAAATGGCATAATAGCAGAATAATTGATACGAATAGTTTTAAGAGTTTGATATTCATTGTTTATTCTGAGTTAAAATGTAATTTTTGATTGAAAATCTTTTGCTTTTTTCAGATAAATAATTAGTAATGCAACACCCAAATAAGCTATAAAAAGCCCAATTAATGACCAAGTAAATACATCATATAAACCGTGAAGAATTGCAGGAATAACTATTGCTAATAAAAACATAGCATATCTTTTTGTTGGATATAAGAAGTAGAAAGCAATAAAGTATGAGCTAATTCCTGACCAAACTGCGTGAAGAAATGGAAGAGAAGTTAATCGAGCAATGTTCATAAAAAAAGAAGTGTTATAATCTAATTTTGAGTTTACACTTATTTGATATATGACACCTTCGAATACACCAAATCCAATCCCTGAAATTAAACCATAGAATACAACGGTTTGAGGAAGTAAAGGTTCTTTAGAATACTTAATAAAAAAATATACTGGAATTAATTTTATCAATTCTTCAAATATTCCAACTCCAAAAATGAAACCAATAATTTTATTAGTGAATGAATTACCCTCATCTATCAATCTGTAAAAAGGATTGAATTGATTAATATCTAGTAAAGACACTAAAAAAAATATTAGTAATTGAACGGTAAAAAAAATGTATATTGATTTTTTTATTGAAACTTGGGTTGTTTTAAAAACGGTATAAAAAAACAATCCCCAAATGAGAGAGAAGTATAAAGCAATTGCATAAAATGTAAAAATAGATGCACTTGTAATTCTAATCAAAAAAGCTGGCGCTAAACCAATAAACGATATTATTAATAGTTTACTATCGCCTTTCAATGTTTTGAATGAAAAAGAATCTTTTGGTAAAAGCAAATTCAGTCCAAAGGACTGAATTTGACTAAAAATATTACCAGAATTTATACTGTATTTTAATTTATTTGATTTTAAAATGTCTCTTACAGATAAATCATTTCCACTATTATTAACAACCTTGTCCTGTAGCAAAATTTTACCTTCACTAACATACAATTGAATGGTACTTATCTCATAAGGACCAAATACCTGATTATTTCGAATAATAGAATATTGCATTTTTTATATTGAATAATTTATTTTGCTAATTCTTCTTCGTCTTTATTAGGAAACAGAATTGATGCAAGAACGGATAATAACAAAATACTTCCAATAACCATCAAAGAGTAAACAGATTCTATATGATAGAAAGGCGAAATAATCATTTTGATGCCAATAAATGAAAGCACGAAAGCTAAACCATAGGTAAGTTTACTAAATAAATGAATAAAATTATCTAGTAAGAAAAATAATGCTCTTAAACCAAGTATTGCAAAGATATTTGAAGTATAAAGTATAAAAGGGTCATTTGATATAGCAAAAATTGCCGGTATTGAATCCACAGCAAAAAGCAAATCTGTAAACTCAATTACTGCTACAACTACTAACAAAGGAGTTGCTAATTTTTTACCATTTTCAATTGTAAAGAATTTATCTCCTACATATTTATCACTTACACTAAAGAATCTTCTAATTAATTTTGCTCCTCTAGTGTCATTATAATCTTCATCATCGTCTTCATCACCAGCTGACCAAGATTTTATTCCTGCATAAACTAAAAATAATCCAAAAAGAGTCATAATTATATTTATATCATATTTAAAACCTTCAACACCAAAATAACCTAAAATAGTATTTAAATAAGTTAATTCAATTAAGAATGCACCAGAAAAAATAAATAAAGCTCGAAGAACTAATGCTCCAATAATACCCCAAAATAAAACTTTATGTTTGTTTTCATTTGCCACATCGAAAAATTTAAACACTAAAATAAATACAAACAAATTATCTACAGAAAGGGCTTTCTCAATCCAATATGCTGATTGAAATTCATAAAATTTAGCAGCTCCAGCGTAATTATATACTAATGCACTAAAAACCATAGCTAAAGAAATCCAAACTGACGACCAAATTATCGCTTCTTTATTGGTGACCGAATGACTTTTTTTATTAAATACCCCTAAATCAAGTATTAACATTATTACTACTGCTATTGCAAAAGTGACTATTAGCCAAGGATGCTCTGAAAAAATTGGGTGCTTGTCCATTTGTTTAATTTA
>Ga0209717_1002848_pt1 | contig 15956 bp, 15 predicted proteins | sample AD_UKC048_MetaG_FD_184418 | JGI IMG/M metagenome (GOLD analysis project Ga0209717, IMG submission 184418) | Active sludge microbial communities of municipal wastewater-treating anaerobic digesters from USA - AD_UKC048_MetaG (SPAdes) (version 2) | ecosystem: Engineered > Bioreactor > Anaerobic >... | reverse complement strand
ACGAGCAAAAAACCGACAGTCAGGGAAAGGCCCAGCCATACCATAAAAATGCGCCAGAACAGGCCGGCCATGGGCCAGAGGTGCATGGTGAGCAGCAAAGTACCTGCGATAACGACCAGGCTGAACAAAAAAAGGCCCCAGCCGAGGGCGCTGATTTTTTTCCGGAGTTTGCGTTTTTGTTTTTTGATTTTCGAAGGCTGGAACGTGCGGTAACCATCGATACTTTGTCGCGCAGCGGTGGGCTGTCCGGCGTCGCGCAGGCGGATTTCGGAGTAAGGTTCAGGGGAAATAAACGCCAGCAGGCAAAACAAAAAAAGTAGTTTCATCGGATGCTTCGTCAGAAATTCTTCCACATCATACTTTCCACCGGCTTGTCGGTCCGCTGGTTGTACTTCGCATTCTGTTTTTTGTGGTAGTAATTTTCAATATCCCCTTCGATCAGAAAATAGATCAATTGCCCAACAGGCATGCCTGCGTACACGCGCACGGGCTGTACGCAGGAAATTTCGAGGGTCCAGGTATTGGAAAAGCCGACGTCTCCTTTGCCGGCCGTGGCGTGAATATCGATGCCCAGGCGGCCGATGCTGCTTTTACCCTCCAGAAATGGTACGGTATGGTGCGTTTCGGTGTACTCTTCCGTAACGCCGAGGTAAAGCGTACCGGGCTCGAGTACGAAACCCTCGGGACCGATTTCGAACAGATCGATCGGATTGTGCTTTTTGGCATCCAGCACCCGGTCGCGGTAAACGGCCAGGTATTTCCCCAGGTGTACGTCGTAGGAGTTGGTGCCGAGGCATTCTGCCCGGAACGGCTCGATAACGATCTGGCCTTTTTCGATGGCTTCCATTATTTTTTTATCAGTCAGGATCATAGGAGTGTCGATGTTAAAAAGTGCGCAAAAGTATTCGATTTTATGCTAGTAAATGCCCGAAATTGCCGGCCGAACGGATAACTTTTTGGGCGCCGGGCTGTTTACCTCTCTCTTTGAACCATCAGACACATTTTATAAAATGAAAAAGACACTTGTCCTCGGCGCAACGGATAATCCCTCGCGCTATGCATACCTGGCCGTGCAGCGCCTGTTGCACCATGGCCACGAAGTAGTGCCGCTGGGTGTACGCGAAGGGAAGGTGGAAGGGCTGGATATTCAGCATGGAACGCCTGACATTAGTGGTGTGGATACGGTGACGCTTTACATGCGCCCCGAACGTCAGGTGGCTTACTACGACTATATTCTGCAAACACTGCGCCCGAAAAGGATCATTTTCAATCCGGGTACCGAGAACCCGGAACTAATAGAACTTGCTGAAAAACAAGGTATTGAGCCGGTGGAAGGGTGCACGCTGGTGATGCTTTCCATAGGTAGTTATTAGTTATCCGTTATCAGGGTGGTAGGGGGGCGGTTTTCACGCTGCCTGGCCAGTTGTCTGGTCAATAAGCCAAGGGCAACGTGTCATCCTGAACGCAGTGAAGGATCTGGATTACAGGTAAATCTGTGCCAAAATTAGATCCTTCACTGCGTTCAGGATGACACGTTGCCCTTGGTTTATTGACCAGACAACTGGCCAGGCAGCGTGAAAACCGCCCCCCTACCACCCTGATAACTAATAACTAATAACTGATAACTAATAACCAATAACCAATAACATCCTCACCCCGCATACAACTTAATACAACTCTCACACAAACAGGTTGTGCCGAACTGCCGCACCAGCGTTTCCTTCGTTGCAGGGTGCAGGTTAATGTCTTTACACCAGCAATTGTTGTCGCTGTAGCAGATGTGTTTGCGTTTGCAGCGTGGGCAGGAAGCCACAAAATCGGCGTCTTCTTCCACCCAGGCCGCTTCTACACGCCCGCCGATGGGAGGATTGAGTTTTTTTACGCGCACCCGGATGGCCTGCAGGGTAGAAAACTGGTGTTTCATACGGGCGATGATACCGGCCAGCACCGTTTCGATCAGGTGCTTCGGTTGTTCCATTTCCATCTGGCAAATCCGGAAAATAATCTCGTAGTTCACCGTTTGTTCTACCTGATCGGTAGCGGCGGCTTTCGCAATACCGGCCTTGACGTATACGTCTACCAGGTACTCCGTACCCAGCGCCTTTTCCGCTTCGTATACGCCGTGATATGCGTGAAAACGCATGCCTTCCAATGCAATCCAGGCCATTTTTTTATGTGTTTGGTGTTTGGTATATCGTTTTTTGCCTCACAACTCACAACTCAATTCTATTACTGGAGCGAAGCAGTGTACTCTAAATCGGTTCTCACCCTCTCACCTCTCACTCTCTCACTTCTATCCATTATTCTCCGAGCATTTCCCGGAGCAGATCCCGTTGCGTGGCGAGATCCGGGCATTTGCCGGCGAGGGCTTTTTCTACTTGGGCAAATTCTTCTTTTTTGAGTTTCCCGAACTGGGCCACTACGGTGGCGGAGCACTCTTTTGCACGGTTGTATTCCTCCTGAATTTTTTTCAGATTATTCTGAAAACCGACTTGAGCCGTTGTGTCGGCGGCCATTTCCGCTGCCTGGCGATTCAGCGCCGCCAGTGGGCCGGTACACTCGCAGAAAGCCTGCGCGATCTTGTCGATACGCGTTTCGGCAGGCGGATTGTTGTCGCAACCGAAACACAACATCAATACGAGGAAAAAGAGCAGTCGCATAAAATTTACGTTTACAAAGGCGAAAAATGCAAAACACAGGAACGGGTTCCCGGCGTGCATCTTGTCACAAAGGACATACAAATTTTTCAAATGCTCCTTTTTCGGCTTTGGGATTTTTATTTAACCACAAGGGGCACAAGGGCATTTCACAAAGATCACAAAGGGTTGTTATTCTTGGCTTTGTGAGCTTTGTGAAATGCCCTTGTGCCCCTTGTGGTTAAATAATAAAATCAAACCTGCCCTTCATCCGCAAAACTGAAATAGCCGCGTTCCGAAATGATGAGGTGATCCAGCATGGGCAGGTCGAGCAGGGCGCCCGACTGCTTGAGTTTCCGGGTAAGATCGATATCGGCCTGGCTGGGTTGCAGGTTGCCGGAAGGGTGGTTGTGCACGGCGATAAAAGCCGCGGCTTTGCCGTCGAGGGCGGCTTTGAGCACCATTTTGATGTCGACGACCGTGCCGCTCATACCGCCGCTGCTGAGTCGTTCGCGAGCGAATACTTCGTTGGCTTTGTTGAGCAGCAGCAACCAGAATTCTTCGTGTTGCAGGTCGGCCAGCAGGGGAGCGATGGTGTTGTAAGCGTCGCGGCTGTGGCCGATTCGGGGGCGTTCGCGCAGGTCGGACAACTGGCGCCGCCTGCCCAGTTCAAGCGCGGCAGCGATGGTGACGGCTTTTGCTTCGCCGATGCCACGGAACTTTTGCAGTTCGCTCAGGGAGCGTTTGCCCAGATCGTTGAGGTTGTAATCGACCGAAGCGAGGATGGTTTGCGCGACGGCGACCGCGCTTTCGCCGGTTGTGCCCGAGCCGAGCAAAATGGCCAGCAATTCGGCGTCGGAAAGCGCCAATTTGCCTTTGAGGATCATTTTTTCGCGCGGGCGGTCCTCTTCTGCCCAGGCCGTGATGGCGCGTGTAGAATATTCTGACATACATGAAGCGATTAGGATGATGAAATATGCAGGCGAATATCGGTGAAATTTTTCGATAAAAAGACGGGAGAGAATTATTTACAACATGAATTAAACCTTGCCTTTCCGGCAGGCTCTAAGTGCAGGTATAATCCGCCTTCAATTTTCACTAAAAACTTTTTTAACCATGAAGATCCAATTGTTTTTTACGGCGCTTGCCGCCACGCTTGCCCTCACCTTCCAGTCGTTCACTACCTTGCCTGTAAGTGCAACCATGCGCCCCTGGGAATTACTCGGTGCGAAAAAAGTGAACTACGGACTCGACCGCGATGAAATCGATGTAACAGCCCGCGAAGGCACTTTTACAGGTATCCAACTCCGGGTTAAAAGAAGCCCGATCAATATGCACAAGGTGGCCGTTCATTTCGGCAACGGCGAAGTGCAGGAATTTGAATTGCGCGACAATTTCCGCGCGGGCAGCGAAAGCCGCATCCTCGATTTACCGGGCAACAAACGCGTGATCCGCAAAATCGTGATCTGGTACGATACCAAGAACCTGGCTGTTGGGAAGGGTGTGGTAGAGGTTTGGGGACGCCACTGATCGTGTTTGGGGTGTAGTGTATGGTGTTTGGGGCACATTGCTCTTGGCCGTCCAACTTTAAAAAACCGAGAGCAGCGCGCCCCAAACACCAAACACTACACCCCAAACACCAAAAGCAGCGCGCCCCAAACACCAAACACTACACCCCAAAAACCAAAAGCAGTGCGCCCCAAACACCAAACACTACACCCCAAACACCAAAAGCAGCGCACCCCAAACACCAAACACTACACCCAAACACCAAAAGCAGCGCGCCCCAAACACTAAACACTAAATACCAAACACCACCTCCAGATGGTGCTTGAGGTGCGACACATAATCCACCGCCAGCCATTCCAGCGTATGCAGGTCTTCGCCGTTTTTCCCGGTATCGCATACGTTGGTCCACACGCTTTGGGGCATAATTTCGAGCACGCGCAGGATTTGCCTGTTGATCAGGCACCACAGATTGATGAGTTCGTGTGTGTCTACCTGCTGGTATCCCTGGAAAAATACCCACTGATCCTGGTAATACACAATTTTCTCACGTTCAGCATATTGTGTGACGATAAAGCGCCGGTGGTTGTTCAGGGCGCTGTCAATCAGGTGGCCGAGTATTTCTTTTTTCGACCATTTCGAAGGGTCGGGTTTGGCGACCCAGTCGGCTTCGGTAAATGCGGTGAACCGTTCCGTGCACGATACGAGCAGTGTGGAGAGTTCGGTGGTAATTTCTTTCATTTTTATTTTTGGAATATGGACTCCAGCGCCTTGTCGGTGTCCGGATACTGGAATATGAAACCGGCCTGCTCTATTTTTTCAGAAGCGATCAGGTTGCTGTTCAAAATGGTGGCCGACATTTCGCCAAACAGCAGCCGCAAGGCAAACGAAGGGACGGGTAAAAAAACGGCGGGCCTGCGCCGGGCGTGGGCAATGGCTTTCACCAGTGCTTTGTTCCGAATGGGGTAGGGCGCCACGAGGTTAAAAACGCCATCTACATCGGGTGTTTCCAATGCCCAGATAAATGCCCTGCACACGTCGTCGCGGTGTATCCACGAATACCAGGCCTGTCCGTTGCCGAAATAGGTGCCGAGGCCGAACCGGAGCGGTTTCACAAATTCGTCCAGCGCGCCGCCGCCTTTTTCGAGTACTACGCCGAGGCGAAGTTTTACGGTACGGATACCCAGCGCTGCGATTTCATCTACAGCCTGTTCCCATTGTTCGCAGCAGTCTACCATAAAACTGCGGTCGACGGGCGCATCGGTTTCATGCATTTTTTGTTCGCCGGAATTCCCGTAGTAACCGATTGCGGAGGCCGACACCCAGGCCTGCGGTTGGTGTCCACTTTGCTTGACGGCTTCCGCGAGCATGTGCGTGCTTTTCACACGGCTGTCGACGATTTCCCGTTTCCGGGCTTCCGTCCAGCGCTTGTCGGCAATGCCTGCGCCCGCCAGATTGACGACGTAATCGACGCCTTCCAGCGCTTTCCGGTCGATAGTGCCCTTTTCCACATCCCAGGCAAATTGCCCGGCTCCTTTGGGCTGGCGGGTGAGCAAACGAACGACGTGCCCCTGTTGAAGGAGCATATCGGCAAGGCGGGTGCCGATGAATCCGGTACCGCCGGCAAGAAGGGTTATGGGCATTTTAGTTATTGGTTATCAGTTATTGGTTATTAGTGTTGTAGCGCTTGGTCATCTTTATTAGCTCAGCCAAGGGTTAAAACACCAATAACCAATAACCATTAACTAATAACCAGACGTGGGTCTCATCATCCGAATGGTCAGCAAAACCCACACCGCGATACACGGCACTGATTTCAATACAAAAGGCTGCACGATTTGTTCACGCCAGAGGCGGGGGAAAATATCCGTAGGGGAAAGCGACACCAGAATAAAGGTGACGACGAGCAAAGCCGTTTCCCAGCGGGAGCGGCCGGAAGTGACGTACCAGATGGCTACGCCGCACATGGCGATCACAAAAGTGGGCGACTCGGCCTTGTGGTTGAAAATGACGACCCAAAGTAAAATGGACGCCAGGGTGAGGAGCGCGCCCTGTGGCAAACGACGGGCGTAAAAAGTGGAAATGAGCAATATCAAAAGCCCTGTGCCGGTAACGGCCATCTTCGGGGGCGACCACCCGAACCAGGTTTGAAGCCAGCCCTGCACCGAGAGTCCGACGGAACTGGCATGGTCGCTGCGCAGGAGTTCCCACCACCATTCATACACTTGTGCGAGGTGCTGCGGCCCCAGCACTACCATGGGCACCAACGCGAAAAAGACCATCCAGGCCGCCAGAGATAAAGCAAAACGCAATTTTTGAGGGTAAAACCACGCCAGCAGGGCGGAAAAAATGCCGAATATTTTCAGGAAAGCGCCGGCTGCCGTCCAGCCTGCTGCCGCACCCGGTTTGGCACGTTCCAGTGCCACGAAGGTCCACAGGATGAGTGCTGCCGTCAGGCCGTTGCTCTGGCTGTTTTGCATGGAAACGACGAGTTCCGGCAAAATCCACCAGGCCATAAAAACGCGTTGCTTTTCCGTCAGTACCTGCATTTGCCAGATGGCGGCAAGCAACAACAAAGCATTCAGAAGGTTCCACAAAGGTAGTCCGGCCCAGTCGGGTAATGCCGCAAACGGCGCCATCATCAGCGCAAACGCCGGGCTGTATTTGAACAAATCCCATTGTTCAGCGGGAAAGGACGCATACGGATTATGGCCGTTCAGCAAATGAAAAAATGCATTCCGGAAAATCCGGTAGTTCTCATACGCGGTATACCCTTTGGCATCGACGCCAAGCCCCAGCCGCTGCACGGAAATCAGCAGGGCTGCCAGGCTGTAGATTGACCAGAGGAACCAGCGTTTGAGAAAAAGTGCTTTCATGCGGAATTGAATGTTGATGAGGTTGATAAGGTTGATGAGGGTTGATAAGGGTTGATGAGGGTTGATATTCAGCCACTCGATGAACGAAAATATGAATCTATTAAAAAAAAGGAAATCACTTAAATACTATAGAGTGGCTGAATATCAACCCTCATCAACCCTTATCAACCCTTATCAACCTCATCAACCCTCATCAACATTTTTACACCAATCAGTTTCCCAACTTCATATTCTTCGCCGGCACCACATCCAGCACGCCTTCCAAATCTTTCAGCAGGTCGGTGATGGCTTTTTCCGTAAACTGATCCGGATTGTAGCCCACCAGCCAGTTGTTTTCGGTAGAAACGCGGCGGACGAGGCGCAACTTGATTTCGTCGTTGAATTTGGCTACCCAGTTGCCGGCATTTACGTCAGGTTTGAGTTTTACCACCACCTGCGCCGTCAGTTTAAGCGCCGGATCATCCGGATTTACCCCTTTTTTTACCTGAACGCCATGCGCTTCTGCGAGGTCCTTGAGCATATTTTCGAGTTCCAGGATCGGTTTCGGCCGGTCGATACTGCCCGAAACGGGATGGCTTTTGGCGCCGTCATAGACCGTTAAGCGTGCATAAGGCGCATCGGCAACGCGGCTTTCGATGTTTTCCGGATATTGCCAGAGGTTCACTTTTTTTACTTCCGTAGTCAGTTTGGAAAGTTCGTCGGGCGTGAGTTGGAATTCCGATTTCCCCGCCTTTTCCACAAAACGGGTGCCCTCATATTTGACCTTGCCGTTGGTGTAAAAATCGAGCACATAAATCGGGCACCAGCCGCGGCAGCCCTGGGTGGCCAGGCTGATCAACTGACTGCCGCCTTTGGTATCCATCGAAGGGGTGGAAGCGGCGGTTTCTTTCCGGGTTTTGCAGGCAAACAGCGCCGCGAAGAGGAGGAGGAGTGTGGTGTTGCGCATGGCTTATCTATTATTAGTTATTAGTTATTGGTTATTAGGGTAGTAACCCTTGGTATGATCAGTTGTATGGCCAAAAGTTATCAGCCTGATAACCAATAACTAATAACCAATAACTATCAAGCAATTGCCTGCTCCAGATCCGCCACAATATCCGCCACATTTTCAATACCTACCGACACCCGGACGAGTCCGTCCGTGATGCCGTTTTCGAGGCGCACGGCTTTCGGCACGCTGAGGTGCGACATGGAAGCAGGGTGCAGGATGAGCGTATCGGTATCGCCGAGGGTAGGGGCCAGGGTACAGAACCGGATTCGATTCATACAGGCGATACCCGCTTCGAGGCCGCCTTTTAGTTCGAAACTCAGCATACCGCCGTTGCCGCGCATCTGGCGCTGAGCGAGTGCATGGTCGGGATGTGAAGCGAGTCCGGGGTAGTTGACTTTTGCCACGGCCGGGTGGTTTTCCAGGAATTCGGCCAGCGTTTGTGCGTTGGCGCAATGGCGGTCCATACGTAATGTCAAGGTTTTCAGGCCGTTATAGGTCAGCCATGCCTCAAATGGAGAGCAGTTGGTGCCTACGAGTTTCATGGCATTCCAAACCTTTTTGCGCATCACTTCCTTGTCTTTGCCGATCACGATGCCCGCAGTAGAGTTGCCGTGGCCGTTCAGGAACTTGGTCGTGGAATGCACGATAAAATCCACGCCGAACGCAAAAGGCTGTTGCAGATAAGGTGTCGAAAACGTATTGTCGATGGCACACCAGGCGTCGTATTTGTGCGCAATATCGCTCAGCAACTGAATGTCTATGCAGGCCAGGGTAGGGTTGGCGGGCGTTTCGCAATACAGCATTTTTATCGTGGAATCCTCGCGGAAACGGCGTTCCACTTCTTCCGGATCGCGAAGGTTGGCGAATACCGTTTCCACACCGAACTGACCGAAAATACTCTTCAGCAAGTCGGTGGTGCCGCCGTACAAATTGGCCTGGCTCAATACTTTATCGCCCGTTTTCAATACGCCCAGCAACAAAGTGGAAATGGCCGACATGCCGCTCGACGTCATCACTGCATGCGCAGTCATATTCAGTCCGTGCGTTTCCAGGTCGGCAATTTTTTGCGCTACAGCATCCACCGTCGGATTGGCATAGCGGCTGTACACGTGGCCGCTTTCGATGTTCTGGAAAATACCGATGCCCTGATCGATGTCTTCAAAAGCGAAAGACGAAGTGGCATAAATCGGCAAAATATGCGGCCGCGTGGTTCGGTTGTCAGGACTTTCCTTGACGGTGAAAGAGTCGAATTGCATGTGCAGGTATTTTATTTAACCACAAGGGTTGTAAGGAGTTGTTTTAACCACAAGGTTCACAAAGGGTTTTCACAAAGATCACAAAGTGCAGCCTTCGTGACCCTTGTGAAAACCCTTTGTGAACCTTGTGGTTAAATACTCTAAAAAAGTATAAACAATTGTATATAAACAAATTAACTGTTTCTTTCCTCTCGGAAAACCCAAGCGCGAAGTCCCCCGAAACACTAAACACCACACCCCAAACACCATCAGTCCCCCGGCCAGTAGTGCTCGCAAACTTTATACAAATACGATCCCGGCGGCGCTTTGGACGACAGGAACAACGAGGCGCGGCACCCCACTTCATACGGGCAGTCATTGATAATGGCGTCGGGTTTTCCGTCGCGGTCGATGTCGCCGAACCACAACAGGTCGACCGACGGACTGGCGTCGGGTGCGTCGGGTTTTACCCAGCGCGTCAGATCCTGGTATTGTACGGGTTCCTGGCTGAAATCGATCAGTTGCAATTTGTAATCGGTCACACGGACGTACGTGTTTTCCAGCGAGGCGCAGCCCGTGGCGGCGATGCCGTACGTCGGCCGCAAAATAGTGTCGTTCATATCGTTGCCCGGGTAAATAGACAACTGTCCGCCCGGGTTCAGGGTTTTGGAAAAATACATTTCCCCGATCTCGAAGTTACCCAGCGGTCCGCAGTAGCCCGTAGGGATGGGTTGCAGGCTGGAGATCAGGAATTTGCTGATTTCGGCCTGGTTGGTTTTCAAAACCCGCACCTGCGTCTGGAAAAATTCGTTGAATTCGTCGGCCACGCGCACCTGTACCCGCCGCACCTCATCGGCGAAAGAATCGCGGGCATACACGCCGAACCATTGCAACGGCGGCAGGTTTTCGCCTTCCATTAAAATATCATTTTCGTAATGCAGGCCGATGGTGCCGGTGAGGTAGGCGCCGAAAGCCCAGCCCGAAACACCTTTGTAGCGCAATTTCAGCCACGGCGCATACGGTGACTCGGGGTCGGTGGTGTCGGCTTGCATGTATTCGCCATTGTTATACGCTTCGATCACCTGCACGACGGCGCCCTGGGTGAGGGAGCCGACTTTTTTCCCGTTTTTATCGGGCGTATCGCGCAAATTGAGCGAACTGGCGGTTACGATCATTTCGTCCGGAAAAAATGGCGTAACCTGAGCTGATGCACTGGCTAACACCAGTAATGTGAAAAGGAGGATGTGAAAAAACTTCATTATATGATAGGATCAGTTGTTGTTATCTGAAAAACACGTCGTAGGCAAAGCGCATCACAATACCCGCCACTACTACCAGAAAAACCTTGCGCATAAAGGCGTTGCCGCGCAGCACCGCCATTCGGCTGCCAAAGTACGAACCCGATACATTGCAAACCAGCATTGGCAGCGCCAAATGAAAAAGAACGTGTTTATGAATCAGAAAAAAAACCAGCGACGAAACGTCGGCAATCACATTCACCACTTTGGAAATGGCCGATGCTTTTAAAAAATTGTACCCGACGATGCTCACGAATGCGAATACCAGCAGGCTTCCGGTACCAGGCCCGACAAACCCGTTGTAAAAACCCAGCACAGCCCCGATACCTGCCGCTACAAACGGTAGTCGTTTTTCCGAAAAACGAAACGACTCCTCCTGGCCCAGGTTCTTTTTCCGATAGGTATACAATGCGATCAGCACGATCAATACCAGGATCATGGGCTTCATCACCTGCGCCGGGAACATGCTCTGTACCGTAGCGCCCAGGTACGAAAAACCGGAAGCGCTCACTCCGGCGAACAGTACTGTTTTCCAGGGAATGGCCACCACCCGGCTGTAATTCCAGGCGGCCATCGTGGTGCCCGCTGCCGAGGCCAGGCGGTTGGTGCTGATAATATTCGGTACGCTGAGTTGCGGATATAACACGAAAAATGCCGGAATCTGCACCAGCCCGCCGCCGCCCACAATGCTGTCGATGAAGCCGGAGAGGAAGGCGAAGAAACAGAGCAGGTAGAGTTCCATGTTGGTTATTAGTTATCCGTTATTGGTTATTAGTGTGGTAACGCATGGGGTTACGTTGAATGTGAATGCTAAGAGTTACCACACTAATAACCAATAACGGATAACTAATAACTATTTTTCTCCATATACTTTCTCCGCCACCCACGCCGGCACCACCACCGATCCTACCAGCAGATACCCGTAGTATGCCATGCCGCGCCACAGCAGTGCCACCACCAGACCGATGCCGGTAGGCACGTAATCCGAAATAAATCCGACGAGCGCCATTTCCGCCAGCCCCGCTCCTCCGGGGGTCGGGCTGAACGCCATGATGATGAACATGGCCACCATGCGCGCATAAATGAAAGCCTGTGTGCCGCCATCGATGGGTGTGCTGGGCACGATGGCGATGATCAGGCAGTTGATCATGATAAATTTAGAGGTCCAGGCGCCGAGCGTACCGGTGATAACGCCGAGGTGATAGCGCCAGTTCTGCCGGTGCAGTTCGGAGGCGGCCAGGGCAAATTCATCGCCCAGCAGATTCAGTCGCGGCGCGTATTTTTTCAGGAAAGGCAGTTGCGCCAGCCAGTGCAGCGCCACTTTGGCATAACCCGGACGGATCAGCAGCAGGAACACCAGAAACGTCCAGTACGACAGCATCAGGCCGTAGGTGACGAAAAAGGTGCCGCTCGCCAGCCCCACGTCGCCATAGGATTTCATGCCGGGATACAGCATCGGCGGACCGTAAATCATTAGCAGCAGGGGCAGGGTGATTACAAAAAAGCCCGAGTCGCAGATCATCGTGTAAAAAACGGCCGCCGCCGTGCGGCCTGCCGACAGTTTTTCCTTGGTCAATACAAACAGCATCACAAACGGTCCGCCCTTGCTGGTCGGCGTCAGCGCGGCGCTGAATTCCCAGATCACAATGAGTTGGATGCATTTGCGCCAGGAAAATCCGGTGAGCGTGCGCAGGCGAAGCGTATAGAACAAATGCCTGATAATCAGCAATATAAAGGCGGCGCCAATCCAGAGATAAGCCTGGCCGGTCCATTCGATGGCCTGAAATTTGGCGGGATCAAACTGTCGGTAAAACAAATACCCGACGGCAGCCATTCCGAGTAAAACGGGAAAAATAATACGCGACACCCGGAACGAGCGCAACACGCGTTGCTGACTTTGATCGTCGAGTTCGGGTGGGGTAATAATGGGTTCTTGCACAGGAGAGCAGTTTTTGCAGGCTGCAAAGGTGCGGATTTTTTACAAGGTCTGTTCCGTCGAAACATGAAAAGCGTAACTTGTCGCACGATTCACCTGCCGGGCAAAAATTCTTGCGCTGATGTTCGATTCCGGAACCCTGCCCCGTCTTTAAACACGACTCTGTATGATAAAACGCTTTACTTTATTCGTGCTTTTTACAGGATTGGCTCTGGCGCTCCGGCCTCAGTCTTCTCAGGATGCCACGGTAGCACTTCGTACCGAGGTAGATACCGCAACATTATCCATCGCGCTCGACTGGCCTAATCCTGCCGCCTCCACTATTCTGCTAAAACGCCGTAAAAAAGGCCAGGCCGGCAACCAGTGGACCACCCTGCTCAACCTGTCAAACTCTACGGTTTCCACCTATACCGATACCAGCCTGGAAAAAGGCAGCACGTACGAATATTCCCTGCGGCGTTTCACCACTTACAATTCCTATGGGTTCGCGCACGTGGCGATGCTGGCTCCCGTCGTCGATTACCGGGGTAAAATCCTGATCTTTATCGATTCCACCACTGCCGACGCGACGGGTGTGGAATTGAAAAAATTCAAGGACGGCATCCGCGGCGACGGCTGGCAAACCATACCCATTAAAACCGGCCCGTCGAGCACCGTACAAAGCATCAAAAACCGGATCGTATCGGAATACAACGCCGATCCGGAAAATTTAAAAGCCGTCTTGCTGATCGGGGAAATACCGGTGCCCTATTCCGGCAATTCCGCCTGGGACGGCCACCCCGACCATACCGGCGCCTGGCCCTGCGATAATTATTATGCCGACGTGGACGGTCCATGGACCGACGCAAGTGTCAACACGACCTCTCCCGGAAGAGACGCCAACGACAATGTACCCGGCGACGGCAAATTCGATCAGAATATCATGCCTTCCGCTGCCGAGTTGATGGTGGGACGTATCGATTTTCACCGCCTGGATTCGGCTACTTTTGGCGCCTCGCATGAGGAATTGATCAACCGTTATTTTATCAAAAACCGGAAATGGCGCAACAAGCAGTACACGGTCGATTACAAGGCGCTGGTAGATGACAACTTCGGATATTTCGGAGGCGAAGCATTTGCGGCCAACGGGTACAGGAATGCCTATCCGCTCGTAGGCGCTGACAGTATCGTTACGGCTGATTTTTTAAACGATACGAAATTCAGTTCTTTTCTGCTGGGCTACGCCTGCGGCGGCGGTTCGTACACCAGCGCTGCCGGCGTGGGCAACAGTACCGAAGTGGCAGCCGATTCCATCAATGTGGTGTTTTCCAATATTTTCGGCAGTTATCATGGCGACTGGGATTACGAATCCAACCCGCTCATGCCTTCCGTACTCGCTTCCAAAGGGGGGATTCTAACCTGCTCCTGGGCGGGCAGGCCGCACTGGTTCATGCAGGGGCTGGCCTCCGGCGAAACGATCGGTTTTTGCACCCAGGAAACGTTGAATGCCCAATTCAATACCGAATATACCTTGTCCGGTTTCGGAAGGAGCGGCGCCCACGTGGCTTTACTGGGCGACCCCACGGTGCGGGCTCATATCATTGCCCCGGTTCCGGAATTGAGCGCCGAAAGTACCTGCACTTCCGTCGGCCTGAAATGGTCGGCATCGCCTGATACGGGCATTCTGGGTTATCTCGTTTACCGGTCGCTTTCCCTGGACGGGCCCTATATTCGCCTGACAGATAATCTGGTCGACGGGCTATCATGGTCTGATGCGGAACCGGTGTCTGACACGGTATTTTACCAGGTGCGTCCTGTCCGCATCGATCATGCGCCGGGTGGCGGGTATTTTTACAACGCCGGTACGGGAATTATTCTGGAACATATTCATTCGGGCGCTCCCTCCGTGACGCTGAGTGCGTCTTATCCGGTCATCGATTGCTATAGCCCATGCGTACAATTGCTAGTTGGGGTAGAAGGGCCCGGACAGTCATTCGACATTCAAATTGTTGGTCCCGGACCTGTAGATACCAGTTGGATCGTGTGCCAGCCAGGTACTTATACACTGGTAGTGGAAAACCTGATAAACGGCTGTACTGCAACAGCAACACAGGTTGTTTTCGCGGATTTTACACCGCCGGAAATACTTGCGGAAACCATTACAAATGCCAGTGCAGCCGGCGCGTCGGATGGCGCAATTCACCTGGAAATACCGTTCGGGGCGATGTACAATATCATCTGGGGTGATGGCTCTATCGGTCAGACCATTACCGGATTGTTGCCAGGTACCTACAGTGTCGTGGTTAGCAATGCCCTGACCGGATGCTCTTTAGTGCGTGAATATCAAATAGGAATTACAACAAAAAACGGGGAAGTGCCTTCGGATCTTAACTGGACCCTGACGCCAGTTCCGGCAGTCGGACAGATCACTCTAAACGTTCCAGCCAATATGGCTGCCAACTTCGGCGAGTTAGTGATTTTTGACCTTCAGGGGAAAATGCTGCTCCGCCAGGCCGTGTCGTCGTCCGCTACTCCGATCGATATTTCCGGCCTTGGCGCGGGTATTTACAGGGCCTGCCGTTTTGAAAACGGCCGAATGAAACAAGGCAGGAGTTTTATCAAAATCTGACCGGAAAAGAAATCCCGGAATTTTCCATTTCAGGAAAAAACCGGGATGCTATGGTACTCAAACGTATGAAGTCAAAAAAACCGACCGGAGCGCGTATGTCTGAAACCTGTCCTCTCCAGCCGGGAATAGAAAGTGAGAGGGTGAGAGATGTGAGAGGGCGAGAGCCGACTTCGATTTCGCCGCTTCGCCCTACAATCGGAACCACTAGAGCGAAGCGGTGTACGCTACGAACTCTCACATCTCTCACCCTCTCACGTCTCTCACACTCTAGATTGCTTCCATCGCCGCCAACCCGTTCAATTCCGGCAACACTTCCTCGCGGCGCAGGGTATAAACATTAGACTCTTTTTCGGCCACCTGAAGGCGCGGGCTCGGCGTTCCGAATTCGGCTTCGTCGTACTGGTAAATGCTCCATTTCCCGTGCACGAATTCCAGGGCCGTGAGGTGTTCCACCCAGTCGCCACTGTTGAGATAGGTGACGGTACGGCCGTTTTCGGCGATCACGTCGCGCATTTGCGGGCGGTGTATGTGGCCGCAAACCACGTAATCGTATCCTTTTTCGGCAGCCAGTTGGATGGCAGTGTCTTCGAAATCGCTGATGTATTTGACGGCGCCTTTCACCCCTTTTTTTACCCGGGCTGCAAAAGAAACCGGTCCGAAACCGAACAGGCGGCGCATACGGTTGATACCGCGGTTGATACGGATGAGCAAATCGTAGCCTTCGCCGCCCAGTTTGGCGAGCCAGCGGGCGCGGTGGATGCTGGCGTCGAATACGTCGCCGTGGAACACCCAGTGCGTTTTACCGTCGACCTGGAATACAAGTTTGTTGCGCAACTGGATCATGCCGAAGGTCATTTCCCCGAATTTGCG
>Ga0209717_1002845_pt1 | contig 15961 bp, 15 predicted proteins | sample AD_UKC048_MetaG_FD_184418 | JGI IMG/M metagenome (GOLD analysis project Ga0209717, IMG submission 184418) | Active sludge microbial communities of municipal wastewater-treating anaerobic digesters from USA - AD_UKC048_MetaG (SPAdes) (version 2) | ecosystem: Engineered > Bioreactor > Anaerobic >... | reverse complement strand
CATCCAGAATTGGCCACCAGGCGCGTTGGAAAAAATTGGACACCAGGGTTAGCATGGCCCGAAAATAAATCGCCATTTGCAACATGAACACAAAAATGCGCGCATTGCCTCCCGGGAAATGTTTACGGGCAAAAAGGATCATTGCCTGATAAAAAATGCGCACGTAATTGACGCTGCCTTTTTTGGTGCTTTCCCCTTTGTAATGGATGATGCGGGTATCGGCCAGGTAGTGGTTGCTATAGCCACCCATTTGGATGCGGTAAGACAGGTCGATGTCTTCCCCGTACATAAAAAATTGCTCGTCGAGTAAACCCACCTGATCAAGCGCCACTTTACGGATCAGTATAAATGCGCCCGACAGTACGTCTACTTCGTGATTTTGGTCTTTGGACAAATGCCCCAAATGGTAGCGGTTAAAAACCCCGGACTTGGGAAAAATGCGCGATAAGCCGAATGTTTTGCAAAAAGCTACAAAGGGCGAAGGGAAACCCCGTTTGGACTCGGGTAAAAACACCCCCGTGCCGTCGATCATCTTCACCCCCAACGCTCCAGCACGGGGGTGTTTTTCCATAAAATCCAGGCTGCTGCGCAGGGTGTCTTCAGCTATAACGGTATCGGGATTGAGCAGGAGGATAAATTCCCCTGTGGCCAGCCGAATGGCCTGGTTGTTGGCTTTCGAAAAACCCACATTGCGTTCATTTGCAATCACCTGCACTTCCGGAAAACGCGCTTGCACCATTTGTACCGACCCATCTCTGGAGGCATTGTCCACTACCCATACCTCTACCACCAAACCTGCTGCTGCCCGCCGGACGGCCAACAAGGCTTGTTCGAGGAAAAATTTTACGTTGTAGTTGACGATGATGATGCTCAGTCTCATAGGGTTCGGGGGTTTGAGGGTTCGGGGGTTCGTAGTTCGGGGGTTCGGTTAACCCTCGAACCTTCGAACTACGAACCCCCGAACCCCCTATTCCTGTCTCTGATACGGTATCCGGGCCACAATCGACCTCCCCAAGGTAAGTTCGTCGGCGTATTCCAGCTCCCCCCCGAAGGATACCCCGCGGGCGATGGTGCTGATGTTCACCTGCAGGTCTTTCACCCGTTTGGAGATGTAAAAAATGGTAGTTTCTCCTTCGATGGTCGGACTAATGGCCATCACGATTTCTTTGACCTCGTTTGTGGTAATTCTTTGTACCAGGCTATCAATGGTAAGTTCAGATGGTCCAACCCCTTCCAGCGGAGAAATGACCCCTCCCAGAACGTGGTACAAACCGCGGTATTGGCCAGTATCTTCGATGGCCATGACATCGCGGATACTTTCAACGACACAAACCACCTGGTGGTCGCGGCGGGCATCGCGGCAAATCATGCACAATTCCTCGTCGGAAAGATTGTGGCAAACTTTACAGGATTTGATTTCACGACGCATTTTTACGATGGCATCACCAAACTGATCCACCGTATCTACTTCGCGGGTGACCAGGTGCAAAACCAAACGCAATGCGGTCTTTTTACCAATACCAGGCAGGCTCGCAAATGCGTTTACGGCGTCTTCAAGAAGTTTGGATGAGAAGTTCATAAGCACAAAGATAGATACTAACGTAAAATTTTCTTCAAACAAATTGGCGTGCTATCGGTATTACTGTAAATTTGGTCGCGAATTTAGTAATTCTGTAAAAACGACAAAAAGCAAAACATATGGCTGAAGTCATCCGGATGCCCCGCATGAGTGACACGATGGAAGAGGGCAACATCATTGGTTGGTTGAAAAAAGAAGGCGACCGTGTGGAACCGGGGCAAACCCTGGCAGAGGTGGAGACGGACAAAGCCACGATGGAATTGGATGCTTTTGTAGAAGGCGTCATCCTACATATTGCCGTAAAAGAAGGCCCCGTAGCCATTGATGGGGTGATTGCCGTCATTGGTCAACCTGGCGAAGATTGGCAAGCAGTACTTGCCGCAGCCAACGGCAGCAGCGCTGCCGCACCTACGGCCAATGGACAAAGCACGCCCTCGGCTGCGCCCGTAGCTGAAGTACCCGCTGCCGCCGCTGTAGGTGAAGACAGCCGCATCAAGGCTTCTCCACTCGCCAAAAACATCGCCAAAGAATCGGGCGTAAGCCTCGAACAAGTGGTGGGTTCTGGAGATCAGGGGCGCATTGTCAAGAAGGATGTTGAAGCATTCCTCGAAGGTAAAGGTGCTACCGCAGTAGTTACGCCTACGCCCGCAGTTACACCTCAACCAAGCCCAAGTCCTACTCCTGCTGCGAAAGCAGAGCCAGCTAGCGTTCCTTTTGCCTTCAATGCTGGCGGTAGTAACTTTGAAGAAGTTGGCGTGAGCCAAATGCGCAAGGTGATCGCACGCCGATTGGGTGAGAGTTTGTTTACGGCACCCCATTTCTACCTGACCATCGAAATCAACATGGACCGGGCGATCGCTATGCGCAAACAATTGAATGAGGTTTCTCCTACCAAACTTTCTTTCAACGATTTGGTCATCAAAGCCGTAGCTGCTTCCTTGACCAAACACCCTGCGATCAACTCCTCCTGGCTGGGCGATAAAATCCGCTACAACAAAGACATCAACATTGGTGTAGCTGTAGCCGTTGAAGATGGGCTGTTGGTTCCGGTGATCCGTTACGCCAACATGAAGACCATGTCCCAAATCAATACCGAGGTGAAAACCCTGGCCGGGAAAGCCAAAGAACGCAAGCTGCAACCCGATGAAATGCAGGGCAATACCTTCACCATTTCCAATCTGGGGATGTTCGGCATCGACGAATTTACGGCCATCATCAATCCACCAGATGCCTGTATCCTGGCGGTCGGGGGTATTTTTGAAAAACCCATTGTCAAAAATGGCGAAATCGTGGTCGGCAATACCATGAAAGTGACGCTGTCTTGCGACCACAGGGTGGTTGACGGAGCGACGGGTGCACAGTTCTTGCAGACGTTCAAAGACATTATGGAAGAGCCGATCAAGCTGTTGGTATAGTGGTCAGCTATCAGCTATGAGCCATCAGCCATCAGCTTTGAGCGGTCAGCTATGAGCCATCAGCTTTATTCAGCATCAAACATTTTGACTAATCTGGTTGTTGCTGATAGCTGATTGCTCATAGCTGATAGCTGAAAAAATGAAAAAAACACTGGTATTGGGTGCATCTGAAAACCCGACAAGGGTATCTTACGATGCGGTGCGCCGTTTGCGGGCCAAGGGCCATGAAGTAGTAGCGGTAGGTTTGCGGGAAGCCAATATTTTTGGTGTAGACATTCAAAAAGGCCAGCCTCATGTCGAGGCAGTGGATACCATCACTTTGTACCTCAATCCTGAAAGACAAAAAGAATATTACGATTACATCTTAGGCTTGCAGCCGAAACGCATTATTTTTAATCCTGGGACGGAGAATTTTGAATTGGTTAGAATGGCCAAAGAAAAAGGGATAGAGACGGAGATTGCTTGTACACTGGTGATGTTGTCGATTGGGCATTATTAACCACTTACTTCACCTCCGGCATGCCACACTCCTCATCGGGCTTGCGGCCACACATTGAACACACCTGACCCTCTCCTTTGTTTCCACTGAAACTACTCGCACAAGTGCCCCGGAACTCCTTTCCGGTAAAGAGGTAGCGGATGTTGAGCAGCAAAAAAGCCAGCCCAAAAACCGTGAAGGCCGCCAGAAAAGTTTTCAAGATTTCCATACACTGAATTTTATTCCAATTAAACTCCGGTTGTGCAATTTAGGTTTAATTTTGCGGACTTGACCTGTTTATTTCATAAATAACACTCCATGCAACACAAACTCGATGCCTTTGCCCGCTTGCTCACCATCATGGACGAACTGCGCGAGCAATGTCCCTGGGATCGAAAACAAACCTTCCAGAGCCTCCGCAACCTCACCATTGAAGAGACTTATGAACTGGCCGACGCCATTCTGGAAGAAGACGTCCCCGGCATCAAGGAGGAAATTGGCGATTTGATGTTGCACCTGGTTTTTTATGCCAAAATTGCCGACGAGCAAAATAGCTTCAACATTGCCGATGCCCTCAATGCCGTATGTGACAAACTCATCAAACGCCACCCGCACATCTACGGCGATGTAAAGGTCAAAGACGAAGAAGAAGTCAAAAGGAACTGGGAACAGCTCAAGCTCAAGGAAGGCAAAAAATCGGTCCTCGCGGGCGTCCCCAAATCCTTGCCCGCCATGGTCAAAGCCTACCGCATGCAGGAAAAGACCAAACAAGTGGGTTTTGAATGGGACAACGCCGAGCAGGTTTGGGACAAAGTAGAGGAAGAAATCCAGGAGTTTAAAGAAACCCTGGAAAAGGACATGCCCCAGGCCAAACGCGAAGAAGAATTTGGCGACGTACTGTTCTCCCTGATCAATTACGCCCGCTTTGTCAACATTGACCCCGAAACCGCCCTGGAACGCATCAACCAAAAATTCAAAAAGCGCTTTGAATACATCGAAGCCAAGGCCCCCAAAGACCTCAACGACATGACCCTCGCCGAAATGGATCTTTTGTGGGAGGAAGCAAAAAACCAGTAGGGGCGATCCTGTGTGATCGCCCCCACTTTATACCACCGCCAACCCACGACTTCAGTCGTGGGAGGCCACACATATACTCAACCCACGACTTCAGTCGTGGAGACAAAGCACAACTATGAAACTCGATATCCTCGCCATCGGCGTACACCCCGATGATGTAGAACTTTCCTCCAGCGGCACAGTGCTCCGCCACATCGCCCAAGGCAAAGCCGTCGGTTTGCTCGACCTTACCCGTGGAGAATTGGGTACCCGTGGCACTGCCGAAATCCGTGCCCGCGAAGCCGCCGAATCCGCAGCGCTCATGGGGGCTTTGGTCCGCGTTAACCTGGACATGGCAGATGGACTTTTTCAATACAATCCTGAAAACATCCACAAAATCATCCAGGTCATTCGGACTTACCAACCCGAAATTGTACTGGCCAACGCCCTGGACGACCGCCATCCCGACCACGGCCGAGCCGCCAAACTCTGCGCCGATGCGTGCTTTTATGCAGGTTTGGCCAAAATAGAAACCTTCGACTCCACTGGAAATCCCCAGGAACGTTGGCGTCCCAAAGCCGTCTACCACTACATCCAGGACCGCAATCTCCAGCCTGATTTTGTAGTAGACATCAGTGATTATTTTGAAAAAAAGATGGAATTGATCCTGACGTTCCGCTCCCAATTCTATTTGCCGAGCGCGGATGAATACAGCCAGGAGTTGAGCACCCCCATCTCTGGTGAAGATTTTATGGCGTTTATGCGGGCAAAAGCGCGTTCGTATGGGCGGGACGCCGGATTTACTTATGCCGAAGCATTCAATGTAGCGCGTACTCCCGGAGTCTTGAATTTATTTGATTTAGTATGAAGTAGTTGGAACTTTTTTTTTCAAATTAACATTGTATATTTATTTTATTATAAAACCCTAAACCTATATTATGGAAATCCTGGATGATCAAAACCGCCAGTTGAGTTTTTGGGGCGAAGGCTCTAAACTCTTCGGAATCTTTATTGTCAACATGCTCCTTACCCTGCTCACCTTGGGGCTGTATTACCCCTGGGCGCGGGCTGCTACCCTGAAATACCTCTACCAGGAGACCGAATTTGAAGGCAGTCGATTTACTTTTCATGGCACCGGGAAAGAAATGTTTATCGGTTTCATCAGGGCCGTGGGCATCATTCTCGCCCTTTATCTGGTGCTTTTCATTTTTATTTGGCTGGATAATTCTTTTTTCGCCTTTATTGGTTTCCTCATTTTTTTCGCCGGGACGGCTTTACTGACGCCCATTGCCATTCATGGGGCCATGCGCTACCGTATGTCGCGTACCTCCTGGCGAGGCATTCATTTCGGTTACCGCGGCCAATTGTCGGAGTTGATCCGCATTTGTATCCAGGGATTTTTACTCACTCTGGTCACTTTTGGCATTTACAGTTTTTGGTTTGAAATAAAACTGCGCCGCTACGTCATTGACCATATTCGTTTTGGCAATGCTGAATTTTCGTTTAAAGCCAATGGAACCGATTGGTTTGCACTCAACCTTGCAGGCTACTTCATTACCCTCATCACCTTGGGTATCTATGGTTTTTGGTGGATGAAAGACCGCCTGAAGTTCCTTTTCTCCCATGTCCGTATCCAACAAGACGAAGAAACCATTAAAGTCCGCACCCACTTTACGGCGGGCAATTTTTTCGAGCTGACGATCATCAATGGGCTTTTGATGGTGTTCACCCTGGGCCTGGCTACGCCTTGGGTGATGATTCGCAACATCAAATACATCTTTGACAACCTGACCTTGGAAGGTGCATTTGATGCAGACGCCCTCGAACAAACCGAAGATGATTACCGCGATGCTACCGGTGATGATTTGATGGATGCCCTGGACATGGGTTTAATGTAAGTGCTGGAACCTTATTAATCGACATTTTCAACTTGATCTTTTGAATTTCATCTTCCTTATTTTTTCATTACAATGCGCTGCATTGCGCTTCAAAAATAAGTCGCTGAAATCCAAAATCTCGGCGTTGAATTCTGTCGATTAACAAAGTTCCAGCACTTAATACCACAACTCCACATGCAAGATTACGCAGTAAAATATTACGATGGTCAATCGTCCCGCAGCATGAATGCTTTTCTCATGCTGCGGGACGATCATTGGCTGATCCTCTACCGGGATGCCAACGCAGTAGAACAAACCGTGCGTTGGGAACTCGATCAGATCAAAAAAATCGATACGGGAAGTGCCCTGAACACTTTCCATTACGGCGACTTTCCCCACCAAAGTATGGAAGTTGAGGAACCAGATTTTTTGCAGGATTTGGGCAAAAAATACCCTGGCCACAATTTCGTCAACCCCGCTTACCACAGAGTACTCAGTGGGGGCTGGAAAACCATGTCCATCCTGATCGCAGTGACGATTGGCCTCCTGGCTTTATTTGCGTTTGTCATTGTGCCGAATGGCGCCTCCTGGATAGCGGGTAATGTACCCCGCAGTTTTGAAATCGAGCTGGGCGAAGATGCCTACGCTGCTTTCATCGCTACACAAGACGAAGACTCTCTACGCTCGCGTTTGCTCAATCGTTTTGCCCAACAAATTAATTTTGATACGGATTACAAGATCAAAATTACCGTGGTAGAGTCCAGCGAGATCAATGCCTTTGCTTTACCCGGTGGGCGCATCGTGGTCTTTTCTGGCCTACTCGACCGAATCAAATCCGCCGAAGAACTGGCCGCACTGCTGGGACACGAAGTGGGGCACGTCAAACACCGCCACAGCATCAAAGCGCAAGTGCGCAGCCTTTCTACCTACTTGTTCGTATCGATTTTGTTGTCGGACATCAATGGGGTAACCGCAGTCTTGATCGACAATGCCAAGATGCTCAGCACCCTGAGTTACTCCCGCAAACTCGAACACCTGGCCGACGAGGAAGCTCTGGCGGTTTTGGAAAAAAACCAGATTGACCAGCATGGTTTGGTGGATTTGTTCAAAACCTTGCAGGGCGAAGCGGGGAAAGATCCAGAATTTCTGAAGTTCATCAGCTCACATCCGCTGACGCAGGATCGGATGGCTTTTGCTAAAAAAGTGGCAGATGGACAAAAGGAGTTAGAAGAGTATCGGGATTTGGAAGGGATTTGGAGGAAAATCGAAACTGGGGAGTAGTAACTACAAGCTTCAATGAAGATACACACCAAACTGGCAGCTATTTTAGCTGCGATAGTGCTTCTTTTGACTGCATGCGGAAGGACAAACCACAAAAAAACGGATAAGGTTTCGCTTGACAGTACTTCATCCGAAGAACGCAGCGATGAACAACAGACCAGCTATTATGGCCCCCTTGTGGATACGATTCTGCATCATAGCCAAATAAAATTTAAACAAATAAAAAAAGACAACATCACCTTTTATTACGAATCGGATCCTTTCTTTGATCAGCACATCCATGAGTTGGTCCATGAGGCAATTGTTTCCAGAAATCACTGTATCAGCTTATTGGGAAACAAAAAGACATCATACAACGTAAAGATTATTTATTTCAACGACCGAGAGAAATTGCGGCCTTTCATCAAGATGGCCCCAAAAGGTTTGGCCTTACCCGATGCTTATACCCTACTGATTGCCACCAACGATTCAACGAGGGCTTACCATACCCATGAATTGATGCATATTGTCTCTATCCATCAATTCGGAGGTTATGCGGTTGAACCAGCGAGTTGGATACAAGAAGGTATTGCTGTATCCGCCGATAATCCGTGCTTGGGTTATCCCATCCATGCCATTGCTGCGAATTTATTGTACACGAAGAAACTGGCTCCACTCGATACTTTGTTTTATCAATTCAGAACCCTTCCCGATATAGAAGGCTATCTACAAGCAGGAAGTGTGGTACAGTTTTTTTTGGAGAAGTATGGATTAGCTAAATTTGAGACCCTCTGGAAAAAAGGAGTAAAAAACATCGAATCAATTATCCATCAAAGCAAAACCGACTTTGAAAAAGAATACCATCGTTTCCTTCGGAAAACTTACCCTCAACCACCGGAGATAAATTGGACATTGCTCAATGAGAAAGGTTGTGGTTAAGGACAGATACCGAAGCGCAACACTCCCCCACCCTCACCACCTCCCCAATCACCACAATACCTGGCGCATTCACATCCACCTCGTGTAAGCGAGTTGCAATGTTCCCCAATTGAGCAATCGTGGTATGTTGATTGTCCAGGGTCGCATTCTGGATAATGGCAATGGGTGTCTCTGCTCCCCGAAACTGCCCAAACAACTCCGCAATGGCCTGAATTTTGCGCACCCCCATCAGCAACACTACGGTCGCATCCGATTGTGCTGCCTTTTCCATGTCAGCGGCAAAAGCCCCATCCACCGTCGTAGCCGTCAACACCCAAAAACTGTTGCTTAGTCCTCGAGAGGTCACCGGAATTCCAGCTGCTGCTGGACCGGCAATGGCGCTGCTGATGCCCGGAATCACCTCGATCTGCTGAATGCCATGCGCACGGGCAAACTCAATTTCTTCCATGCCGCGACCAAACACAAAAGGATCGCCTCCTTTTAACCGCACCACATGCCCATACTGGTGGGCTGATTCAACGATCAGTTGATTGATCTCTGTTTGGGTAGCGCAATGGCTGCCACTGCGTTTTCCTACGTATATTTTGCGTACACAAGTGGGAATCTCGGCAATCAGATCGGGGCGAACCAGGGCATCATACAACACGACATCCGCCATTTGTAAGGCTTTCCAGCCTTTACGCGTAATCAAATCCGGGTCTCCAGGGCCTGCTCCCAACAGGGTCAAACGTGGAGTTTTGTGACGCATTACCATATTCGTAGCTTTTGTTATGGACAAAATTAAGTATTTTTACGGATAAAAACTTGTATTACTTAAATTATTACGTAGTTTTGCTAATAAAAATCTACGTACATGATGCGAATAATCGTAATCGGCAACGGCATGGTGGGCTATAAATTCTGCGAAAAGTGGCTCGCACAAGCCCCCCAGGGTACGTACGAACTGCAGGTATTTGGTGAAGAGCCGCGCCCAGCGTACGACCGGGTGCACCTGAGCGACTATTTTTCCGGGAAAACCGAACAAGACCTTTATCTGGCTCCGGCGGAGTGGTATGCCGACCATGGCATTACCCTCCACCTGGGCGAATTGGTGACGCAAATTGACCGCGAGGCCAAAACGCTGAGCACCCATAAGGGTCTGGTCTTCACATATGATAAACTCATCCTTGCTACAGGATCAGCCCCTTTTGTGCCCCTTATCACGGGTACCGACAAGCAAGGCGTATTTGTTTATCGCACCATTGAGGATCTGGAGCAGATCACCCAATATGGCATGAAGCTCGCAGCAAAAGGTGTTGCAACTCCCGCTGCGGTGCTGGGCGGCGGCCTGCTGGGGCTCGAAGCAGCCAAGGCTGTGCGCGATTTAGGGTTGGAGACGCACGTCGTGGAATTCGCGCCCCGGCTCATGCCTCGGCAATTGGACGAAAGAGCCGGAGACCTGCTGCGTGAAGCCATTCAAGGCATTGGCGTGCAGGTTCACCTCAGCAAAAACACCCGTCTGATTGCCGGGCAAGAGCGCATCAGTCACCTGGAGTTTGTGGATGGCAGTTCCCTGCCCACCGAGATGCTGGTCATCTCTGCTGGCATCCTGCCACGGGATGAACTGGCTAGTTTAGGTGGCCTGGAAGTAGGTCCACGCGGTGGAGTCGTGGTAGACGAGTACATGCGGAGTTCCGATCCCAGCGTGTACGCCATTGGTGAAGTGGCCTTGTATCAGGGAATGGTGTATGGCCTGGTGGCCCCTGGCTACGAAATGGCCGAAGTGGCCGTGGGCAATATTTTGGGCAAAACCACTAGTATGAGCCCGGTGGTAGACCTGTCTACGTCCCTTAAACTGATCGGTATCGATGTAGCTAGTTTTGGCGACGTGTTTGGCACCCAGGCTCCCCACCGCGCCATTGTGTTTGAAGACAAACTCAAGGGCATCTACAAACGCCTGAACGTTTCGGAAGATGGGAAAAAACTCCTGGGTGGTATCCTCGTTGGCGATGCCAGCGACTACAATCAGTTGTTGCAAATTTATAAAAACGGCATCACCCTGCCGCCCGAACCCGAAGCCCTGATCGTCAAACTTGCTGGCGGAGAATCGGTTTTTGGCAGTGTGCTTGACTTGCCCGATGCAGCGGTCATTTGTTCTTGTGAAAGTGTCAGCAAAGGCCAGATTTGTGCGGCCGTGATCGAAGCAGGTTGCGAAACCCTCAAAGCCATCACCAAATGCACCAAAGCCATTAGTGGTTGCGGGGGTTGTAAACCCATGGTGGACGACTTGCTCAAAGGCACCCTCAAGGCCATGGGCAAAACCGTAAAAGAAACCGTGTGTGAACACTTCCCGCACAGCCGACAAGAACTGTTCGACATCGTCAAAGTAAAAAATTACACCCGCTTCGAAACCGTCATCGCCGAGCACGGCACGGGCTATGGTTGTGAGGTGTGTAAACCGGTTCTCGCTTCCATATTCGCCTCCATCCACGCCGAAACCGCCGTGGCGCAAAGTGGCATTCAGGATACCAACGACCGCTTTTTGGCCAACATCCAACGCAACGGGACGTATTCCGTCGTGCCGCGGATTCCCGGGGGAGAAATTACCCCCGAGAAGCTGATCGCCATTGGTGAAGTGGCCCAAAAATATGACCTCTATACCAAAATCACGGGTGGCCAGCGCATCGATCTTTTTGGTGCCCGCCTCGACGACTTACCTTTCATCTGGGAAGAACTCATAGCCGCTGGTTTTGAGAGTGGTCACGCCTACGGCAAAGCCCTGCGCACCGTCAAAAGTTGTGTAGGCTCCACCTGGTGCCGCTTCGGGATGCTGGACAGCGTGAGCTTCGCCATTGAGGTAGAAGAGCGCTACAAGGGCATCCGTGCGCCGCACAAGATCAAGGGCGGCGTGTCGGGTTGTATCCGTGAATGTGCCGAAGCCCGGGGCAAGGATTTTGGCATCATCGCCACCGAAGAGGGTTGGAACCTCTATGTGTGCGGCAACGGCGGCGCCAACCCCAAACACGCGGTGTTATTGGCTGAAAAAATCGACTCACAAACTTGTTTGCGCTACCTCGACCGCTTCCTGATGTTTTACATCAAAACCGCTGGGCCACTGGTGCGCACCGCGCCCTGGTTGGAAAAAATGGCCGGGGGCATCAATTACCTGCGCGAAGTGATTGTCAACGACTCCCTCGGCATCGGTGCCGAACTGGATGTGGACATGGCCAACCTGATTAGCAACTACCAATGTGAATGGAAAGAAGCGGTGGAAAATCCGGCCATCCGGGCCCGCTTCAAACACTTCGTCAATAGTGAAGAAACGGATGAGAACATCAAATTTGTAAGCTTACGGGAGCAGAAAATGCCAAGAGCTTGGTAGAGGGTTCGGGGGTTCGTAGTTCGGGGGTTCGAGGGTTGGTCCTCCGCTCTTGAGCTTTCCCCCAAACCCTCGAACCCTCGAACCCTCGCTCCCCCGAACCCTCAAACCTTCCAATTATGCAAACCTTACTTTCCAAATACACTCCCGTCACGGAGTCCGAAGTCAAAATCTGGTTCAAAGCCGGACCAATCCATGCTTTTCCCGACAATGCGGGTGCCTGTGTCAAATACCAGGACAAACAAATTGCGGTCTTCCACTTTACGGCCCAGGGCCGCTGGTATGCCTGCCAGAATTTGTGCCCCCACCGCATGGAAATGGTGCTTTCGCGGGGCCTGATCGGCGACGAAAAAGGGGAACCCAAAGTAGCCTGCCCCATGCACAAACGCACTTTTTCCCTCTTGACTGGCGAAAACCTGACCGGAGATTGCGGCACCATTGCCGTGTACCCCGTGAAGGTAGCCGACGGGGAAGTGTACATTGGGTTCAGTTGAAAAGTTTAGGGTTGAAGAGTTGAAGAGTAGTTTAAAAGTTGATGAGACGATTCTCAATTTTCATGACCAATTGAATGGAAATGACGAGATGGTCTTTACAACCTTGAAACTTTCAAACTACTCTTCAACCTTTCAACTTTTCAACTCTTCAACTTTCCTTACCTTTAGCCACCTATGGCACCATTGTTTTCCCATATCGCGAACGAGACGATTGACTCGGCCACATTTTCCCGCCTGCGTCGCCTGTACGTCCTGGCACTCGGGGCGATTGCCCTGGCTATTGTCAGCGGGCAATTGTTGATTCAGGATCACCTGCGCAAACAAACCGACGACTCGCGGGTGGTCAATGTAGCCGGGCGGCAACGCATGCTCAGCCAGCGCATCACCAAACAAGTGTTGCTGCTCGCCGCCGGGGCGCAGCCCGATTCCTTGCGCAACCTCCGGCAACAACTGCGCAAAGACATCTGGGTTTGGCACCAGGCCCACCAGGGTTTGCAAGCGGGCGATCTGAAGCTGGGTTTACCAGGACACAACAGTACCGCCATCCGCGCCATGTTCCGGGAGGTCAATCCCCATTTTGAAGCCATGTACGGAGCCGTGCGCAACATCGCCGATGCCTCTACCGCTGGACAAGCCCGGGTGGACTCCAATCTGCTGGCGCAAGTCTTGCGCAATGAAAAACGCTTCGTGGCCGAAATGGACCAGATCGTGTTTCAATACGACGCCGAATCCAAAGCCAAGGTCAACGAGATCAAACGCATTGAATGGATTTTGCTGTTGGTGGCCTTGTTCATTTTGCTGGTGGAGTTTTGGTTCATTTTCCGTCCAGCCGCCATCCACGTGCGGGAAGCCCTCCAGCGTTTGTTGCACTCCGAGCAGGAAGCCAAACGCCTGGCCAAAGAAATGGAGCAATTGTACCGCGCCAAAGAGAGTTCGCTGCAAGAATTGCGGGCGCTCACTTTTGCTGTAGACCAAGCGGCGCTGTTTGCCAACTGCAGCACTGCCGGACAAGTGCGCTACCTCAGCGAGAAGTTTCGGCAATTGTTGGGCTACGAACAAAAGCCCCTGCACGGTCGCCTGTCAGAAATCATCAGCGCAGACGAGGCTGGCCAACAGGCCATCGATGAATGCATCCAAAAAGCGCGCTCGCGCATCAGCACCAGCGAAATCCAGATCAGCACCCGCGATGGCCGCAAACTGTGGCTTGAAATGTCGGTCATCCCCGTCAGCGGCGGCGGCCTGGCGCAGGATTTGCTGATCTTGTGCTCCGACATCACCTATCGCAAAGAAGCCCTGCAAGAAATAGAACGCCTCAACCAGGAGCGTTTTGACGAACAAATGCGCCAGCAGGTGCTGCGCTCCGCCCAAATCGTCGAGGCTCAGGAAGAGGAACGCAAACGCATCGCCCGCGACATGCACGACGGCATCGGCCAAATGCTCACCGCCCTCAAATTCAACCTGGACGCCCTCGACCTCAGCCAAACGGAAAAGGCCCAGGCCAAACTGGAAAAACTCCAGCAACTGACCGTAAAACTCATCCAGGGCGTGCGCATGGTGACTTTCAACCTCACCCCGCCCGAACTCAGCGACTATGGCATCGCCACCGGCCTGGCCCGCATGGCCGCCGAGCTGAGCAAACTCACCGGCAGCAACATCCTCTTCGAAAACCGCAGCAACTTCAACGGACGCCTGGATACCGTGGTGGAAACCAACCTCTACCGCATCACCCAGGAGGCGGTGAACAACGCCGTGAAATACGCCCAAGCCAATTTCATCCTGATCCGCATCTCCCACACCGAAAAAATGCTGAGCATCGTCATCGATGATGATGGCAAAGGATTCGACCCGGATGAGGTGGAACAAAAAAACGACGGAAGCGGCATGGGGCTGTCTTTTATGCGCGAAAGAATGCAGTTTATTCAGGGCCGGATGTTCATTCATTCGGAAGTGGGGGAAGGAACGAGGATTACGTTGAATGTGGGATTGGGGTGAGTAAAGAAATCGCCATAAACAAAAAATAATTACAATTGTATTTTTATTAAACTTTTCGTATCTTTATCCACGATAAAACTCAAAATCTACTCAAGCGATGCTGGCAAATCTTGATAACGAGGTCTATTTCAAAAAAGTCTTTACCGATGTGGAGGTGTTCACTGCATTTGTAAAAGACGTTTTGGGCATAGAGTTGCACATCGACAAAGTGGAAACCGAAAAAGTTTTGCCAAGTAAGGTCGGTGCCATCAAATTCAAAATGGATTTATTTGCGGAAGACAAAGCAAGCAGAACCATTGTAGAGATCCAAAAGGTAGATTACGATTACACTTATGATCGTTTTACCCATTATTTTTTAGGCAACCTGATTGATGTACAAAGGAGCAGCAAAACCTATGCTTTTGCCAAAGAAGTGTACATCATTGTGGTGGTCACCTCGGCTTATCGCATCAGCGACAAAACCGGAAAACCGATCAAAGACGATGTGTTGATTACCGATGTAAATCCACGTACGCTACAAGGCGAAATCAGGGACATGTACAACCACAAAATGGTCATTTTAAATACCACCAATGCCGACCAAAATACCCCTCCGGAAATACGCGATTGGCTGGATCTGATCATTCAATCGATGCAAAATCCCGATCACCCCAAAATCAATACCCAAAAACCAGCGATTGTTAAAGCGGCAAAATTGGCTGAGTTCGACGATATTACGCCAGAACAATTGGCCGAGGCCAAAGAGCAGGAAATGCGCAAAGAAGCCATGGCCTACTACGAAAATGAAAACCGCAAACTGATTGTAGAGGCTGAAAAAAAATTGAAGGATGACAGCATCAAAAAAGCCTTGTTACAGGGTAAATTGTCGAAGGTGGAAATTGCTGAATTGTTTGAGGTGACGGTGGGGTATGTAGAGGGGCTGGCAGGGTGAGATAGGATTCGTTCAGAAGTGGAGAAGGGAGAGGGATTATTGTTTTATTGCTTGCTTAATTGGTTTAATTTGATTATCTTGCGGGAGATTATTTTTGTGGAGAGGTGAAGCTATATTATCAGGGAAAAGATTAAGCGGAATGCTGAACTAATTAATAAGACGCAATGTGGGTTTTAATTAGTCGTTTGTTGAGGTAGTACAATTGTCCTCTGCAAACACAAGAAAAATGAAATATGCCAGGAATAAATTTATCTGATTTTTTTAAAGAAAAACGAAGTGCTTCAGAAATCAAATCTGAAATACTTAACGAGTATTTTAAAGCATGGGCAGCTATACTACTCAAAGGACAAAGCTATAAACAAATTGAGAAAATACTCTATGTCGATTTGTTTTCGGGGCCAGGATTGTACGAAAATGGAAGTCAGTCAACACCAATAAAAATTTTAAATAGTATCTAGAGCGTATCTCAAAACTGTCTGAGTAAAATAATAATACAAGCAAGCCTTAAAAAAGCTTCAAAGTTGGCTTGATAGTACTCATATCGCACAATACAACGGCGAAAATTCTGAATCCAGGCAAAGA
>Ga0209717_1002843_pt1 | contig 15968 bp, 13 predicted proteins | sample AD_UKC048_MetaG_FD_184418 | JGI IMG/M metagenome (GOLD analysis project Ga0209717, IMG submission 184418) | Active sludge microbial communities of municipal wastewater-treating anaerobic digesters from USA - AD_UKC048_MetaG (SPAdes) (version 2) | ecosystem: Engineered > Bioreactor > Anaerobic >... | reverse complement strand
TGACGAACTCAACGTCATCGAGCGCGGAAAGAACTACGGCTGGCCGACAATCACCTACGGGACGGAATATGCGGACAGCGCCAAAATCGGCGAGGGCACGGCCAAGAGCGGCATGGAGCAGCCCGTCACGTGGTGGGGGCCCATCTCCATCGCGCCCAGTGGCATGGCCTTCCTCACCAGCGACCGGTACCCGGGCTGGAAAGGCCAGATGTTCATCGGAAATCTACGCGGCCGTGCGCTGCTGCGCGTCAAACTCGACGGGCGCAAAGTGATTGAACAGCAGCGACTGGTGACCGGCCTCCTGGAGAGGATTCGCGATGTTCGCCAGGGGCCTGACGGTTGGCTTTATGTCGTCACCAACAGCCCCGAGGGCCGGATCATCCGAATCGAGCGCTGAGCAGTTCAAATGCCGGCCCGAATGTAGCCCCGAAACGATTTCTTGAAGCTGACCAGCGCCCAGGCCAGCGGGTACTTCAGTGCATCGACCCAGGGCCGCTCTCCCGGCGCGCGGGGTACCACCCCCAGCTTGCGCAGGAAGCGGTTCAGGATGTGCAGGTGTGCCGCCCTGCGCGTCACATCCGTGTAGAAGACGACACCGATACTGATCGAGACGCCGTCACCCGGCGTCGTCCAATCCGTTTCGCTACGCGTCATGTGCGGCGACGTGCTCGGGAAGTAAACGCCATCGCCCGGGCCTACGTCGAACTCGTGGCTGCGTTCGCGGAATCCGTCCTTGAGCCTGACATTGTCCAGACTGGCATTCACGATGAACGTCTCTCGATCGACCGTGGGCACCACGTGAGTGTCGGTTGGCTCCCATACATTCATCGTCTTCCGGCCTCTGATCTGCAGCCAGAAGTTGTTCTCACGATCGATGTGGAACGGCGTGACCGAAGGTGGCGCGGAGACGAAGATGAACCCCCCGACATTGAACATGCCGGGCTCCTGAGGCTCGACGAGCGAGCGCACATTGGCCGCAATCTCGTCGAGCAATTCGCGATAGGGTTGATGGGTTTCGACGTTGTACAGCGCCACCCAGGAGCCGGATTCCTCGATGTGCGCGAAGACTTCGTCAATGCCACGCCCGCCGGGGTCAACCGCGTCATGCTCGAACGGCGCATTCTGGCGGGCCCCTGGCATGATGAAACGGCACTGCTTCGTGCTGTAGAGAACCTTAGCCAGTTTGGCCAACTCCGGCAGTTGGAACAACGGATGATCTTGAAAGGTGTGCCGAATGGCCTGCACTCGTGCGGTCGAGAATCGGCCCGGATCGTCCACCGAGATCTCGAAACGCCGCGGCTGATGCGGTGCGGCCATCGCCGATTCGGTTGTTGGGAAACCGGCGGTGAGATCTGGAGTGATTGACATGGCTTGCTGATTGGAAGGCGCCACCCCAGTATAGAAGCGGGCATTTGCCGAGCCAGCCCTGCACTTGAGGGCCTTGCCCTGTCGAGTATTCACGGCGCAAAGCAAAAAGGCACCCGAAGGTGCCTTTGCCGAAGATTCCGCTCAAGGGTCATTGCTGACCAGGAATGGATGGCGGAGTGGACGGGGCTCGAACCCGCGACCCCCGGCGTGACAGGCCGGTATTCTAACCAACTGAACTACCACTCCGCGTGGCCGGCAACTTCAGGATTGCTCCTCAAGCGCTGCCGAAACTTGGCGTCCCCTAGGGGATTCGAACCCCTGTTACAACCGTGAAAGGGTCGTGTCCTAGGCCTCTAGACGAAGGGGACTTGAACTCCTTCGACTCAAAACCGCGCTGTGCATACCTTGGCAAACTTGGTGGAGGTAAGCGGGATCGAACCGCTGACCTCTTGCATGCCATGCAAGCGCTCTCCCAGCTGAGCTATACCCCCGTTTTGATGCCGTTGGTGCAGCAGTCGCAGTTTCAAGCGAGACTACGATTATAGCCAGCTTTTCAGACGTCCTGCAATCTGCGCAGCACCATCTCGCGAGGGAAGAGTTCGAGCACGGCATCGATCGACGGCGTCTGGGCGCGCCCGCACACGAGCACGCGCAGGGCCGGCGCCAGTTGCGGCATCTTCAGACCGTGAGTGGCCAGCGTTTCCTTCATGGCGGCGGCGATCGTGCCCTTGTCCCAGTCGATTGCGGCCAAGCGGTCACGAAGCGACTGAAGTGCAGGCCGAACGGCCGCCGTGACGTGCGCCGCCACATCCTCATCGCGCGGCTTGACGTCGACGAAGTACATGCCCAGCCAATCGGCCAGCTCGGCCAGCGTGGCGCAGCGATCCTTGAAGACGGCGCACATCCGTTGCAGACGTTCGTCGGCACTCAGGCCGACACCACGCAGCGCAAACTGGCGAACCACGCCGCGCGCCAGCGCCTCGTCGGGCATGCCCTTCATGACATGAGCGTTGACCCAGTTCAGCTTCGCCGCATCCCACTGCGCCGGGCTGCGCGCCAGGTGGTGGCCGTCGAACCAGGCGACCAACTGCTCGCGGCCGAACAGTTCGTCGTCGCCGTGGCTCCAGCCCAGCCGTGCGAGGTAGTTGATCATCGCCTCCGGCAGGTAGCCACTCTCCTCGTACTGCATCACGCTGACCGCGCCATGCCGCTTGGAGAGCTTGTCGCCGTCCGGGCCGAGGATCATCGGAACGTGGCCGTACTCGGGTAGTTCGGCTCCGAGCGCGCGCAGGATGTTGATCTGGCGCGGCGTGTTGTTGACGTGGTCGTCACCGCGGATCACGTGGCTGATCTGCATGTCCCAGTCGTCGACCACCACACAGAAGTTGTAGGTCGGCGTGCCGTCGGGGCGGCTGATGATCAGGTCGTCAAGTTCGCGGTTGCTGATCGTGATCGGGCCCTTGACCATGTCATTCCAGGTCACATCGCCATCGACTGGATTGCGAAAGCGGATCACCGCCGGCACATGCTGTGGCACCTCCGGCAGCTTCTTGCCCGACTCCGGGCGCCAGCGTCCGTCGTACCGGGGTTTCTCACCTCGTGCACGTTGCGCCTCGCGCATCGCGTCGAGCTCTTCCGGCGTGCAGTAGCAGCGGTACGCTGAGCCCTCTGCCAGCATCTTCGCGATGACCTCGCGATAGCGGTCGAGCCGCTTCATCTGATAGAACGGCCCCTCGTCGTAGTCGAGTTCGAGCCATTGCATCGCGGCGATGATCTGGTCGACCGCCTCCTGCGTCGAGCGCGCGACGTCGGTGTCCTCGATACGCAAGATGAAGTCGCCGCCATGATGGCGCGCGAACGCCCACGAGAACAGCGCCGTGCGTGCGGTGCCGAGGTGGAGAAAGCCCGTCGGCGACGGTGCGATGCGGGTGCGGACTCTGCGGGTCATGGTTCGGTTCGGATTCAAAGCGTCGCCAGCCCGCGCAGCAGGTCGGCCTGGATGTCGCGCACATCGTCCAGCCCGACGGCCACGCGGATCATGCCCTGCGTGATGCCTGCAGCTTGGCGCTGCTCTTCGGTGAGCCGCCCGTGCGAGGTGCTCGCCGGGTGGGTGATGGTGGTCTTGGTATCGCCCAGATTGGCGGTGATCGAGCAGACTTGAGTGTGGTCGATCACGTGGAACGCGTTCCGGCGCGCACTGGCCGCAGCTTCGGCCCGTACGACGAAGGACACCACCGCCCCGCCGCTGCCCGATTGCTGCGCCATGGCCAACTGGTGCTGGGGGTGCGATTCCAGCCCAGGATAGAAGACTCTTTCAACCTGCGACTGCCCCTCGAGCCAGCGCGCCAGTTCGAGTGCCCGCTTGCTCTGCGCCTCCATCCGGATCGACAGGGTCTCGAGGCCTTTGAGCACCACCCAGGCATTGAAGGGCGACAGGCTCATGCCCGCGCTGCGCATCACGGGCACGAACTTCTCGTTGACCAGCGCTTCGCTGGCGCACAACGCGCCGGCGATCACGCGGCCCTGGCCATCGAGGTACTTGGTACCCGAATGGATGACCAGATCGGCCCCGTATTCGATGGGCCGTTGCAGCGCCGGCGAACAAAAGCAGTTGTCGACCGCCAGCCACGCACCCGCGCGCTTGGCAATGGCCGAAAGCGCAGCGATGTCGCACACCTCGGTCAGGGGGTTGGTCGGCGACTCGGCGAACAGCAGCCGCGTGCTGGGCTTCACCGCACGCTCCCATTCCGCAATGTCGGTCTGCGAAACGAACGTCGTCTCGACACCGAACTTCGCGAACTCTCGGCCGAACAGCATGATGGTCGAGCCGAACACGCTGCGCGAGCAGATCACGTGGTCTCCGGCTTTCAGCAGCCCCATGCCGAGCAGCAGGATCGCGCTCATGCCGCTGGAGGTGGCGATGCAGGCCTGCGCGCCCTCCAGCGCGGCCAAGCGGCGCTCGAACATCATCACCGTGGGGTTGGTGAAGCGCGAGTAGATGAATGCCTCTTCCTCGTTCGCGAATCGCGCGGCGGCCGTCGCGGCGTCGGGCTGGCGGAAGCTGCTGGTGAGGAACAGCGCCTCAGAGTTTTCGCCCCAGATGCTGGGCGGCAGGCCTTCGCGCACGGCCAGCGTGTCCAGGTGGACGCCCTCCGGCAGATCGACTCGAGGGATGCGCTTGTCGTTCATCAGCGCGACTCCGCTGCGTTCTGCAAGGCCAGGCGGGAACGTTCGTCGCCCTCCTCCTCTTCGCCCTGCGACTTGCGCTGCGCTGCCATCGTGTCGAAGTCGGCCGCGGTGATGTCGCCTGTGATGTAGACGCCGTCGAAGCACGAGGCCTCGAAGCCTTGCAGCTTCGGGTTCAAGGTCGCCACGACCTTCTTCATCGCCGACACGTCCTGGTAGATGAGCGCGTCGGCGCCGATGTACTGGCGAATCTCTTCGTTGTTGCGGTTGTGCGCGATCAGTTCGTCCTTGGTCGGCATGTCGATGCCATAGACATTCGGGAAGCGCACCGGCGGCGCGGCCGACGCCATGTAGACCTTGCGTGCGCCGGCGTCGCGCGCCATCTGGACGATCTCCTTGGAGGTCGTGCCGCGCACGATCGAATCATCGACCAGCAGCACGTTGCGCCCCTTGAACTCCGACGCGATCGCGTTGAGCTTCTGGCGCACCGACTTCTTGCGCATGCCCTGCCCCGGCATGATGAAGGTCCGTCCCACGTAGCGGTTCTTCACGAAACCCTCGCGGTAGGGCTTGCCGATCTTCTGCGCAAGTTGCATGGCCGACGGCCGGCTCGACTCCGGGATCGGGATCACCACGTCGATCTCGCTCGGCGGCATGGTGGAGATCAGACGCTGCGCCAGCGTCTCGCCCATGTTCAGCCGCGCCTGGTAGACCGACACGCCGTCCATCACCGAGTCGGGCCGCGCCAGGTAGACGTACTCGAACATGCAGGGGTTCAGGCTCGGGTGCTCGGCGCATTGCTGCGCATGCACGCGGCCTGCGAGATCGATGAACACCGCTTCGCCGGGAGCCACGTCGCGTACCAGCTTGTGCCCGGTGCCTTCGAGCGCGACCGACTCGCTGGCCACCATGGTCTCGGGGCCATCGGGCGTGTCGGCCTCGCCGAAGCACAGCGGCCGGATTCCGAACGGGTCACGGAAGGCCAGCAGGCCATGGCCGGCGATCAGCGCGATGACCGCGTAGGAGCCCTTCAATCGCTTGTGCACCGCACCTACCGCCCGGAAGATCGACTCAGGCGTGAGCGGCAGGTCGCGCGCCACCTGCTCGAGTTCGTGGGCCACCACGTTGATCAACACCTCGGTGTCGCTCTCGGTGTTGATGTGGCGTCGGTCGATGTCGAAGAGTTCCTTCTTCAGCGCCTGCGCATTGGTGAGGTTGCCGTTGTGCACCAGCACGATGCCGAACGGCGCGTTGACGTAGAAGGGCTGTGCCTCCTCTTCACTGTAGGCGTTGCCGGCCGTCGGATAGCGCACCTGTCCCAGGCCCACGTTGCCCGGCAGCCCCCGCATGTTGCGTGTGCGGAAGACGTCGCGCACCATGCCGCGCGCCTTGTGCATGAAGCACTTCGTGCCCAGCATGGTGACGATGCCGGCCGCGTCCTGCCCACGGTGCTGGAGCAGCAGCAGCGCGTCGTAGATCAGCTGGTTGACCGGCGAGCGGGAGATCACACCGACGATGCCACACATGTCATCAACTCCTGTTCATCGCAGCGTGCCGGTCAGGCACGGCGAAGGTGACCTGCCACCTGGGTCGGCAGCAGCGGCATCAAACCTTCGAGCAACGCGGCCAGAACGCCTGCACCGCGCGATTGTTGCCAGGCCATCGATTTGGCCGCCGGGGTGAGCCCGACCGCGACCGCCACCGCCAGCAGCAGCACCACGCCGCGCAGCAGGCCGAAAACCACGCCGAGGCCTCGGTCGACGATGCTCAGCGGCGTGGCGTGCAGGACGAGCCGGATCAGCCGCGCCGCGATCGCCCAGACGATCAAGGCGGCTATGAAGACCACGGCAAAGGAAACTGCCAGATTCAGCGCCGAGCCGCTCGCCCCAACCGGGATGTGCGGTGCGACCTCCGGCGAGAACCATTGCGCGGCGAACCATGCGGCGACCCAACCGACCAGCGACAGCAACTCGAACACAAAGCCACGAATCGCTCCGACGATCACCGAGATGACCAGCACCGCGATCAAGGCCGCGTCGACCCAACCGATCTGGGAGAAGTCCATGGCGCGCCGTCAGAGGGTCAGCACCACGGCGTTGAGCCCGGCGGCCTTGGCCTTGGCGAGCGCCTTCTCGGCCTCGTCGCGCGATTCGAACGGGCCAGCACGTACACGCGTGCGGTTGCCGCTCGAGGTCTCGACGACCTGCATGTAGCTCTTCAGGCCCAGCTTCTCGACCTTGCCGCGCATCTCGCGCGCGGCGGTCGCATCGGCAAAAGCTCCCACCTGCACGACAAAGCGACCCGCGTCGGGCTTGGCCGCGGTCGCCACCGGTTTCGCGGACTCCTTGCCTTCGAGCAGTGCCTTCGCGCGTGCAGACTCGGGCGCCGGCGCCGGTATCGCCGCAGGTGGACGTGTCTCGGCAACGGCTTTCTTCGGCGGTTCGACCACAGGAGCGGCAGGCTTGGTCACCGCGGCGCTGGCTGGCGCAGCCGCCACTCGCGGCACGTCGACTGCCACTTGCGGCGGTGCCTCCTCGCGCGGCACGGCCAGCGGCGCCGAGGCCTTCGTGGCGGCGGGCCGGGCCGGCGGCATGGGCAGCGCCGGCGCGCCATCCTTGCGCGGAATCTCGATGGGAATGTCGACCGGGATCGGCCGCGGCTGCGTCTCGAACACCAGCGGAAAGCCGATCACGCCGGCCATCACCAGCACCGCGGCGCCCATGAGCCGACGGCGCGCGCGGGTGCGGGCTGCCGTGATCGCGTCACCCGTCTCGGTGGGTCTGGGGGGTACGTCTGCACCGCTGTTGCGGCGCTGGAAGATGGACAGCAGACCCATGCGATGCGTCAGGTGCGATTAGGCGATGAGGGTCGGCGCGCCTCACCCACTTGCGCGAGGATGCCGGCCGCTTGCTGCGATGCTCAGCCGACGTGCCGCGCCCCGAGCCGGGGAACGCCGTCCTTCAAGACGCCGCCGACGGTGTAGAACGATCCGAAGACGACGATTCTATCAGCGGGGTCCGCTGCAGCCAGGGCTGCCGCCAGCGCTGCCTGCGGGTCCGGATGGCACTGCACCGTCACCGGCCCGGGAGCTTTGGCCCCGCTGGTGGCGTGGATCCCGGCCAGTTCCTGCGCGCGCGCGGCTCGCGGCAGCGGCAGGTCGGTGAAATGCCATGAATCCACGAGCGGCACCATGCGCGCGATGATGGCCGCCACGTCCTTGTCGCGCATGGCGCCGAACACCGCGTGCGTGCGGGGGTGGAAGCCCATCTGATCGAGGTTCTGCGCCAGCGCCGCCACCGAGTGCGGGTTGTGTGCAACATCCAGCACCAGGGTAGGCTGCCCGGCGACGATCTGGAAGCGGCCTGGCAGTTCGACGAGCGCGAAGCCGTTGCGCACCGCCTGCGCGGTGATAGGCAGCACCGAGCGCATCGCCTCGAACGCCGCCAGCGCGCCGGCGGCATTCAGCAGTTGATTGGCGCCGCGCAGGGCCGGATACGCCAGGCCGTTGTAGCGGCGCTCGCGGCCGGCCCAGTTCCATTGCTGGCGGTCGCCGGCATAGTTGAAATCGCGGCCGAACAGCCACAGGTCGGCGCCGATCTGCTCCGCCTGATCGACCACGCTGCGCGGTGGCAACGGATCGCTGACGACCACCGGCTTGCCGGCGCGCATGATGCCGGCCTTCTCGCGCCCGATCGACTCGCGGTCGGGGCCGAGGAACTCCATGTGGTCCAGGTCGATGCTGGTGATGACCGCGCAATCGGCGTCGAAGGCATTGACCGCGTCGAAGCGCCCGCCCAGGCCCACCTCAAGAATCACCAGGTCCAGCGGTGCCTGCGACAGAAGGCGCACGATCGCCAGCGTCGTGAACTCGAAGATGCTCAGCGTGATCTCGCGCCGGGCGGCCTCCACGGCCTCGAAATGCGGCAGCAGTTGCGCCGCATCGACCATGCGGCCATCGACGCGGCAGCGCTCCTCGAAATGCACCAGGTGCGGTTTGGCATACAGGCCGACGCGGTAGCCGGCCTGCAGCGCAATGGCCTCCAGCATGGCGCAGGTCGACCCCTTGCCGTTGGTGCCGGCCACAGTGATCAGCGGCACCTTGAACTCGATGCCCAGCCGCGCCCGCACCTCGACCACACGCTCCAGCGACAGGTCGATCTCGGTCGGATGCATGGCCGCGCAGTGCGCGAGCCACTGGTCGAGTGTGCTCGGAGTCATGGTGCTGGCCGACGTGCCCGCACGCTGCGGGCAGCCACGGCGCCTCTGAGTCGAATCAGGCGATGGCGTCGGCGCTGAGGCCCTGCAGCATCGCGATCGAGCGCGCCACCGTCGAACGCATCTCTCGGCGATCGATGATCATGTCGATGGCGCCCGTGCCGATCAGGAACTCGGCGCGCTGGAAGCCTTCGGGCAGCTTCTCGCGCACGGTGTTCTCGATCACACGCGGGCCGGCGAAACCGATCAGCGCCTTCGGCTCGGCGATGACCACGTCACCCATGAAGGCGAAACTGGCCGAGACACCGCCCATTGTCGGATCGGTCAGGACGCTGATGTAGGGCAACCGGGCCTTGGCCAGCCGCGTCAGTGCCGCGTTGGTCTTGGCCATCTGCAGCAGGCTCAGCAGGCCTTCCTGCATGCGCGCGCCGCCGGTGGCCGTGAAGCTGACGAAGGGCGTCTTCTGCTCGACCGCCGTCTCGACGCCGCGCACGAATCGTTCACCGACCACCGAGCCCATCGAGCCGCCCATGAAGTCGAACTCGAAGCAGGCGGCCACGATGGGCACGCTCATCACGGCGCCGCCGATCACCACCAGCGCGTCGGTTTCGCCGGTGGCTTCGAGCGCGTCCTTCAGCCGTTCGGGGTACTTCTTGCTGTCCTTGAACTTGAGTGCGTCGACCGGCAGCACCTCCTGGCCGATCTCGTAGCGGCCCTCCGGGTCGAGGAAAGCATCGAGCCGCGCACGCGCGCCGATGCGATGGTGGTGGCCGCATTTCGGGCAGACGTTGATGTTCTGCTCGAGATCGGTCTTGTAGAGCACCGTCTCGCACGAGGGGCACTTGATCCACAGCCCTTCCGGCACCGTGCGGCGTTCGCTCGGGTCGGTCTGCTGGATCTTCGGGGGCAGCAGTTTTTCCAGCCAGCTCATGGTGCCGTTCCTTTCACGAATCGAGGGCGGCGCGGATGCCGCCGATGAAGTCTGCCGCGGCCGCAGCCACGTTGCCACGCTCGCGCGTCTCGAGCAGTTGCACGAGTGCCGAACCGATGACCACCGCGTCCGAGACGTCCGCGACCGCACGAGCGGTCTTCGCGTCGCGGATACCGAAACCCACGCCGACGGGCAGCTTCACGTGTTGCTTGATGCGCGGCACCATGTCGGCCACTGCGGCGATGTCGAGGTGCCCGGCACCCGTCACGCCCTTCAGCGACACGTAGTAGACATAGCCGCTGGCCATGCGCCCGACATCGCGGATGCGCTGCTCGGTCGAGGTGGGCGCCAGAAGGAAGATCATGTCCAGGCCGGCGCCACGCAGCGTGGCCGCGAAGGCTTCGCACTCTTCCGGCGGATAGTCGACGACCAGCACGCCATCCACGCCGGCCGCCTTCGCGTCGACCACGAAGCGGTCGACACCGTAGCGTTCGACCGGATTGGCGTAGCCCATCAGCACCACCGGCGTGCGCTCGTCGCGCTGGCGGAACGCGCGCACGGCGTCGAGCACCTGCGGCATGCCGATGCCACGGGCAAGCGCCCGTTCGGAGGCCTTCTGGATCACCGGGCCATCGGCCATCGGGTCCGAGAACGGCACGCCGAGCTCGATCACATCGGCGCCGGCCTTCGCCATCGCGACCATGATGTCGGCCGTGGCATCGGCGTACGGGTCTCCCGCCGTGACGTAGGGAATCAGCGCCTTGCGGCCACGCGCCTGCAGAGCGGTGAAGGTGGCGGCAATGCGGCTCATCGTGCACCGCCCTTGACAGTCTGCCCGCGGCAAGAGGGCCGGCAGTAGAACTCGGCGCCCGACAGGTCGGCGACGGTGCCGATGTCCTTGTCGCCACGACCCGAGAGGTTGACGAGCAGGTGCTGATCGCTGCGCATCGTCGGCGCCATCTTCATGGCATGGGCCACGGCATGGCTCGATTCGAGCGCAGGGATGATGCCCTCGGTGCGGCACAGCCGGTGGAAGGCGGACAGCGCCTCGTCGTCGGTGATGCCGACGTACTCGGCGCGGCCGATGTCCTTCAGGTACGCATGCTCGGGGCCGACGCCGGGGTAGTCCAAGCCAGCGGAGATCGAATGCGTCTCGGTGATCTGGCCGTTCGCGTCCTGCAGCAGGTAGGTGCGGTTGCCGTGCAGCACGCCGGGCGTGCCGGCCGACAGCGACGCGGCATGCTTGCCGCTGTCCAGGCCCTGCCCGGCGGCCTCGACGCCGATCAGCCGCGTGCCTTCATGCTCGATGTACGGATAGAAGATGCCCATCGCATTGCTGCCGCCGCCCACGCAGGCGATCACGGCATCCGGCTGGCGGCCGATCATCTCGGGCATCTGCACCAGGCACTCGTCGCCGATGACCCGCTGGAAGTCCCGCACCATCATCGGGTACGGGTGCGGGCCAGCCACCGTGCCGATGATGTAGAAAGTGCGCTCGACGTTGGTAACCCAGTCGCGCAACGCTTCGTTGAGCGCATCTTTCAGGGTCTTCGAGCCGCTTTCGACCGGCACCACCGTGGCGCCCAGCAGGTGCATGCGGTAGACGTTGGGCGACTGGCGCTTGACGTCTTCACTGCCCATGTAGACCACGCACTCCATGCCGTAGCGCGCACAGATGGTGGCCGTGGCCACTCCGTGCTGGCCGGCGCCGGTCTCGGCGATCACGCGCGGCTTGCCCATGCGGCGCGCGAGCATGGCCTGGCCGATCGTGTTGTTCACCTTGTGTGCGCCGGTGTGGTTCAGGTCCTCGCGCTTGAGGTAGATCTGTGCACCGCCGAGCTCGCGGCTCAGGCGCGCGGCATGGTAGACGGGGCTCGGCCGGCCGACGAAATGCGCGAGTTCGGAGCGGAACTCGGCCATGAACGCCGGGTCGTTGCGCGCCTCGTCGTAGGCCTGCTTGAGTTCGTCAAGGGCGTGGATCAACGTCTCGGCGACGAAGGTGCCGCCGTACACGCCGAAGTGCCCCCGGGCATCGGGTTGCTGGTAGTTCAACATGGTGGAGAAGGATTCAGGATTCGGAGATGGCGATGCGTGCATCGGCTTCGCGCACGGCATCGCAGAAGCGGCGGATCAGCGCGGCATCCTTGATGCCCTTGGCAGCTTCCACGCCGGAACTCACGTCAACGGCCCAGGGCCGCACCTGAAGAATGCCTTCGATCACATTTCCGGCATGCAACCCACCAGACAAAACGACTGGAGAGGGCACGTTTGCGGGAATGAGCGACCAATCGAATACCTTTCCGCCGCCGCCGAAACCCTCGACGTGCGCGTCGAGCAGGATGGCCTGGGCGTTCGAGAACTGCGTGGCGAAGTCTAGCAAATCGAAGCCTTCGCTCATACGGGCAGCCCGCAGGTAGGGCCGCGACGTCGCGTCGCAGCGCTGCGGCGCCTCGTCGCCATGGAACTGCAGCAGCGCCAGAGGGAGCGCAGCGATGCACGCGTCGATTTCGGCATCGGAAGCATTGACCAGCAGCGCCACCGGCGTCACGAAGGGCGGCAGGCGCCGGGCCAACTCTGCCGCCCGCGCCGGGCTGACATGGCGCGGGCTCTTGTCGTAGAGCACGAAGCCGACCGCGTCGGCACCTGCCTGCACGGCCGCGTCGACGTCGGCTTCGCGGGTGAGGCCGCAGATCTTGATGCGGGTTCGCTGATTCATGCGTGAGGTGACAGGTATCAGGGCAGCCAGTCCATCGCCGCCGTAGCTTCGGGCAGTTGGAGGGCCGCATCGTAGTACGGCCCGACGAAATACAGGCCGCCAGGCGCGAATGTCGGCGCGGCGAGGCTGCGGTCGCGCGATTGCAGCACCGCAGTCAGCCAGTCTGCGTCGCGCGAGCCGGTGCCCACGGCCACGAGGCAGCCCATGATGTTGCGCACCATGTGGTGGAGGAAGGCATTGGCGTCGAACTCGAAGCGCCAGTACGAACCGCGCCGCTCGATGCGGATCTCGCGAATCGTCTTGACCGGAGAAGCGGCCTGGCACTCTGCAGAGCGGAACGCCGTGAAGTCGTATTCGCCGATCAGGCGCTGAGAGGCCGCCTTCAGTGCCGCCTCGTCGAGCGGGCGGAAGCTCCAGCCCACCAGCCCTGCCTCGAGCGAGGCACGCACCGGCGACTCGCGCAGCACGTACACGTAGCGGCGGCCTCGCGCGCTGTTGCGGGCGTGGAAGTGCTCCTCAACCGGGCGGCACCACTGCACGGCGATGTCTTCCGGAAGAAAACGATTTGTGCCGCGCAGCCAGGAGAAGGGCTCGCGCTGCGCCTCGCAGTCCAGGTGGACTACCTGGTTCAACGCGTGCACGCCGGCATCGGTGCGGCCGGCACACATCACGCGCACCGGTGCATCGAGGAATTGAGCCAGGGCCAGTTCGAGCTGATCCTGGACAGTACGCCCACCGGGCTGGCTCTGCCAGCCCTGGTAGGCGGTTCCGCGGTAGCTGACCCCGAGCGCAACCCTCACGGCAGGCTCACTGGCCGGCGCCGAAGCGCCGCGGCGCGTCAGCCGAGTTGCTCAAGCATGCCCTGGGCCTTGGACTTCAGCGAGCCCGAAGCCTTGGACACCACTTCCTGCAGCAGGTCGCGGGCGCCTTCCATGTCGCCGATCTGGCGGAACTCCTCCGCCAGTTCGAGTTTGCGCGACAGCGGATCGCCGACGTCGTCCTCGTCGAAGCCCGACAGGCCCGATTCGCCGAAGCCCGAAGGCACCGTGGTCGGCCCGGTGGGCGACGCGGCTGCGCCACCAGCCGGGAGGTCGAGATCGAGCGAGATGCCGGCGAGATCGAACTCGACCGACGGGCTGCCGGCGGGCATCGCTGCCGGCGCGGCAGGCGCGATGTCGGGCAACGTCAGATCCGTCATCGGCGAATCGAAGTCCATCGAATTGCCCGACGGTGCGGCGGAAGCCAGCGTCTGCGTCGCTTGCAGCGGGGCAGGTTCGGTCGGGCCCGGCGCAACGCCGCCCAGGTCGAGGTCCAGATCCACATCGGCGCCACCGGCAGGCATCGAATCGATGATGGAGGCGTTGAACTGCGACGGCGACGGCAGCACCGACTGCGGCATCGTGCTGGCACCCAGCGCCTCGACCATCTGGCCGGCTGCAGCCGCCCCGCCGGCCGGCGCACCGCCAGGCTGATAGAGCGGATTCTCGGGGTCGATCTGCATGCCGAGTTCCTGGGCCTTGGCCCAGTCCTCGCCCTGCCCTTGCGTCAGCGAATAGAGCTGCGTGGCCAGCAGTTCGAATCCCTTGGTGTCGCGGCGCTTGGCGTAGACCTCAAGCAACTTGGTGCGGATCGCCATGCGCTCGGGGTTGCCCCGCATCGCTTCCTTGAGGATCTCTTCGGCCTGCAGGTCACGCCCGTAGGCGAGGTAGACATCCGCCTCGGCGACCGGGTCGACGTCGCCGATCGCGTCGAGCTGGCTCAGCGAGTAGCTCATCGACGACGAGTTGCCGCCGGCGTCGCGCGTGTCGATGCGCTGACCACCGCTGGCGCCAAAGAAGGAGTCGGGCTGCAGACGGCTCTCGAGGAACGAGGTTTCGCCGCTGTCCTTCTTCGAACGACGCGTGAAGCGGTAGATGCCGAAACCGGCCAGCAACGCGATCAGGCCACCGCCCAGCGCCAGCGCCAGCGGGTTGTCATCGAGCAGCGAACCCAGGAACCCCGGCTCTTCCTGCGAAACGACGACCGGCGCCGGTTTCGGGAGGGCCGGCCGGGCCACGGAGGCGGCAGGCGCAGCGGCCACGATCGGTGCCGAAGCCGCCGCGACGACAGGGGCGGACACCGGAGCTGCCACGGGCACCGATGCGGGTGCAGCGGCCACCGCGGCCGAAGCCACCGGGGCCGGCGCAGCCGCCACGGCCGGCGCGGGCACCGAAGCGGGTGCCGCGGGCTTCACCGCAGGCGTTGCCACCACGGCAGGAACCGAGGCCGCCGCGGGCAAGGCGGGTTTGGCGGCCACCGGTGCGGCAGGGGTCGCTGCCGTCGCAGGCACCGACGCCTTGGCGGCCTCGGCGCCGAGCTTCTTCAGCTCGGCCACGTTCTTGGACAGTTCGGCCACGCGGGTCGAAACGTCTTTCTTCTCCCCGCTCTTTGCGATCTGATCTTCAGCGCCTGCCTTCGCTGCAGCACCCTTGCTCAGCGTCAGCTTGTCGGGCGCAGGCGCAGCCGCGGACTTCCGATCCTGCACCTCCGTCTGGACCTTGCCCGCCGCCTGACGCGTGCTGCCCGTGTCCTTGGCGGCCGGTACCGCGCCGGCCAGGCGCTGGCGATAGGCCCCGAAGTCGGCGCTCTGTGCCTGGATCACCTGGCGCGCTTCGGCCGTCGGCACGGCCTTCGCCTCCTCGGCGCTGGGGACTGCGAGCACGACACCAGCCTTCAGCCGGTTCATGTTGCTTTCGACGAAAGCCTCGGGGTTGGCGCGGTAGAGCGAGACCAGCATCTGGTCGAGGGACACGCCAGCACGCTGAGTCTTGCCCGCGATGCGCGACAGGGTGTCGCCCTGGCGGACCTTGTACTCGTCGGCGCCAACCGGCGCCGGCGCGGCCGGCGCCGCAGCTGAAGTGGTCGGCGCGGCCACAGCGGCCTGGCGCGGCTCAGCGGCCGGGCGACGCGCAGGCGCCGGGGCCGGGGCCACTGGCGCCGGAGGTGCGGCGGCGATCGAAGGCGCCGTGGCCGGAGCGGTCGGCGCCGGCGCGCGCGCCATCGTCGCAGGGTCGAACAGCATCGTGTACTCGCGCACCAGGCGACCGGTCGACCACGAGATCTCGAGGATCACGTCGACGAAGGGCTCCTGCACCGCGCGATCGCTGGTGACCCGCAGATATGGACGGCCGTCGCCGCGGCGCTGCAGTTCGACCTGCGTGACTGGCAGCACGTTGTTGTAGTCGACACCCGCGGCGCGGTAGGCCTCGGGCGGCGCCACACGCACGCGCAGGCTGGAGGCCTCCTCGGGCGTGAGACTGGTGACGTCGATCTCGGCCCGCAGCGCCTCGCCCAGTGCCGATTGCACGGAAAGCCTGCCCAGACCCAGCGCGTACGCATTCGATGCGGCGAGCCAGAGGGCGGCTGCAGCCACACCGGTCAGGGCGAGACGCCCTGAGAAGGTCGAGTTTCGTTTCAAGGCGTCTCCCAATAGGACCGAGCGGGGCGCGAAACCTGCCCGCCGCTGTCGACAAGGTCACCGGCACGGAACATCCGCACCTCGCGCGAAGAGAT
>Ga0209717_1002842_pt1 | contig 15981 bp, 11 predicted proteins | sample AD_UKC048_MetaG_FD_184418 | JGI IMG/M metagenome (GOLD analysis project Ga0209717, IMG submission 184418) | Active sludge microbial communities of municipal wastewater-treating anaerobic digesters from USA - AD_UKC048_MetaG (SPAdes) (version 2) | ecosystem: Engineered > Bioreactor > Anaerobic >... | reverse complement strand
CCACAATCCATAACCAAATGAATCGGAATCAATACCTATAGGACTTCCGTTCAAATACCAGGCATAATGAGGAGAAGCCCCGCAATTAACAGGATTTGCAGTAAATGTAACAGCAGAATACTTACAAACAATTCCTGCAGGTAGCTGATCAACTGTAACTTCGGGTGTTAAAACTGGCAAAACGTTAAACCCATAGTTGGGTGTAACAACACTTGGAACAGTTGAGCAAACATAATCTGAAATAATCTCTGCTTTTACGCTATCTGTAATATTATTATATTCATAGCTAAATGTCAGTGAATTTAATCCTTGTGAAACATCATTTACATACCAATCAATAATAGGATTAGTTCCTGCATCCGAAACATTAGCCGTAAAATTCACAATTGTTCCTTCACATAAAGGATCTGTTCCGTCATTTGTAACATTTATAACTGGCAATAATGATGGATAAATCGTTATTGTTATTACTTCAGATAATAAGGTTTCGCATAAACTAACTGGATCTACAGCATAGAAATGAAATTCTGTTGTTTGATTAATAACAGTCCCTCCAATACTTATATCACCACCTGTGCCTATACCTGACATAGGATGCCAAGCACTTAAAGTATTATTCCACACCTTATATTCAATGCCATTTTGTGAGTTTTTTACTGTAAAGTATGCTAAAGCATTGTCACAAAACACAGTGTCTCCCTGAGGCAAGATATCCAATTGAGGCAATTCATCAATATAATTCCTTACAACATATTTTGACTCATTTATACAAAGCAAATCATCCATATAGCCATCAAAATATTGAGATGTTGGAACCGAAGAAACCGCTGCAGGAACAGCAGGACCCGCAAATGTCCAATAACCACTAAAAGAAAGATGAGTAACAGTAGTTGCTATCTGCAAGAACTCATCACCACCATCAATTTCCATTAGTATTCCTAAATCATGTGTTATAAGTACATTATGCCACAAACCGTCATTATATGACTCAACTGAAGATAATTCTGCCGGGCTACCACCGTTCGACATCCAGAAATGCACTTTACCATCGTCAGACATATAAACGACCGCATCCTGGTCTGTAACTCCCCAGGGACTATTCACAAAAGATGCCAACATTCCGCCCTCTGTGCCAGTTGTGTTAAACCAGAAACTCAAAGTAAATTCATCTGGCAGGTTACCATTATGAGAAGAACTTCCAAAAATATCCTGACCAGAGAAATCTCTCGCTTGCCAGAAATTCCCATCTCTGTCATCTACTGGTAAGAAGTCCCAGCACCAAAAACCATAATTGTTTATCTCATCTTCATTAGAATCATTAAAACTATAAAAAAACTCTATTGTGTCTGATGGGAACCCCACCTCCTCTGCTATATCAACAGGTAAATCATTAACAAATACCTCAATAGAAGTAAATGATTCAATACTACAACTCCCGTTAGTGGTCAATAATTTATAAATACCGGGCTCTGTGGCTAGAAATGTATCTGAGTTTGCTCCAAGAATATCCTCATCATTCAAAGTCCACTGCAAAGGATACAAGACTCCGTTATCCATTTGTAAAAGTACCGATTCTCCTTCACAAAACTCAATTGGCCCTACAGCAACTATATTTGCGGTATCGGGTGGAAAACTCATATTGATGGTAACGGGGTCAGATTGACCAGCACAACCATTTTCAACAATTTCAACATAATATGTTCCAACTTCAGTTGGCATAAAATTACTAAATGTTGCATCTGGAATCGGTAACCCATCTTTATACCATAAATAATTCGAATAGCCCCAAGCTGTCCAAAAATTTGGAAAAGCCTCTCCATCACATAAATCTAAATCTCCCCAATATTCAATTACAGGCTCAGGACATTCTCCCGGCAACTCAACTTTAACACCATAAGCTCCTTGTACAGGTAATTTTGAATCCACAACTACAAAATATTCTGTCCCCGCAGATACATTAAAATCAGAATAGCCAATAGTGTCAGTTGTCAGATTAAACCACACCGAACCAAGCCATGTGTTTTCATTACAGATAGGGAATACCATACAATTCATTATGCCTGGTATTTTTTCGGTAAGATACAGCTTTGCAGGACCTGTATATTGAGCTGTAAAACTATAAATAATTTCAGGACCATCAAGATCTGTAGCAGGATGATAGTCTTCAACATTATTCACTCCATTCGTTTGAGTGTTATCCCAATACCATACATTTGGAGTCAGGGCAATTGAGGTTGAACAATCAAGTAATCCTGGATCAGGAATGGTTGCCCACGAGTAATATTCATTCTGATCATCAGCTTCGGGAACAACATTAGTTCTGTCAACTACAAAAAATATGTATTTCGATCCCGGAGTCAAGCCCGCAGGCATTGTTAGTACCGTATTTATATTTGTTGAGGCCGATGGCACTAGCTCAGGAACTACATCCGCACCTAAATATAAATCCGTACCAAAGTCAAAAACATCGTCATCGGACATAAAATATTCAATCGCATTTTCAGCAGCAGTAGTATTTCCAATATTTTTTACATTACAATTAAAATTAACATTAGTTTGTTCAGATTCTATGTATTCCGGCGTCATCGTTCCACTTGTTATGATGATGTCAGCATCAATTGTCGGGCAAATAACTTCGATATCGAAACTTGGTTCTAAAGCTGTTGTGCTTTCTACTGCTAACCAATAGGTCCCGGGCTCAGTGTCATCAAGGATAAAGCCATTGTTTCCATAAGTTATAAGCGAGTCTTGGTGAGGATGACTTAACAAAAATGCATACATATTACCATCGCTTACATTGGTAAATTTTATCCTAATTCTACCCGGCAATGTTGTAGTAAAATAATACACAAGTTCTTTCCCCGGAGTTGTAGGATATGTATTTTTGTAATAATTAATATAATCAATCCCTGTTGATAAATCCTGACTTAAAGGAGTCGCACAAGACAACTCAACGGCACCCGATACATCTAAATTTGTAAAAGAAGCAGTTGGAATTGCTCCAATCACTGCAGCCTGACTACTAGTAAAGTCATACGATCCCGGTGTCAAATCATTACAATAAAAATATCCATTAGACGAGCCTCCCCAACCCCAATTAACATGAAAATAGTCCAAACCCTGATAGCCGTCAAAGACAAAAGCATGACCTCCTGAACCATGACCGGAATAATAAATCGGTCTCGAGTTATCTATTTCTCTTCTCAATATTGTATTCCATGTATCATCAGTATAATTGCCCTTATTTACTAATACAACATTTTTATAGTCAAAATAGTTTTTAAGAGCAATCGGCACACTTCCTGAATAAGCTCCCGAACCTGTTGGTGAATAACCCATGTTTACAGAGACCCCGCAATGATACATAAGTTTAGCAACATCTGCGTTTCCGCTTCCATCAGGCATTGAAGCATAGTCATAAGTTGTGGCGGAAAAGTCGGCACACTGCTCTCCATAAACAGAATGTGTATAACAATAAGTTCCCGTACCATTCACAGGATGTTCATTATATCTGATTACTTGAGCCATAGCAGTTGCAACACAGCCTGTATAAACATGTCCGCAAGGGCCGGCACCATCAACTGGGCACTGTGCATTATAACCGCAACCCTGATTCCAAGTCGTTGACATCAATGGGGATACATCTTTTGCAGGTTTAAACCCCAGTTCCTGACCATAATCAAGTTTTGTTCTTTGCTCTATACCAATTTCTGATGCTCCAAGATTATTAACCCTTAAATACTGTATCTGCTCAGCATACAAATTTATCCAGTATGCAAATGCTGGACTCCATTCCGACTCAATCATCGAAGCAAAGCCCTCTGTTGAATATGCCAATACCGGAACTGTTCTTTCTTCACCCGATACAATAACAAAACCTCCATCTGATTCTTTAAAAATATATAATACCGGCTGATTATCAAGTGTTTTAATATAATAATCTGAAATTTCTACATTATTCAACTCTTTCGAAAGAACTTCTGTAAACACCTTTTTTGCAATCAGTTCAGCAGCCTCAAAATCTGTTACCTGAGAGTATAGGTTAAAATTCAGTGTTATTAAACCTACAATTACGAGTGTTAAAATTTGCTTTTTCATTTCCTCAAATTTTTAGTTCATTGACTTTAATTAAATCTAAAACGAATAAATTTTTCTATGGTTGTTTGAAAAAATGAAATTTATTTTCAGAAAAAGGCTGAGGCGAAGGCGAAGGTATTTTTACTGCTGGTCTTGCATTATCATGCTGTTAGTAATTCGTTTGTTCGATTGTTCCTCTGTTCGTTTTTTTCTCTGTTCGTCATTCGTTTGTTCGTTTGTTCGTCATTCGTTTGTTCGTTTGTTCGTCATTCGTTTGTTCGTTTGTTCGTCATTCGTTTGTTCGTTTGTTCGTCATTCGTTTGTTCGTTTGTTCGTCATTCGTTTGTTCGATTGTTCGTCCGTTCCTCTGTTCGTAATCCGATTTCCGTCTCAACTTTTTATTTTTCCACCTTAACCTTATATCGTTTTATCATAATCCATGCAACAAATCCTGCAAGCATAATTCCGGTAATAACAAAGTATATATCCGAAGCATTTGTCCCGAAAGTATCTGTTTCTGCAGCAACCTCGCTTGTTTTTGACAGATAACTAACAGCTATTGCCATTGAGTTATTTATAAAATGTGCAAAAACTGCAGGCCAGATAGAACCTGAGAAATATACCAGATAGCCAAAGACCATCCCTAACAATAAGCGGGGAATAAATCCGTAAAACTGAAAATGTATCGCCGAAAACAAAAATGCAGCTACAAAAATTGCAATATGTGAATTTTTTAATAATTCCTTACAGTGTTTCTGTATCACTCCTCTGAATAAAAATTCCTCACCTAGAGCCGGCAGTAAGGCAATTAATACAAAATTTAAAATTATCGTTAAAAATGAGTTCCCCGACAGCATCAATTCAATCATTCTCTGTGAAGAAGTCTCCATTTCTTTCATTTTTATTTCAATATTGCTCAAGCTATCAGGCAAGACAATAGATTCATTCCACTGAATAATTATATTCATCAGGGGCATTACAGAGAATAGTAAAACAGGTATCAGTAAATAATACCAAATCCCCGGACTTTGCCTGTAACTAATATAAGGTTTAGCGTCTTGGGTAAATAACTTACTGATTATTAACGCAGGAATCAAAAAACTAAAAACTGCAGAAATAAACTGTAGTATTTTTAATAAAGACATTTCATTGACATCATTTTCGCTAAGTGACATAATTTTTGCAGATAACTCAGGCGAAAGGCTTTGCATCAAAACAGCATTGATTATCTGTCCGGCTAAATAACTCAACAAAATTATAAGAAGAATAAAAAAAGTTTTTTGATATTTTTTGTAGGTTTGATTTATCACGAATACGACAATTTCATTTTATATACATGCAAAGTTACAAAAACGAATAGAAATCTGGCATTGTTTAGAGGAATATTATTATCTCAGTCTTTTTTATACCTTTGCAAAAAATTCGGTTATGGGAAACATTATTGCAATAGTAGGGCGACCAAATGTAGGGAAATCAACTCTCTTCAATCGTCTTGTTGAACGTCGTGAAGCTATTGTTGATGACGAAAGCGGTGTAACCCGTGACAGACTTTACGGACATTGCTTCTGGAATGGAAAGACTTTTTCTGTAGTTGATACAGGGGGATATGTAACAAATTCTGCTGACATTTTCGAGCAGGAAATTGCCAAGCAAGTGACAATTGCCGTTGAAGAAGCTGATGGAATAATTTTCGTACTTGATGTTCAAACCGGACTTACAGATCTTGATATTTCTGTATCCGAATTGCTAAGAAAATCTAAAAAACCGGTCTTTTTAGTTGCGAATAAAGTTGACACCAACGCAAAAATTACTGACAGTTATGAATTTTATAACTTGGGTTTAGGTGAGATATTTTGCATTTCTGCCGTTAATGGACTTGGTACCGGCGATCTTCTCGATGCTGTTACTGAAGTATTAAAAGAGAATGATGTGCCGGAAACCGACTCACTTCCGAGAGTTACAATTGTTGGTCGTCCAAATGTGGGTAAGTCTTCTTTAACAAATGTACTGATTGGCGAAGAAAGAAATATCGTTACAAGTATAGCCGGAACTACACGTGATGCAATCAATACAAGATATAACAAATTCGGTTTCGACTTTATGTTGGTTGATACTGCAGGCGTGAGAAGAAAAACTAAAGTCAACGAAGATTTAGAGTTTTATTCAGTGATGAGAGCAATTCGAGCTATCGAAAATTCAAATGTATGTTTGTTAATGATTGACGCAACAATTGGTTTCGAGGCTCAGGATCAAAATATCCTGAATCTGATAAGAAAGAATAAAAAGGGAATCGTTATCCTCGTTAACAAATGGGATTTGGTTGAAAAAACAACTAATTCAGTAAGAGATTTTACCAAATCTATTATGGAGAAAATTGCACCATTTAATGATATTCCGATTCTGTTTATTTCCGCAATGACAAAATTGAGAATTCATAATGTAATTGAAACTGCAATGAAAGTTTACGCAAACAGAGTTCAGCGTATCCCTACTGGTAAGCTTAATGAGATTATGTTGGAAGCCATAGAAAGCTATGCTCCTCCTACAAACAAGGGGAAATACATTAAGATTAAGTATGTAACTCAACTTCCTACACCTACTCCGGTTTTTGCATTTTTCGCCAACCTTCCGCAGTACATTAGAGACCCATACAAACGATACCTCGAAAATAAATTGAGAGAAAACTTCGATTTTATAGGAGTGCCAATAACTTTAGTGTTTAGGGATAAAGATAAGTAAGTTCGGGTTTCGGGTTGCGAGTTTCGAGTTAAAATATTTTGAAGTAGAAACAATCAAACAACAAAATTTGCAAATAAAAGCGAAGTATATAGTGTAGAGTATGGCTATTAGCCTTTCCTTCTCACCAGTGCCAACCCGTGCAATCCGTGTAAATCCTTCCAATCCGTGCAACCCGTGTAATCCGTGTTCTATTTTATGTGTCATCCGTGTAAATCCGTGCAATCCGCGTTCTATTCTGAGTGTCATCCGTGTTCTATTTTTCCCACAAAAAGTATGCTTGTAAATTACTGTAAATATCTTAACTTTGCCCGATAAATCTTGTCAGAAATGATTAACAGAATTAAAGAATTATTAGCAGCAGTAGAAAGTTTTCAGCCAAAAACTATTGAAGAAATTGAAGAATTCAGATTAAAATATCTGTCAAAAAAAGGATTAATTCCTGCTCTTTTTGATGATTTTAGAAATGTGCCGATAGATCAGAAAAAACAGGTAGGTGCTGAAATAAACATTCTTAAGCAAAAAGCAACAGAAAAATTAAATGATTTAAAAAATTCCATTTCCGTCACTCAGGAAGGTAAAATTGAGCTGGATTTAACCCGCCCAGGAGATCCATTGAAAATTGGTTCACGACATCCCTTATCAATAGTTCGTAACGAAATTATTGCAATTTTTACAAAACTCGGATTTTCTGTTGCAGAAGGACCTGAAATTGAAGATGATAAGCATAATTTCAGTTTACTCAACTTCCCTCAAAATCATCCCGCCCGCGATATGCAGGACACTTTTTTCATTTCTCCAGATATGAACGTTTTACTACGTACTCATACATCATCAGTACAGGCTCACGAAATGTCCGAAATAAGACCCCCAATTCGCAGTCTTTCTCCGGGTAGAGTTTACAGAAACGAGGCTATTTCGGCAAGAGCACATTGCCTTTTTCATCAGGTCGAAGGGCTTTATGTTGACAAAGGTGTTTCCTTTGCAGATATGAAACAAACTCTCGACTTTTTTGCAAAAGAAATGTTCGGAACAAAATCAAAAACTCGCCTCAGACCATCTTATTTCCCTTTTACAGAACCATCTGCTGAAATGGATGTAAGCTGTTCTCTTTGTGGCGGAAAAGGATGCAATGTTTGTAAGGGTTCCGGTTGGCTCGAAATACTTGGCTGTGGTATGGTTGATCCAAATGTTTTTATTGCTACTGGTATTGATCCTAAAATATATACCGGTTTTGCTTTCGGTATGGGAATAGAAAGAATTGCAATGCTGAAATATGGAATAAAAGATTTGAGATTGTTTTTCGAAAATGATATCAGATTTTTAAATCAGTTTACTGCAGCCTATTAGCACGAAAAAGATGATACTCAATTCTGAAATCATCGGCACAGGAAATAAAAACATTGTTATTTTACATGGTCTATACGGCAATAGCGAAAGCTGGAAAAGAGTTGCAGAATTTCTAAAATCTGATTACAAAATTCACTTAATTGATCTAAGAAACCATGGAAATTCATTTTTCGCCGATAATCACAGCTATCCAGAGATGGTAAATGATCTGAAAAATTATTATGAGGCTTATAATCTCGAAAAAACAGATATAATCGGACATTCAATGGGTGGAAAAGTCGCAATGTTTTTTGTGGCAAGTTATCCCGAATTGGTTAATAAAATTATTGTTGCAGACATTTCACCACGCAATTACACGGCTCTCATGGATCATGTTGAAAGCATTAAATTTCATTTGAATCTTGTATCTTTAATGAAAAATCTGCCAATCGGGGAATTTTCTACACTAAGAGAAATTAGTCAATATATTAAAGATTTAACAACAGAAGAAAAAAGCATTATTCTTAAAAATTTACGAAAAGAAAACAATAAATTTGTCTGGAAAATTAATGTTGATGCTATTATGAATAATATGCCTGAGATAATGTCAGGACTCAATCCGGAAGATTTCATAAATAAAAAAATTGATATTCCTTCATTGTTTTTAAAAGCTTCAAAGTCGAATTATATCAACAACAATGATATTAAACTTATTAATTTAATTTTCAGCAATTCGAAGATTGTTACAATAGAAAACGCAGGGCATTGGTTACATTTTGAAAAAACTGAAGAGATTGCCAGTCAGATATTGAATTTTTTAAAAACAGAATCATGAAAACACGTAAAGAAAAAGATACAATGGGAACTATCGGAGTGCCTGCCGATAAGTACTGGGGAGCACAAACTCAGCGTTCCTTGCAAAATTTTAAAATAGGACAACAAATGCCGGAAGAAATAATCAGGGCTATGGCTGTCCTGAAAAAAGCATGTGCCAGAGCAAATTACATCTTAAAAAAGATAAGCAAAGAGAAATCAGAACTTATATCTTTAGTATGTGATGAAATCATTGCCGGTAAACTGGATGATAATTTTCCACTGGTAGTCTGGCAGACAGGTTCGGGGACTCAAACAAACATGAACATAAACGAAGTCATTGCAAACAGAGCACATGTAATTTCCGGTGGAAAACTCACCGATAAAGTCAAGATTCTTCACCCAAATGATGATGTAAATTGCAGTCAGTCTTCTAACGACACATTCCCATCTGCAATGAATATCGCTGCTATGTCGGCAATATTTTTTAAAACACTGCCTGCATTAAAAGACTTGCATAAAGGAATCCAAAAACTCTCATTCGATTTTGCCAATATTATAAAAACAGGTCGTACCCATTTTATGGATGCCACACCGATCAGTTTTGGACAAGAATTTTCGGGATATGCCACCCAGCTTGAATTCGGCATAAAAACACTTGAAAGGAGCCTTATGCACCTCTCTCAACTGGCTATTGGAGGAACAGCAGTAGGAACAGGACTAAATGCTCCAAAAACTTTTGATAAAAAAGTGTGTAAATATGTTTCAGAATATACGGATATTAAATTTTTGCCTGCTGTCAATAAATTTGAAGCACTTGCCTCTAATGATGCCATTGTAGAAACTCATGCAGCATTAAAACAAATTGCAGTCAGTCTGAACAAAATTGCAAATGACATTAGATTTATGGCAAGTGGTCCACGATGTGGTTTAAATGAGATATTTATACCTGAAAACGAGCCAGGTTCTTCAATAATGCCGGGAAAAGTAAACCCCACACAAGTTGAAGCTTTAACTATGGTTTGTTGTCAGATTATAGGAAATGATACGGCTATTAGTCTGGGTGGCATGAACGGACATTTTGAATTAAATGTTTATAAACCTCTTATAATCAAGAATTTTCTAGAATCTGCTAATCTTCTTGCCGAAGCTTGTTCTTCATTTCTAACAAATTGTGTCATTGGAATTAGCGTAAACAAAGAAAAAGCAGAATACTATCTGAATCAATCATTAATGACCGTAACTGCATTAAATTCCAGAATTGGTTACGAAAAAGCTGCGATAATAGCAAAATTTGCACATAAAAATGGTCTAAGTTTAAAAGATGCAGCGGTAAAAACAGGCTTTATATCGGCTGAAGAATTCGATAATATAGTATGTCCGCGTAAGATGATATAATTTGTTAGATATTAATAACATATACTTAAATAATAGATTAATTTTGCAAAAAATTATAGAATAACAAATGTGCGGTATAACAGGTTTCTATTCAAAAAATAATCCTCAATTTGTCAGTAAGGATGAATTGGATAAAATGACTTCATGTCTGGTTCATCGTGGACCTGATGCAGGAGGCAGTTATTATACCGATTTGGTCGGTCTTGGGCATCAACGACTCAGCATTCTTGATTTATCCAATGATGCAAATCAGCCTATGGAATCGCACTCCATGAGATATACCTGTGTTTATAACGGCGAAGTTTATAACTTCATGGAAATCGCTCAGGATCTAAATATAGAACTCAAAACCAGTTGCGATACCGAAGTGATTGTAGAAGCTTTTGCTGAATGGGGAGTAACTTTCATCAATAAACTTAACGGAATGTTCTCTATCTGTATCTTTGATAAACAAGAACAGATACTCTATTTATTCCGCGACAGAATTGGTATCAAACCAATGTTTTATTACTGGGATGGAAATAATTTTGCCTTTTCTTCTGAATTAAAATCATTATTACAGGTAAAATATATTCGCGATCGGCGTCAAATTAACAACTCCGCTATTAATGAATTTTTGCATATAGGCTACATCCCCGAACCCGATACTATTTTTTCTAATATCAGAAAATTTCCTAGCGGACAAACCGGTATAGTTTCCGAAAATGGTTTTAGAATGGAATCGTACTGGGATATTGAAGGGACTATACGCCGAAATGTTATTAACGACCCGGTTGAAGCTAAAGAAAGGCTTAACGAACTTATTGTGTCTTCAGTAAAAATGCGTTTGGTTAGTGATGTTCCTTTTGGAACATTTTTAAGTGGGGGTATTGACTCAAGTCTTGTTACTGCTGTGGCATCAAAGGTTTATGATAAGAAATTAAATACATTTTCCATTGGCTTCAAGGATTCAAAATATGATGAATCCAAATATGCCGCCAAGGTTGCTTCGTATTTAGGGACAAATCACCACGAGTATATTGTTACGGAAGCTGATGCGAGAAACATAATACTTGACATGCTCGATTTTTATGACGAGCCTTACGCCGACTCGTCCGCAATACCAACTATGATTTTGTCTAAACCTGCGAAAGAACACGTTTCAATGGTATTATCAGGCGATGGAGGAGATGAACTTTTTCATGGATATGGAGCATATATTTGGGCAAAACGTTTAGCGACATTCCCAGGTAACCGGATGAGAGGACTTATTGGAGCTATTCTCAAAGCTACTCCGTCAAACCGTTCGAAAAGAGCATCATATCTGTTCAGATATAAAGATAAATCAAACCTAAAAAGTCATATCTTTTCACAAGAACAGTATTTATTCAGCGAAAAAGAACTCGACAAACTTCTTAAGCCTGATATCATTTTCGAAAACAGCCTCGAACAAGACTATTCTAATTATGTGAGAAAATTAACTCCTGAAGAAGCTCAGGCAATATTTGACTTAAAATATTACCTTAAAGATGATCTTCTGGTTAAAGTTGACCGAGCTTCGATGCGTTATTCACTTGAAACTCGTGTGCCATTACTCGATCACAGAATTGTTGAGCTGGCATTAAATATTGACCCAAAACTTAAAATATCTGGAAACACTCAAAAATATCTCTTAAAAGAAATTTTGTACAATTACATCCCCAAAGAATATTTCGACAGACCTAAATGGGGATTTTCCATACCATTAAAAAAATGGCTTTACACCGATCTCAGTTTCCTAATAAATGAATATCTGAACGAAGGCATAATTAATGAATTTAACTTTGTTGATTTTAAAGAAGTAGAAAGACTTGTACGCAAATTCAAGTCCGGTCAGGATTATTTGTATAACAGACTCTGGCTTTTGATAATTCTTCACAAATTCCTTATTAAGAACAGAAACATAATTTGATTTTGTAGTTGTAACCGGTCTCCGTGTCAAGCTCCTTAGCCGAGAACTTGTAGCGGGAGTCGAAAGTGGAGTTACGCTGCGAAACAAACAATTCGCCAAAGGGATACAGTATGTCAATTCTGGTATTTTGCATTAGCGAAACTATTCTTTATCCGTTTTAAAGCCTATTCTTTTTCGATTTGCCTGTTCAAATTCCTGTTGCTTGGCTTCTTCAAATTGTTTCAGATATTCAAAAATCAACATAAATTTATTGTCGTGATCTGATAGCTGATTTTTTACTTTTTCTAATTCCAAAAATAACTCTTTATGAGACAATAGCATTTCACGCATTCTATTGAAGACACGAACTAATTGTATGTTTATCTGTATGGCTCTTTCAGTATTCAAAACACTTGCGAGCATTAAAATCCCATGTTCTGTAAACGCAAACGGGGCGATACGTAATCCCATTATTTCCTTACTGGTATTCCCAAATTGTTTGCGGAAGTCGTCTAGTTCTTCTTTAGTAAACTCTATCATAAAATCTTCCGGGAACCTTTCGATATTTCTTCGCACTTGCTCTTTTAAACGCCTGGTTTCTATTCCGTAAAATTCGGCAAGGTCTCTGTCTAATATTACCTTGTTCCCTCGTATCAGATATATCTTTGAGATTATCGTTTCTTCAGGAAGCATTATTTTATTTTCTGAGTTATTCATGTATCTAATTTTAAGTTACAAAAGTAAAAAGAAAAATTGGGTGTCGCAATTTGCGATACCCAATTTTTCTCACTTAATAAAAATTCTCTTTCCGATAGCTATCAGAATCGGAGTTTATTGATTTTCACTCATTCGCATTTTTGCAACTTCAATTGATTTTCGTAATTGCTCCTCCAAAAGCTTTTTATCAGGCAATTCGGTATAATATTGAGCCACTTTTATGCCGGCTTCATCAAGTTTAAGTAATTCTATTTGTTCGGTTCCACCGTTTGTACAAAGAATGAGTCCAAGCGGACTTTCCTCACCATCTTGACGTTCATACTTATTTAGCCATTCAAGATAAAGTTCCATTTGACCTTTATAAGCTGCCTTAAATTTTGTAATTTTTAAATCAATTGCAATGAGCCTTTTTAATTTTCGATGATAAAAGAGCAAATCTAAATAAAAGTCTTCGCCATCAATGATCATGCGTTTCTGTCGTTCGACAAACGAAAACCCATTCCCCAACTCCAAAATAAAACGTTCTAACTCACCAATTAAAATGTCTTCAAGAGTTTTTTCCGAAAAGTATCCTTTTAATCCTGTAAAGTTTAAAAAATATGGACTTTTAAAAACAAGTTCCGGCGAAATCTTATTATTTTCACTCAAATCAGACAATCCCTTTTTAATAAAATCTTCGGGTTTACCACTAATTGCAGTTCGTTCAAAAAGCATTGATGCAATTTGTTTTCGCAAAGTATCGCGTCCCCATCCTTCGTGTATTGACATCCAGAGATAAAACTCTCGTTGTAAATCATCTTTTAATGTTAACAATTCGATAAAATGTGACCAAGACAATTTTGTCGCAGCCTGCGACACTTTTTCTTCATTCGGAAAAAGAACTGAAAATTGAATCATTCTTCTTAAATTCCTAAGCTCAAACTCTCCTGACTTGTCCGGATTAGTGCGACAAATTAAGGATGCTCCTGACTTGACCCAATTATTGCGTTATTTTTTTTAATTCAGGATTGCAAAGCGACAAAACAGGATTCATTGCTCCGCGGGTAGGCCGGGCAAAACGGCGGGCCGCTCAAGCGGTGAGAGCGAAACAATTAGAATTGTGTCGAGCCGACATGTGAAGTGCCGATGATAAATTTGTTTAGTATAATCGAGCAATGGTAATTGCGAAGATTATACTATTACAAATTTACAATCGGTGTCGTTCCCTAAAACAAATATTTGAGTACTGGCCAAAGGTGTCTGGCATTTGTTTTAGGCCAAGGTCGACATACAATTCTTTTGTTTCGTCTCGAGGTGCGTTGGGTAGCATCGTTTTGCCTTGACTTTTTTGTAACTTTTTTTGTCAAGAAAAAAAGTTTGATATAAATAAAGAAGGCGTATTTTGTTTGCTTTTGACCAGCTATTATCTTTTGAAATTGTTTCCAAGAACTGCCTTAGTGCGGTAAAAACATCTGTTTATATTTGCATATTGCTGATATTCAGACACATACGACCGCAATAAAATCTGAAGGGACAAGTCAGGAATTGAATCATTCTCCTTAAATTCCTAAGCTCAAACTCTTTGCCATAGTTTTGAGTTAATAATGTCGCAAGTTGCGACACAATTTGTTTCCCATATTCTGCCCTTTTATTTTGAAGAATTTCACGATTTATACGACCACCGATATGCCAATAAAGCATTGTTAGTTCCGAATTAACTACCCTAGCTAAACCGTATTTTGTTTGTTCAATTAGTTGACAAACGTCTTTAAATACCAAACTTCCAATTATATTGGAATCTATTTCTTTCATTTTTCTTTTAATGTAATTGAAATTATTTTAAATGCTAAAACTACAAAATTATTTCTTTTCTTTTAAGATTTGCATGATGAAAAAAAACTGGCTGATGCATTTAACACTTCTATTGACTTTCTGGTTTACGGCAATACGGAGCAAAAAGCACAACAAAGCATAAAAGATAATGAACTGCTTGCACAGTTCAAAGCTGTTGAAGAACTCGATAGCAAGGATAAATCAACTATTAAGGATATTATTGACGCTTTTATTAAAAGAAGTAAGTTAAACCAGATTGCAGCGTTGTAAACAAAAACAGGCTGCCCCGCAATGGAACAGCCTGTTGCTGATGCTCATATTTTTTAGTTTTTAATGTATGTTATCAAAAGAAAATCATTAAAGTAAGAAATGTAACTAAAGATATTAGTTCAACCAAATATGCGATAGAAATATAATACACAAAAAATCTGTATTTTTTTCGGTTTGGACTATTCTCAGCTCTTTTGTATAATTCAATTATATGAGAAACCCTTCCTCCAGCTATAATGAACCATTCTTTACCAAGTTTTAGCAAATAATGCCTAAGTACCCATGCTAAAATAATACAGTGAATGCCATTTATTATAAATACCAGTAAAAATAAAAATGCAATTAAATTTCCCATCACTTATTATGAACTAAAATTTTGCTTTTTGTTATAAAGTAATTATGATATTTATCAAATTTTGTTAAACTATTAGATAGTAACAGTAAAATTAAACTGTCGTAGTAATTATATTAAATCATTAGGCAAATTAATAATAAAACAAAGAGAATAATTTGCCTAACTGAGCTTATAGCTAAAGAACTTAATCTACCTTCAGAACAGAGAGAAAAAGTGCTTCGCTGTGCAGAACTGTGCAAAGCGGATTTAGTTACTAATATGCTAGGCGAAAAAGAATTTACCAAACTCCAGGGATATATTGGTAAACAGTATGCTATTGTTTCCGGTGAAGATGAAGAAGTGGCAGAAGGGATATATGAACACTATATGCCCCGTGGTTCTGCTGATAAGCTACCTTCTACTTTGTGTGGAGCTCTGGTTGCTATTGCTGATAAAATGGATACTGTGGCTGGAATTATAGGGATTGGTATGCTTCCCACTGGAAGTGGAGATCCTTTTGCTCTTCGACGTGCAGCCAATGGTATAGTTCAAATTATCAGCCACCGAAAATGGGATTTTAATATCT
>Ga0209717_1002839_pt1 | contig 15996 bp, 11 predicted proteins | sample AD_UKC048_MetaG_FD_184418 | JGI IMG/M metagenome (GOLD analysis project Ga0209717, IMG submission 184418) | Active sludge microbial communities of municipal wastewater-treating anaerobic digesters from USA - AD_UKC048_MetaG (SPAdes) (version 2) | ecosystem: Engineered > Bioreactor > Anaerobic >... | reverse complement strand
TTCGTTTTTCTGCAATTCCAGTTGCAGGATAACCGAGCGGTCCGTCGGGTTGGGCGACAAGGCAAAACGGCGCACCGAAGCGGGTGTCACCGCATCGTTGATCACCACCATCACTGCGTTCGACTGCCGCTGGCAGCCATTTCCCGTCACCATTTCCAGCGAATAGGATCCCGATTCGGCAGCAATGTAGAAGTCTCCCGTCGCGCCGTCGATGGGCGCGCCGTTCAGCAGCCACTGACAGTTACCGTCGCATGGCAGATTCGAATACAAACTGTCGCCATCGACAGCCACCACAGGCGCCACGGATTCGTCGAGCAACACATTGGCTACAGCGGAAGGAAGCGAATTGCAAGCGCCGGAGTTGGTAATAAAGAGCACTTTGTAAGAGCCCGGCTCGGTGATGGTGAGCGACGGACCTTCGGCGCCGGTTATGATCTCGTCATTTTTTCTCCATTGGTAAGTATAATCTGCGGGCGCTTCCGAGGTAGACAATTGAATGCTGTCGCCGCCGCACAGCACCAGGTCGCCGCTCAGCAGAATGGGCGTTGCAGGCGAGGCACTTCCAATTTCGTACGATAATGTGCGCGAGCAACCGTTTCCATTGGTAGCCACCACCGTATATGTACCCGGGTTGAGGTATACAATGTCTTTTTCAGTTTGTCCGTTCGACCACTGGAACGACACATTACCGGTAATTCCGATCGTATCGAGGAATATCCAGCCGCTGAAAGAACTGTCGCACACGGGGCTGTTAATGCTGCTGGCCATGACCTGAAAAGGCGAGCAGATCTCTTTGATTTTCTGAATTTTTCCCGAAGAAAGCAGGGCCACATACAGTTCGCCGTCGCGGTCTTCGCCGAAAGCGCTGTATTCATAATCGGTGAGGTTGGCCAGTGCCGTGGTAGAAAACGTGCCGTCGTCATTGTGACGGGTAGCCCACCAGCGACCGCTGCAATAATCCGCATGCAGGTACACGCCATAGAGGTCGGCATATTTGGAGCCGCGGTAAATGAACCCGCCCGTAACCGAGCAACCGAGCGAAGAGTTGTCGTAGTCGAAAGCAGGGCCGATATAACTGGATGCCGGCTGGCATCCGGCAGTATTGTAGGGAAGCGTGCCTTCATAGCAGCGCCAGCCGTAATTGCGGCCGCCCACACCTGCCGGAGCAAAATCAATTTCTTCGCGGTCGCCCTGGCCTACGTCGCCGATCCACATATCGCCGGTCAGCCGGTCGAAGGAATAGCGCCAGGGGTTGCGCAAACCGAGCGCCCAGATTTCAGGCAAGTATTCCGCATGGCCCACGAACGGATTGGTTGGAGGCACCACGTACGGCGTATCTACCGTCGAGTTATTCACGTCGATGCGCAGCATTTTGGCCAGGAAGGTTGTTTTTTTCTGGCCATTGGCCTGCGGGTCGCCTGCGGAACCGCCGTCGCCGAGGCCGATATACAGGAATCCGTCGGGACCGAATTTGACACAACCGCCATTGTGGTTGCTATACGGCTGGTTTTGTTGCAGAATAGTCAGCTCGCTGTTCGGGTCTGCTTTATTCGGGTTATCGGGCATTACGGAAAACCGTGAAACATGCGTGTGGCCGCCGGAAGTCTGGGTATAATACACGAAGAAATAACCGTTTTGTGCGTAATCCGGATGAAAAGCCAGTCCGAGCAGGCCCTGTTCATTGCCCGTGGAGTTCACCAGCGGATCGATGTTCAGGAATGGTTCGGGCAACACGCTGCCGAGCGAGTCGACTATTTTGATGATGCCATCCTGTTCGACGATAAACAGGCGGCTGTCGCCACAATGCGCGATATCTACAGGACGGTCGAATCCGGATACGAAATCGACCAATTGAATTTTGGGTTGTGCCGCCATCAACAGCGGCAGGCAGAGGAGGGAAAGCGGAGTAATGATTCTTTTTAGCATAGTATTCGTTGGTTGTAACAGCCTCTCCGAAAACCTCATAAGAGGCTGAAAAGGCTTTAAGTATATACAGGCGGATGAAGGTACCCGGATTGTTAAAAATGGAAAAACACATTCGCAGGGATGTCTCCTATTGGCGAATGTGTTCTGTACCACCGAACCCCAGTTCGGTGTGGTATGTCACCGAACTGGGGTTCGGTGATACTAAACCCCAGTTCGGTGTGGTGTGTCACCGAACTGGGGTTCGGTGTTACTCCTGAGCGTACAAAACCACCTCTTCCACAAATTTGCGGTGATTGGCGAGGCGCGGCACCTTGTTCTGGTTGCCGAATTTGCCACGAGCCCGCATCCATCGGTGGAAAGTACCTTTGGGAACAGCGCGCAGGAGCAGGCGCTCCAGAGCCAGGCCCTTAAAACGTTTGGCTTCGTAATCGGAATTGATCCGTTGCAGCGTCTGGTCGAGCAGGTCGTTGAAACGTTCCAGATCGGCGGGGGCTTTTTCGAATTCCACGATCCATTCATGGCCGCCCTTGGATTTTCCGCTCCCGAAATAAACGGGCGCTGCTGTGTATTCCGATACCACAGCATCCATCTGGCGGCAGGTTTCTGCGAGGGCCTTGTCGGCATCGCCTACCATAACTTCTTCGCCGAAAGCGTTGATAAATTGTTTTGTGCGGCCTGAAATCTGGAAGCAATGGGGGTATTTTCGGGTAAATACCACCGTATCGCCGGGCTGATAGCGCCACAGGCCGTTGTTGGCCGAAATCATGATGGCGTAGTCTTTGCCCAGTTCCACATCCGGCAGTGTGATGGTTTTGGGATGGTCCTTATCCCATTCTTCCATCGGCACGAACTCGTAAAACACGCCGTTGTCGGTGAGCAGCAGCATGTCGTTGTGGCCGAAATCGAGTTGCGAGCCAAAGTATCCTTCCGAAGCGTTGTAAATTTCCTGGTAAACGAAATCGTCGCTCGGGATCAGTTCCTTGAACGTCCGGCGATAGGGTTCGAAACCCACGCCGCCGTGCATATAAGCCTGCAGGTGCGGCCATACTTCGAGCATATTCTTTTTGCCCGTTTTTTCAAGAATAAGGCGGAAGAGTACGATGATCCAGGTGGGTACTCCGCCGAACATCACCACGTCGTCCTGTTTGCTGGTAATTTCAGCAACCTGTTCGATTTTATCTTCAAAATTGGACTGGAGCACCACGTCGAGGTCGGGCGTGTAAAACGACCGTGCCAGTGCCGGCATGTGGTACGTAAGCACCGCGCTCACATCACCGAAATTGGTTTTCGGATAATCTTTCAGCGATTCGAAACTGCCCGACATGACCAGGTTTCTCCGCCGGAAAATTTCCATATCCGGCTTGTTGTGGTACAAAATAGCCAGCGAATCCCAACTACCTGCAATATGGCAGTCGTACATATTGGCGTAAGGCACCGGAATGTATTTGCTTTTATCGCTGGTGGTACCGCTGCTTTTGGAGTACCAGTTGATTTCGCCGGGCCACAACACATCTGATTCGCCGTGCATCATACGATTGATCTGGCCTTTCAGTTTATCATAATCGTTCACCGGCACCTGTTTGGCGAAATCTTCCGCGTTTCTTATCTCGGAAAAGCCGTAACGCTTGCCAAACTCGGTGTTTTGGGCAGTGTCGAGCAACGTATGCAGCCAGCGATCCTGCACTTCTTCAGGATGCTCGATGTAATGCTCGATCCGCTTCATGCGAACAGCCAGGTATTGTTTCAGGACTTTATTTACCAACCACTTCATAAAAGTATCGCCGTTTTGTTCTGCCTATTGTCAACGCAAGTGGTTTTGATAAGAAGAATGCCAACTCACCGATCAGCGCTATCATAGATCAGTTTTGATCTTACAAATTACTTCAACCGGGGTTTTGGGGTGCGAAGTTAAGCAATTGTACTTTTTTTGCACCTCCTCCAAAAATCGGATAACGGGATCCCCTCGTTTGCAGACGAGGGATACTTTCGGTTGCGGATTAAAAATCAAAACAAAGATGCGCGAAAGGGCTGCAAGATGCACTTATTTTCCGGCAGTGTCTTGTTTTGCAAATACCTTGCGCAACAATTCCGAAGTTCGGCTGGCTTTGTTGTTCCGGATGTTGCGCTCCTCTTCCTCTACTTTCCCGAACAATCCTTTCAACGCCTGTTTGGTGACGTAATCGTCGAAATCGTTGTTGATTTTGGTTACCAGCGGGATTTTGTTGTACGCATCGGCAGCCTTGCGCCAGAGTTGGTTGGCGCCGATTTTATCGAGGGAAGCTACTATTTTGGGATTGAATTTGTCGTACAACTGCTGATTGGTGGTGCGGTTCAGGTACTGCGTGGCGGCATTGTCCTCTCCCATCAGAATATTGGTAGCGTCCTGAAACGTCAGCTGGCGGATGGCTGTCAGGAAAATAGGACCCGCTTCTTTGGCTGCATCTTCCGCGCCGCGGTTCATTTTTTCCAGTAAATCATTTTCAAAATTATTGAAACCGGGAATATTGCGGAGTTTATCGGCCACTTTCCGGGCCTCGTCGGGCAGCAGAATTTTGTAGGCGCTTTTAAAATACCCGTCTTTCTGAGAAAGTTGATCCACACCCTTGTTGATACCTTTGGTCAGCGCTTCCTTGAGGCCTCTTCCAATTTCTTCCAGACTCGGTTCGGACAACACGCTGTTGGTCACTTCCTTGAGCACGTCGCAGGCCGTGAAAGAAAGAAGCAGGCCGGTGAGGATGGATAATAGAGCGAATTTTTTCATGATATGGGTGTGATTTTTTGTTTGTTGAGATTGTTTTTTGTTGAGGGTTGAGATTGTTGAGATTGTTGAGTACTGCCGCAATCAAATACTCGAATACTCATATCCTCACACAATCGTCCCCAACACTTTCCCCTGCATCTTGCGGCCCAAAAACGGCGTATTGCGCGATTTGGAACCGATATTTTCCACAGAAAAGGTGTAGGACTCTGTAGGATCGAACACTGTGAGTTCCGCTTTTTCACCTTCTTTTATCTCCGGAACGGGCAGCCCGAAAATGCGACGCGGCGCCAGCGACAATTTTTCTACCAGCAGCGGCAGCGGCAGTTTTTTGTCGCCGAAGGTGCGGCACAAGGCGAAAACCGTTTCCAGCCCGATCATACCAAAATCAGCATAGGGGAATTCGAGGTTTTTCGCTTCTTCGTCCCACGGACTATGATTAGATACGATAAAATCGATGGTTCCGTCTGCCAGCCCTTCAATCAGGGCATCGGCGTCGGACTGCGCGCGCAGGGGCGGCAGCAGTTTCCAGTTGGAATCGAAATCGCGCAATTCGGCGTCGGTGAAAAACAGGTTGGCTACGGCCACGGAGCAGGTCACCTGCAAGCCGGCTTTTTTGGCAGCGCGGATCATGCCCACGCTCTTGGCGGTAGAAATCAGGTGGATGTGCAGGCGCCCTTCCGAATACTCCAGCAGGCTGAGGTCGCGCTGAACCATAATCTCTTCGGCCAGGGAAGGCAGTCCTTTCAGTCCCAGGGAAGTGCTCATGGTGCCTTCGTGCATTTGCCCGCCGGATGCGATGGTTTTGTGGTGGGGCTCGTTGAGTATCAGTCCGTTGAAAGCGCGGGTATACTGCATGGCGCGCAGCAGCAGCCCGGCATCCTGCACGGATTTTTTGCCATCGCTGAAGGCTACCGCGCCGGAGGCATGCATGTCGTATAATTCTGCCAGGTCCTTTCCGGCACATTCCAGCGACACTGCCCCGATCGGGTAAAAATGTACGCCCAGACCGGCTGTGGTGTTCCGGATATAGAGGATTTCCGATTTGGAATGGATGGCCGGCTGCGTATTGGGGAAGGGTGCAATGGCTGTGAATCCGCCTTTCGCGGCAGCGGCAGCCACCGTACGCAGGTCTTCGCGGTGCTCGAAACCGGGGTCGCCGGTTTGCACGCCCACATCGAACCAGCCCGGCGACACACACAGGTGCGGCGATGACCACACTTTCGTATTCTTTTCCGCTTCGATGTGGCTGGAAATGGACTCGATGCGGCCATTCCGGATCAGGATATCCTGCGGTTTCGACTCTCGGGAGCCGTCGACTATGTGGGCTTTTTGTAAAAGAATGTTCATCAATGATTTATGGATTTAGAGAGGCCGTTGCAGGATTTCAGGGTACGCTTAGTCATCCGATGACTTGGAGTCATCGGATGACTAAGCGTACCCTGAAATCCTGCAACGGCTTGCCAATTCATATCTTACTTTATTAAACGTCCAATTTATTCCAGATCAGTTTTACACCAGAAATTATTGCGCACCACCCAACCCGGCCGGCTGTGGTACAGGTTGAAACCATCCGCTTTCAGCAGCACTTCATCGAGGTAAAAGGTAGTATTGATACCTTTTTGAAGCAGGTACAATCGCGTCCGCGACTGGTCTTCCTGCACGGTAATCGGTATTTCAAACATGGCCCAGTCGCCCACGATCTCTTTCAGGTGAAAGCGCGCCTGAATGTCGACGAGTTGAATTTCCCGGCCGTCGGAAAGATTATTCTCCATCATTCTCAACGCATGCACCATGCCCATGTCCTGTTTTACGTCGATCCAGAAACCGAGCGTGTATTTCCCTTTGGGCAGCGGCGCATTCCAGAGCCAGGTAGTGTCGTGCATGTTGCCCGAAAAAGCGCCTTTACCCTGAAAAATATGTTCCGCGTTGTTCAGCGAATCGAAGGTTTGCACATAAAAAAAGCCCGGCGTGGTATCACTGCGGTACCGCCCGGCAGGGTAAATGCCGCGCGTTGCTTCCGCCTGCATGGCGCGGGAAAAATTCTTTGCTGCCGCCCGGATGCTATCGGGCGAAAGGGCAAGCAACCTGATTTTAGAACCTGTGTATACGGGTGTGGCTTTTCCGAGCAGAACGGGATATTTCAGCAGCATTTCGTCCCACAGTCGTTGCTCGGTGAACAACAGCAAGGGCCGGTTGTCGGGCAGATCGGCCAGAATTTGCGGCACCTCGCCGGGTGGCAGCGTGAGTTGAACCGATTTGAGCATTTGCCCGATAGAGCTTCGGCTCATGTTGACGCCCATGTCGGGGATGCCGTGCACGAAGCCGGTCAATTGCACTTTCCGGAACAAGGCAAAGTCCATATCGAGCCAGAGATTTTCGGACCCTACATGGTAATACGGCAGCGGTAAAATGGCCTGATAAGGTTTGTAGTCCACCTTTTCCAGCCATTTATCTTCAAATGTGGCCCGCTCAGGTGCATACATCGGGCTGTTTTCGATGGCCAGCGGCCGGCTTTTGTGAAAATACCAGGCTTCATAGCCCAGCATCGCCAATGGCAGCAGCGCGATGACCCAGCGAAACCACAGGTTGGTATTTCCCTTGAAGCCTTTAAAATGGATGCTCCAGTTCCAGAGCCAGTAAAAAGCCACCAGGTTGATAACGTAGTAAAATGCCCAGGTAAATCGGCCCATCCCGCGGAATTGTCGCAGCGGACCGAAATAATCGGAAATCCATTCCAGTCCGTGAATGGCATACGGGAACCCGCAGGCAAAAGCCAGCAGCGCCAGCGCAGCCGCCAGAATACCTTGCAGGTAACGTTTATGCACCCGGTGATAGGCCGCCAGTTCCCAGTCGTGCGGGAAAAGGCCCGGCGCCGGCGGCGTCTCTTTTACAAAAACGGCTTTAATACGGCGTGCGGCACGGCGGAACACGCCCGAGTAAATCAGCCACAACGTGAACGCAAAGGCTACCACACCCGCATAGGCCTGCGATTCGCTGTCGAGCCGGCGGATATGGGCCAAGTGGCCGTCGATCCACTTGTACATCGGGAAATTTTCATAAGGCAGAAAAACGCCCTCCCAGAAACCGATGTATCCCGTAAAACCGTACGGCGTGGCGGGCCGGTCGGGCCGGAAATCGGCCCAGTGCAGCCATACGTTCAGCAAGGCAAACGGGAGCAGGATCATCACCACCAAATGGCTCAAGCGCACCCGGATGTTGCGCAGCGAAGGGTCCGTCAGCAACTGGTAACCCGTGTACAACAGCAGGAACAGCGCCGACAATCCGAAATAGTAAAAATGGATTTGTGCAGCCAACCACAGCAGAATGCCGATCTGCAAACTCTGGTACCTGCGGCTATGACGCTCTTCGTACCGGCACAGCAGCAGCAGCAGCAAGGGGAACACCCATGTATGCGACAGGCCGAAATGCACGTCGAAACGGGCGCATTGCGGCGACAGGAACAAAACGCCCAACGATACCATGATGGCGTACCACACCGGAAAGTGCAGTTTTCGGAACAGCAGGTAAATAATGCCCGCTCCAAAAATGAGCGACAACACTTGCAGCATATTCAGCAGCCCCGTCGTTTCACCGGAAATATCATTCACGTGGCGGTTCCACCAGCGCAGGCCGGCACTGATAACCGGCTGATTGTCAGTAAATAGCACGTGTTCGCCGTACGGATAATCCATGCCGCTGTAATGCACGTAACCGGAATCGTGCTTCACGTGCCAGGCCGAGGTCATGTAGTTTTTATACGAATCTGTCGAATCGCGCAGCAACCACGCATTCGGGTTGTCGATCCAGCTGCTGTTGCGGATCCACAGAAAAACGGCCGCGATCATCATCACCAGCACCCAGCCCCAAAAAGTGTGGGCCCGCTTGGGCGAAGCCAGGCGTTGCAGGGTATGTTCGATGTATTCCAGGTGCTTCAAAAGTTAAGCGTTGCTATGTAGTTATTGGTTATTGGTATTTGTGTTGATAATCAGGCATTTACAGAGGGATTAAGCAAATATTCGTCTGATATGATCGGTATTCACCCACCCCGTCGCAGCAGCAGCCACAAAAAATTTCTCCCTTCCGTGGCCAGTATTTTCCAGCTCACCGCGCTAAAAACGACGCTTTCCCGCAATTCCACCTGTACCGGCGTGACCGGCACCTTGCCGTTGGCCAGCATGAGAAATTCCAGATCGAATAAAAAACGGTCGATGGTGGTTTTCAAAAAAACCGCTTTTCCCGCATTGTCAAATCCTTTCAGTCCGCACTGCGAATCGTCGATCGGCTGCCTCAAAATATTGCGCAGCATCCAGCGCAGAAACTGCGACAGCCATTTGCGCAGCAGCGGCACCCGTTCGTAATACGTGGTATCGCGGTTGCCGGCTGCAATGCCCCCGTGTTGTTTCAGTGTTTGCGCCACCCGTATCATACTGTCGATGGTGTAGGGGAAATCGGCGTCGGTAACCAGGTAAAAATCGGCTTCCGTGCTCGCCACACCCTGCCGCAGGGCGTAACCTTTGCCCCGGTTTTGCGCGTAATCCACCACACCCACCGTCGGCAGGAGTTCTTTTAAATACGCGAAATTGGCGGATTGGGTATGGGTAGAGGGACCGTCATTCACCACCACCAGTTTCAGTTCGTCGGCCCATCCGTTCAGCGCGCGGCTAAAATCCTGGTAATGTGCCGCCAACGCTTTTTCCCAACCCGGCGGCGGGTTGTAACAGGGAACAATGACGTGCAGGCGAACGGACATGGAGGGCAAGATCGTTAAAATCGGGGCAAAAGTAGAAAAAGATCAAGATGACGAAGATCAGTCTTGCCTTTTCGAGTCGGGAAAGATGGAATAAATACGTGCTGTCCTAACTTTGCGGGGCTTTACCTTTACCTGCACGTGACAGGATGGGACAACGGATGAAATGGATTTAAACGGATTTTTAAAAAAAAGTATGCTTGTAAAATCCGTTCTGATCCGGTTTTATCCGTTTCATCCGTTCTCCCATCCTGTCACGTACGAGTAAACGTAAACACACTCGTATTTCACCTAAATTCAGCAACAACCATATAATGGACTTCCGCATTGAAAAAGATACCATGGGCCAGGTACAGGTGCCGGCGCATGTTTACTGGGGCGCGCAAACGCAGCGCTCGATCGAGAATTTTAAAATTGCCCGCGACATCAACCGGATGCCTATCGAGATCATCCGCGCTTTCGCTTACCTGAAAAAAGCCGCCGCGATCACCAATATGGAAGCCGGCGTGCTGCCAAAAGAAAAATGCGACCTCATCGGTCAGGTGTGCGACGAGATCCTGACAGGATCACTCGACGACCAGTTTCCGCTCGTGGTGTGGCAAACCGGCTCCGGCACGCAAAGCAACATGAACGCCAACGAGGTAATCGCCTACCGCGCCCACGTGCTGCACGGCGGTGAACTGGCCGACGACCACAAGTTCATACACCCCAACGACGATGTGAACAAGTCGCAGTCGAGCAACGACACGTTCCCTACCGCCATGCACATTGCCGCGTACAAAATGCTCATCGAAACGACGATCCCGGGCATCGAAAAACTGCGCGATACGCTGCAAGCCAAGTCCGAAGCCTTCATGAACGTGGTTAAAATCGGCCGCACGCACTTCATGGATGCCACGCCGCTTACCCTCGGACAGGAATTCAGCGGCTACGTGGCCCAACTCAACCACGGCCTGCGCGCCATCCGAAATACGCTGACGCACCTGAGCGAACTCGCGCTCGGCGGCACAGCGGTCGGCACCGGCATCAACACACCGAAAGGGTACTCCGAAAACGTGGCGAAACACATCGCCAGCCTCACCGGCCTGCCATTCATCACGGCGCCCAACAAATTCGAATCACTCGCTGCCCACGATGGCATCGTGGAAGCCCACGGCGCCCTGAAAACCGTGGCCGTCAGCCTGATGAAAATTGCCAACGACGTGCGCATGCTGTCGTCGGGTCCGCGCTCGGGCATCGGCGAAATCCACATTCCCGACAACGAACCCGGCTCGTCCATCATGCCCGGCAAGGTGAACCCCACCCAGTGCGAAGCGCTCACCATGGTGGCTGCACAGGTGATGGGGAACGACGTGGCGATCAACATCGGCGGCTCCAACGGACATTTCGAACTGAATGTGTTCAAACCCGTAATGATCTACAATTTCCTGCATTCGGCGCGTCTCATCGGCGAGGCCTGCGTGTCGTTCAACGACAAATGCGCCGTCGGCATCGAACCGCTGGAAGACAACATTCGCAAACACGTACAGAATTCGCTGATGCTGGTGACGGCGCTCAACCCGAAAATCGGCTATTACAATGCGGCGGCCATTGCTCAAAATGCCCACAAAAAAGGCATCACCCTGAAAGAATCGGCGCTGGAATACGAGTTGAAAGACCTGGATTTCAAACATATGACGGCGGAACAGTTCGATGAATGGGTGCGGCCGGAAAATATGGTCGGAAGATAGACAGAAGTGAGAGGTGAGAGTGTGAGAGGTGAGAGACCGTAGAGTACACCGCTTCGATTTAAGGGCTTTATTTGACTTTGTGCTTGTGGAAGCCTGAAATACGGATTGGAGGGGTTTTTGCAGACTATGATTTTAATGTGATTGATATGATGGCCATGATTGAACGGATCTTAATCATGGCCATCATATCAATCACATTAAAATCATAGTCAAAATCATAGTCAAAGAAGTGGCCGTCAGGCCACAAAAAATCCGTTTTAATCCGCTAAATCCCCATCCTTCCCCGTGAGGCGAAGCCGAACAAATCAAGACCGATCTAGTCATGAAAGAACCCAAAATACAACTCTCCCGCTACCAGCGATTTATCGAACTCATCATGCATGCGTTCATTGTGGTGGTATTGCTGGGCATATTTTTAAAAGTGCTGGTTATCTGATCCATGTCGCAGATCAACTACGGCGAACTGTTCAACCGCAGGCGCTCCTGGCTGGAGCAGGCGAAGGACTGGCTGGGCGAGCGGCTTTTGCTGCAGAAACTCAACAATCCGTTCGGCATGGCCCTGCTGCTGCTGGCAACCCTGCCGGTGGCTTATGTTTTGTCCGTCCTCGACCTGAAAATCAGCATGGTGCTGTTTCTGGCGCTGGTGGGTCTTCCGCTTATCATTTTCAGTTTGTTCAACATCGCTTTCGCCCTGGCGCTCATGCTGGTCATTGCGGTGATGGTACCTTTTGCAGCCAAATTCACCACCGCGCCCATCGGCACCCTGCTCGATTTATTGATTCTGGTGAGCGCTGTGGGCATTCTGCTGCGGCAACTCAAGGAGCGCGACTGGACTTTTGCCAAATTCCCGCTGAGTTACATCATCCTGATCTGGCTGTACTACAACATCATTCAGGTGCTCAATCCGGGCGCCGAATCCAAAATGGCCTGGCTATACACCGTGCGCAGCGTAGCCATTCAGCAAATCGTATTTTTTATCGGCGCCTACGCGTTCCGCGATAACCGGCGCGGGGTCATGCTGGTACTGAAACTCATCATCGGTATCTGTTTCGCTTCGGCGCTATACGGCCTGAAACAGCAATTCGTTGGTTTCAGCGCTGCCGAAACGGGTTGGATCATGGCCGACAAGGAGCGTTTCGAACTGTATTACCAATGGGGCATGATGCGTATTCCGTCGTTTTGCTTCGACCCGACGACTTTCGGAATTCTGATGGCCTGCTTCAGCATTTTCTGCATTGCGCTCATGATCGGGCCCGGGAGTATCCGGCGAAAAGGGTTGCTGGCGCTGATGGCGGGTTGTTCATTGTGGGTGATGGCTTATACCGGAACCCGCACGGCATTTGCCCTGGTACCCATCGGGGCCATCTTTTTCTGCGGACTGATTTTAAGCAAACGGGTGTTGCTCATCGGCGGCATTTTTGCGGTGCTGGGTGCAGGCTTTGTGCTGAAATCGTCGTCGAGCGGCGTTATTTACCGCATACAATCGGCCTTCAAACCTTCGCAGGACGACTCGATGAACCTGCGCCTGGCCAACCAGAAAAAAATCCAGCCTTTTATTCAAAGCCACCCGATAGGCGGCGGGCTGGGTAGTTGCGGGGTGTGGGGCAAACGTTTTAACCCCGATTCGGAACTGTCGAAATTTCCGCACGACTCCAGTTTCGTACGTATGGCTGTGGAACTGGGCTGGATCGGCCTGATTCTGTATACCTTGCTGCATTATTTTGTGCTGCACACGGGTATCTATTATTTTGTGCGATGTACCGATCCTTTTATCAAATCGATTTATGCCGGCATCACGACCTGGTGTTTTATGCTTACGGTGGCTTGTTATGCCCAGGAAGCCATTTTGCAGTTGCCGATGAACGTGATTTACAACGTGTTTCTGGCCCTGCTGGTGACGCTGAAAAACTATGATCCGGCGTTCAGGCAAACTGAAAACACCTGATTTTATTCAAACACTTTCCCATGCTCCGATTATTTACCCTTTTGTGCATTTTTTCCACCTTGCAGGCCGCCGCGCAGCAAACGGATTTCGATTTGATCGTGCAACCGGTAGACACCAAGGCCCGCGATTTTTCGGAATACCTCGTTCAACTCGCCTGGATGAACGGCCCCGACGGCATCATTGCCATTGAAGAGGTGAAAAATGCGGAAAGTGCCATTAAAAACACCAAAAAGGAGTGGATGCGCGACATCCAGGCCACTTTCAACCTGAATGAAGCGAACGTACGGGCTCCCGACACGTCGAGTAACGTGTTTTTCCCGCGCTACAACCTGGGACTCAATCTCAACCTCTACAATATTCTCAGCCAAAAGGAAAAGAACCAGATTGGCAAACGCGACATCGAAATCGCCGAGCAGAAAGTGAACAAGCGCAAACTGGAAATCCGCGCCGAAACCCTTTCCCGCTACGCCAACTATAAACTCGCCCACGAAATCCTCAAAGCGCGCACGCTGGTGGAACAGGACATGAACTCTACCTACATCCTGGTGCAGCAACTGTACAAAAACGACGAAAAAACGCTCGAAGATTATACCACCGCCTCGGCCGCCTATTTCGCCGCGTCGGAAGCCCGCATCCGGGCCGAAACGGACGTGCTGATCGCCAAATACCGCGTGGAGGAAATGATCGGCCTGAAATGGGAGCAGGTGCAGCACCCGGCAAAAGAGTTTTGATAAACAGTTTTAGCGGAAACGAGGTCGGTTATCCGTTTTTTACGACTTTTGCCGTTCAAATACTCATCAACTCATTTTAGAATGAAAAATCTCTCACTGATCCTCAATATCGTTTTGTTTGCCCTGGTGGCCCATTTGTATTACCTGCATTTCAAAAAACCGATGGCGGCCGATTCGGTCATGACAATGCCGGCTTCCCAGTCGGGCGGCGTTAAAATCGCTTACGTCAACGGTGACACGCTCGACGCACAATACATCTGGCTGAAAAAACAAAAAGAAGACATTCAAAAACGGATGGAAACGGCCGAGAGCAGCCTCGCAGCCAAAGAGCAGTCGCTCATGAAAGATGCACAGGCACTGCAACAGCGTTTTCAGGGCGGCAACATGACGCAGGCCGAAGCGGAAAAAGAACAAAACGCACTCATGCAGCGCAGCCAGCGCCTGGAAGAGGAAAAAGCCCGCCTCGGCAAATCCTTGTCGGAAGACCAGAAAAAAGCCTTCAACGACCTGTACGCCAACATGGAAACCCAACTCAAAACGCTCTCCAGCCAGATCGGTTACGACTACATCCTCTCGTACTCCCGCGGCGGACAAATCCTGCTGGCCAACGACAGCCTCGATATCACTAAACAGGTGCTGCAACTGCTGAATGCGCAGGAACAGGAGAAGAAGTAGGTGAATGAGGTTTATGGGTTTATGGGTTTATGGGTTTATGGGTTTATAGGTTTATAGGTTTATGGGTTTATGGGTTTATATTCAACCACTCTGTAAGGAAAGAAATCTGCTTTCTCCGAGCCGCAATTATAAACCTATAAACCTATAAACCTATAAACCTATAAACCTATAAACCTATAAACCTATAAACCTCCAACCCCCACAGACACACCAACACCATTCAACATGCTCGTCTCCCTCCGGCCGGCCGGCCTAACAGACATTCCGCTGATCCGCGAACTGGCGCACCGCATCTGGTGGGCGCACTATCCGGAAATTATCAGCGACGAACAAATCGCCTATATGCTCGAACAGGGCTATAGCGAAACGGCGCTGGCCCAACAGATTTCGGCACCCGATCAGACTTTCTGGCTGGTGATGTCGGGTGATCAAGCGGCAGGATTTCTGGCAATCAGTGACAAAGGGGCGGGCGCTTATTTCATCCATAAATTTTACCTCGACAATTCGCAGCGCGGCCGGGGCGTGGGCGCGGCTGCTTTCGGGGCTTTACTGGAACAATACCCCGACCTGCACGAGGTGCGTTTGAATGTGAACCGCCGCAACTACAAAAGCGTCAATTTCTATTTCAAAGTCGGCTTCGTGATCGACTACTGCATGGATACGCCTTTCGGCGCCGGGTATATCATGGACGATTTTCAGATGCTGTACCGGGCGAAGTAGTATTACCACAAGGAACACGAAGGGACTTCGAACTGTCGACTTCGAACTTCGCACTGCCATAACAACACCTTCTTCTAAACTTAACCCGCGACTTCGCACTGTCGACTTCGGACTGTCGACTTCCAACTGTCGACTTCGCACTTCGCACTGCCATGACCCGCGCCTATCTTGCACTCGCCGCCATTTGTATTATCTGGGGCACCACGTACACTGCTATCAAATTTGCGGTGCACGATTTTCCGCCTTTTCTGCTGGTAGGCATGCGGCAAACAACTGCCGGACTGATTCTGCTCGGTCTGGCATGGCTCAGCAGAAAAACCTTTTTGCCCGACCGTAAATATGTGCTGCGGCAAATGCTCACAGGAGTGGCGACGATTACCGGCGGCAACGGGTTCATCACATGGGGTATGCAATACGTGCCTTCCGGCCTGGCCTCCATCATCGGTTCGCTGACACCTGTGATGGTGGTACTTTTTTCGCTGGCTTTGCGCAACAAGGAGCGCGTCAATGTGATGATCATCGCGGGCGTACTGCTGGGTTTCGGCGGGCTGGGCATCATTTTTCACGACGGCTGGAAGGATTTTCTGAAACCCGAATATTCGATGGGTATCCTCGGGTGTTTCGCGTCGTGCTGCACCTGGTCGCTGGGGACCGTGCTGGCCAAACGCTGGAATTCGGCCGACGTGTCGCCGCTGATGAACGCCGGGCTGCAAATTTCCGCGGGCGGCATGGGCGGTTTCGTACTGAGTTTGCTTTTCGAC
>Ga0209717_1002835_pt1 | contig 16013 bp, 6 predicted proteins | sample AD_UKC048_MetaG_FD_184418 | JGI IMG/M metagenome (GOLD analysis project Ga0209717, IMG submission 184418) | Active sludge microbial communities of municipal wastewater-treating anaerobic digesters from USA - AD_UKC048_MetaG (SPAdes) (version 2) | ecosystem: Engineered > Bioreactor > Anaerobic >... | reverse complement strand
ACTCTCTTTTTCCTTTATCGGTTATAAAACACAAACCATTCCTGTTGGTACTAAAACAGAGTTTGCCATCTTGATGGAAGACTCGCAGACCGACCTGGGCGAAGTCGTGATCATGTCACGGCCCACTTCCTCCAACGGGATGATCAATATCCAGGAAAAGAACCTGACCACGGCCGTTGCTAAAATCAGTGCCAAAGACCTGGAGGAAATGCAATCTGCCAGTATCGATCAGGCCCTGCAGGGACGGTTGAGTGGTGTGGATATCACGGCCAGCAGCGGCGACCCCGGTGCTGCTATGAATATCCGGATCCGCGGGGTGTCTTCCATCAACACCACCGGTATTCCACTGATCGTACTGGATGGAATGCCGCTGGAAACTGAAATTCCAAGCGACTTCAACTTCGGTACAGCCGATGAACAAGGTTATGCCCAGTTACTGAACATCTCTCCGGCCGATATCAAAGATATCACGGTACTGAAGGATGCAGCCGCCACCGGTATCTGGGGTTCCCGTGGTGCCAATGGCGTACTCATCATTACCACCAAACGTGGGGTGATCGGTAAACCTTCCATTAACTATACGTTCAAAGGCTCTGTATCCCTCGTACCCGATGCGATTCCTTTACTGAATGGTGACCAGTATTCCACCCTGATTCCTGAAGCAGTGATGAACCGCACCGGTACACCGCTCAATACTACACAGGTACGTGAGTTTAACTACGATCCCAACGATCCATACTGGTATAATAATTACAGCAACAATACGAACTGGGTAGACGCCGTGTCCCGTACCGGTAACCTGCAGGATCATACCGTGAGCCTGACCGGTGGTGGTGAGAAAGCCAAGTACTTTGCTTCTATCGGACTTTTTGATCAGACGGGTATCACATTGGGAACTTCATTACAGCGGTTGAATACTAGGATCAACCTGGATTTCAACGTATCAGAAAAAATCAAATTCTTTACCAGTGTCTCCTTCACACATACCGATCAGGACCGGAATTACCTGGGTGGTAGTTCTGCCAGTGGGGAATCCTCCATTCGCGGAATGGCCTATATCAAAATGCCCAATATGAGTGTGTTTGAATATGATGAACTGGGCAACCTGACTACGAATTATTTTTCACCGGCAGCCAACGTACAAGGCGCTTACACCCGTATTTATAATCCGGTAGCCATGGCGGCAAAAGCCAAATACAATGTACTCGGAGAACGGATCGTTCCCCGTTTCCTCGTTGATTATTTTATCATCAGAAATGTGCTGAAAGCCACATTTGATATCCAGTTTGATATCAACAATACAAAAAACAAAAGCTTCCTGCCGCAGATCGCCACTGGAAGACCCAATACAGAGACCGTGGTGAACCGTGCCTACGATGGCGATATTGATGCTTTCAACGTATCGACCCAATCCACCCTGTTGTATACACCGAATTTTAAAAGTGAAAAGCATAGCCTTGTAGCTTTCATGAAAGTGTTGACCAATGATTATAAAGCGGTTTACCAGGAAATAATGACATCGAATACCGCTTCTTCCTTACTGATTGATCCTTCTATTCCTTCCCGGACGCAGAATTCAGAACTGCGGGCCGTTTCCGGTACCAATCAGACCCGTTCAATCGGTGGTATCCTGAGTGCCCAGTATAGTTTTAAAGATAAATACCTGTTCAATGCAATGGTACGCGGGGATGGGAACTCCCGTTTCGGTCCGAATTACCGGTATGGAATATTCCCCTCCTTATCCTTCCGCTGGAGGATCTCGGAAGAGAAATTCCTGAAGAATGCCAAAAAGATCGATGACCTGAGTTTCCGGGCCAGTTATGGTATTTCCGGTCAGGTACCCAACAGGGATTACCTGTTCTTTAATACCTATACAACCTTCAATTACTCGTACCTCGGTCAGGCTGGTGTATATCCCTCCCGCATGGAATTAAAGAACCTGCGTTGGGAAAAACTGCACGGACTGAATATCGGTGCCAACCTGAGTATGTTCAAGGGCCGTTTCCGCATCGATGCGGAGATATACCGTAACCGGACCAAGGATCTGTTCTTCGACGGTTTACAGATCGCTTCTTATACCGGGTACAATACCATCTTCCAGAATGTAGGTACCATGGATAACCAGGGATGGGAAGTAGCGGTATGGACACAACCTTATAAAACAAAGAACACTACTATCAGCTTTGATTTCAATATCTCCGGCAACGAGAATATCATCCGCGAGATTTCTGAATACTATCCGAACTCCAAAGGGGATGTAACACAAAACGGAAACTACCTGCGTTTGCTCCAGGTGAATAATCCCTTTGGTTCCTTCTATGGATTTAAATATGCAGGGGTATATAAAGATCGTGAAGCCACCATCGCCCGTGGTGCTGATGGCAAACCGATTATCGGCCCCAACGGACAAATTATTTATATGCGGTTCAGTTACCCGGCAGTAGATTATACCTTCCAGCCCGGTGATGCCATGTATGAAGACATCAATCACGACGGGAACATCAATTATATGGATGTGGTTTACCTGGGTAACAGTAACCCCAAACTTTCAGGTGGTTTCGGTCCTTCTCTGACCATGAAGAACCTGAAAATCTCAACGTTCTTTAGTTTTCGTTGGGGCTACGATGTGGTGAATGGCACCAAAATGAACAGTACGAATATGGCCTATTTCGACAACCAGAGTACTGCTGTACTGCGCCGTTGGAGAAAGGAAGGGGATGTGACGGATATTCCACGGGCGCTGATCAATGGCGGTTATAACTGGCTGGGCAGCGACCGGTATGTGGAAGATGCTTCTTATGTCCGTTTCCGGACGGTAACCGCCCGTTACACCTTTGATAAGAAAGTGCTTTCCAAACTGAAAATGAAAACACTCAGTGCTTATATCACGGCGGAGAATCTGCTGACCTTTACCAAGTACCTGGGACAGGATCCGGAAGTTTCATTCAGTGGCTCCGATCCGTTCAGGGTATCGTATGATTATTCCATGACACCTCCGGCAAAAACAATCACCCTTGGCCTGGTAGTAGGTTTTTAAGTTTAAAACATTCAAGACATGAAAAAAACGATTTTATACGCGATCCTACTGCTCCTGCTCCTCCCTTCTGTGGGTTGTAAGAAATGGCTGGACCTGAAACCCCAGGACGGAATCATTAAAGAAGAGTTCTGGAAAACCAAGGAACAGGTACAGGCTTCCGTTATTGGTATTTACTCTTCGATGATGGAGCCCGCTACCGGTACTTACGGCCGCATCGATTATATCCCCTCGCTTTCTGAATTACTTTTTATCTGGGGAGAATCAAGGGCCGACAATGTGGCCAATGCCACATTTACCAGCAGTGATGATATTGACCTGGTAAACGTAAATATCCAGCAGGCCAATGTAAATGCCAACTGGCGTCCTTTCTACCGGACCATCAATTTCTGTAATACCGTTATTGAAAAAGCACCGGAAGTACTGGCCAACGATAATACTTTCACCCAGGCCAAACTGGACAATTACCTGAGTGAGGCCAAGGCCATCCGGGCCCTGATGTATTTCTACCTGGTAAGAACCTTTGGAGATGTGCCACTGAAACTCGATGCCACCCTCAGTGATGAGAATATTGAGCCGATAGCCAAATCCACCCAGGCAGAAGTATTGACACAAATCGTAAAAGACCTGACTGAAGCAGAAGCCAATGCCGTACAGACCTATGGAGATGTTGCATCTGATAAAGGACGGGTGACCGTTTATACCATCAATGCGATTCAGGCTGATGTATACCTCTGGATGGATAAATACACAGAGTGCATCGCCGCCTGTAATAAGATCATCAACTCACAGAAGTTTGGTCTGATACGCGGGGCCACGATCAATCCCCCGGTATATGATTACAATGACAGTTGGTTCAACTCCCTTTATTATACCGGTAATTCTGCAGAAGGCATTTTTGAATTACAGTTTGATCCCCAGCGGCTGAACCCTTATTTTACCATGTTCTCCGCTTCGCTGAGTAACCGTCGCTGGACGGCATCCGCTGACCTCATGGACCGGGTGTTTACCGTCGATTTTACCAATGACCAGAATTTTGATATCCGGGCCGATGGAGGTTCTGTAAGAGCCGCCACCAGTACCATCTGGAAATATTTGGGAGCTACCTCAACCACACAAAGAACCGCCGACCAAAGCTTTGCACACTGGTTCTTTTACCGCTATGCCGATATCCTGTTGATGAAAGCGGAAGCTCTGAATGAAACCAATCAGGGTCAGGCAGCCCTCGATCTCGTTTATACGATTCGCCAAAGAGCCAACGCCCTGTTGGATACCGACCTGGCACCGGCTCCCGGGGATAAAAACCTGATCCAGGATTTTATCCTGCTGGAACGTTCCCGTGAATTATGTTTTGAGGGCAAACGCTGGTTTGATGTGCTGCGTAATGCAAAAAGAAACAACTATCAGCGCCTGCCGATTCTGTTGAATATGGTGTCGATCAGTGTGCCTTCCAATTTGCAGCAATCCGCCCAGGCGAAAATGCAGGACCACAACTGCCATTATATGCCGGTTTATCTCTACGAACTTCAGACCAATAAATTGTTAGTACAAAATCCTTTTTACAAATAATATCAACCAGAAAGTATGAAAAGAAACGTATTCATATTATCGGGCCTGCTGATGTTTATGGCCGCCCTGTTTGCACTGCAATCGTGCAAGAAGACGGATATCGTGGAGTCGACCACCACCGATGTAAACATTGTAGGTTACCTGGATAAGCGACTGGATTCCTTTTCGTTGTTTAAGCAGATCCTGGACAGAACGGAAACCTCCGCCTTCCTGAATGCCTATGGCGCCTATACCTGTTTTGCCCCGACTAACAGTGGAGTGACCAAGTACCTGGCTAAACTGGGTGTAACAACTGTAGAAGCGGCTGATCTGGCTGTTTTAAAAGACATGGTCCGCCTGCACCTGCTGGAAGATACGGTCCGTACCGGTTCGTTCACCGATGGTAAATTACCGGTGATCACCATGTATGGTCAGTTCCTGGTGACTTCGGTAGTAAATAAATCGGGTGTATCCAGTTTTGTGGTTAACCGCCAGGCTACCGTGTCCGAATCTAATATTCGTGTTGGGAATGGTATCATACATATTATCGATGAGGTATTGCAGCCTGCATCAAAAACAATCGCTGAACAACTGGCCGCTAAGCCGGAGTATTCCATTTTTGTACAGGCCTTGCAGGAAACAGGTTTCTATACCCGGTTAAATACGGTGGATGCCAACCTGGCCACCCGTTGGAAAACAGTGATTGCTGAAAGTAACCAGGCCCTGGCCGACAGCGGGATCACTACCTATGCCCAGTTAAAAGCCCGTTATTCCCAGACCGGTAACCCGGCCCTGGCCAATGACAGCCTGAATATGTATGTCGCTTATCACGTAACTGAAGGCTTGAAATTTCTCGGTGATATTATCGGCACCGCCACCCATGAAACCTGGCTGCCCCAGGAAGTAATCAGTATCAAACTGATCGATCAGCAGGTGGTGATCAATGAAGATGAATTCAACGGCGTACTCGAGATCGGTATCCGGCTGGACAGACCCAAGAGTGATGTAGCCGCCACCAATGGTGTATGGCATGATGCCAAAGCGCACTATATGGTGAAATTCCGGAAACCTACCGCTCTCTATTGGGATGTTTCTTCTTTCACGGAAATTATGAAACTGCCGGCTTATTATAAAAGAGCAAATTACAACTTCGCCAGACCTACAGAAGCGGACAAACCCATTAAGGATCATTATTGGGGATGGGGACCCCTGGCCGGTACTAATACCCTGTCTTATTTGTACTCTGCTGCCAGTTCTATTACTAACTATGCGTATAATAATGATATCAACATGCTGCCGATGGGCTTGCCCAACCGCCCTGTATGGTGGGAAATGAAAACGCCTCCGATTATTAAAGGCAAATACAAAGTATGGGTTTGTTACAGGCAACAAAAACAATCCAGCAGTTCCAACATGCTTTGCCAGGTGGAAGTCAACGGCGTCCTGATGCAGCGTACCATGAATTTCACAGAGACCCGCCCTGCAGGTACGGATGCTGAACTCGAGGCAATCGGCTGGAAACGGTATACAGAAAACACTTCCAATCTTTGGGCTTCCCGCCAGGTGGGTGTAATTGATTTTACCACGACTCAACAGCAAACAATCCGGATCACGCCGCTGGTAGGTACGCAGAATAACAATAACCTGGATATGATTCATTTCATCCCGGTAGATGAAGAACAGGTGCTGCCCCGGTTCAAACCCGATGGCACCAAGTTATATTTATAAAAAAGGGGCTGATCCTGAAAATGGGTTAGCAGCTAGTAATATTTTGAAACGACTATGCCCAAAGGCATACTAAATAACAGAAACATGAACAGCAGGAAATGGATGATCGCCTGTGCACTGATGACGGCCGGATTTTTCGGAAGCGGATGTAATAAGACCATTGATGACCAGACCGCTATTACGGATCCCTCATTGAATAAGGACCTGATGGAACTGATCAGTGAAAAAGCCGATTTGAGCACCTTTGCCGGCTACCTGAAACAAACAGGGTATGATGCCGTGATCGCCTCGTCAAGAACGTATACCGTATTCGCTCCCGGTAATGCCGAACTGGCTACCCTGGATGCGGCGGTGAAAAATGATGCGGCAAAACTGAAACAGTTTATCGGCAATCATATCACTACCCAGGTTTACAGTACGAAAGACGTCACCAGTACTACGCGGATTCTGATGGCCAATGGCAAGTATCTGTCTATGAATGGTACGGCTATCGGCGCCTCCCTCATCACCACTAAAGATCAGTATGCCGCCAATGGCCTGCTGCAACAAGTGGATAAAATGCTTCCGGCTCTCGAAAACACCTGGGATTTTGTGGCTGGCAGTCAGTCTCCCGCCAATCAAAAAGCATTTATGATGTCCTTGTTCAGGAATGTCTTTGATGCCACCAATGCTATTGTGATTGGTATTAATCAGACGACTGGTGATCCGATATACCAGGCCGGCACCGATTCTATTTTTACGAATCTCTTCTGGAACAAAGTTGCTGACCTGCGCGATGAGAAAAAGCAATTCACCCTGTTTATGATGCAGGATGCCGCCTGGGATGCGGATCAGGCCCGTTTCGCCCCTTATTATGTGACCAATACGGCTGACAGCAATAAGCTGGTAACCGGATGGAATGTTCTTCGAGATTTAGCCGTGGATACTTTATATGAACCCGGCAGCATACCCGATACGATTACATCAGCATTCGGCACCCGCGTTCCCATTGAACGTTCTGCCATTGTGAATACAATCCGTACCAGTAACGGGATTGTCTATATCATGAGCCGGATCAATGTGCAGCCTTCCTCTAAACTCAAAACCATTGTTATTGAAGGGGAGAATTACAACAGCACCAGTCATGACCGCCGCGGTAATACCTATTTCAGGGAACGCTATAATCCGGTAACCGGACAAGATTTCAGGGATGTGGAAGTGTTTAATCACGGTGTTGCCTTATTCAATATCCGTTACCAGGTGGAGGAAATTCCTTCCATTAAGTATAAAGCTTATTGGGTGGCGGTAAATGATTTTCAGACTGCTGCTTTCAACCAACGCCTGGCCCCCGGGATCGCTACCGCTACCACTTTCCCTTATGTAGCCGTACCCGTCAGCAATTTCAACGAAGTCTACCTGGGTGAAATCACCCTGGCTCAATATCAACCGGTTTACAATTTTTACCTGGTGGCGGCCAATTCCACCACGGCAGCCGTGAACCCGCTGGTATGTGATTATATCAAACTGGTGCCTAGTTTATAAAACTGATTGATTCAAGAAAACTTACATAGACATGTATTCAACTATTACAAGCGGATTCAGGAAAGCCTTAGGTCTGATACTCTTCCTGGGAGCAATACAGGGCGTAACCGCACAAGAACCCGCCGCTAAAAAAGATACAGTAGCGGTCATAAAAATACAGGTGACCGGTACCATTTTAGACGCGGCCACCGGTAAAGGGATTGTAGGCGCCAGGATCAGTCTGCCCAATGTTTCCGCATCCATCACAGATGCCAGCGGCTCGTTTAAAATCAACGTGCCCACTTATTTTGAAGACCTGTTGGTAACCGCTGAAGGTTATGATGGAAAACAAATTCCCTTGAAAGGCAGAAAACAGATTTCTGTGTCGCTGCTGGAAGAAGGATACAGTGGCTTCCAGGATCCCCTGACCAGTCCCCTGTCGATTGAACCAATGCGTAATACCACCTCCGCCTCTTCGCGGATCCAGCTCAGTAATGAATGGACCAAACCCAATGAAACACTGGATGCTTTATTGCAGGGACAAGTGGCCGGACTGAACAGTACCCGCCGCTCCGGTACACCCGGTGTGGGCGCTAATCTTTTTCTCCGCGGATATAATTCTTTATATGGCACCAACAAACCCCTGGTGATTGTGGATGGAATGATCTATGATGTGAATGATTACGGACAAAGCATCATTGCCAACAATTACACGAATCCTTTTGCGCTCATCAATGTACAGGATATCGATAATGTGACCGTATTAAAAGATGCGGCTTCCATCTATGGTACAAAAGGAACAAACGGGGCCATCATCATCACCACTTCCCGCGCCAAACAACAGGCTACCCATATTGATTTCGGAGCCTATACAACCTACAATCAGCAGCCATCCTCCTTACCTGTGATGAATGCAGATGATTACCGGGTTTACCTCTCCGGTATGTTACAAAGCAAGGGTCTGTCTTCGTCTGAGATCAATGCCATGCCTTTTATGATCGATGATACCACCGGTAATCCGGACTATTACCGCTATCATAATAATACCAACTGGCAGAATAAAGTATTTAATAACAGCCTGACCAATAACTATTTTCTGCGGGTAACCGGGGGGGATAATATTGCCACCTACGCCCTGAGTGTGGGTTATTCTAAAGCCGAAGGAACCATTCGCTCCACGGATATGAACCGGTACAATACCCGCTTCAACGCCGCATTCAATTTCTCTAAACGTTTTACGGGTTCGGCTAACCTGTCCTTCACTTTCAACGAACAAAACCTGAGAGATCAGGGTATTTCTGATAAAACGGCCCCCTTATTCCTGGCACTGACCAAAGCCCCCTTTATGCTGGACCGGGAAGTCAATGATAAAGGAGTCACTTCCCCCAACTTTGCCGATACCGATATCCTGGGTAAGAGTAACCCGGCCGTCCTGATCAATAACATGCAGGCATTTAATAAGTACTACCGGTTCTCTGGTTCTTTTAAATTCAACTACGCTATTTCAAAAACACTGAATGCCAGCACCCTCATCGGGGTTACATATGATAAGGTAAGAGAGAATATTTTTATTCCGCGTAAAGGGGTAGCCGATGATACGCTCAGCAATGCCGTGGCCGACAGCCGGCTGGGTTCACAGGTGAAACGCCTCTTCGCTTTTTATACGGATACAAGGCTGGAATACAGCAAAACCATCCGCCGTTATCACCAGTTTACTTCCCGCCTCGGATTACGTTACCAGCACAGTGACGCCGAACAGGATTATGCACTCGGATTCAATTCAGCCACGGATGATCTCGTAAGCGTTCAGAACGGTCTTAACGCCCTTCGCCAGATAGGCGGCGGTATCGGTGAGTGGAACTGGATGAATACCTATTTCAACGCAGAGTACGGATTTAAGAATAAACTTTTCCTGGCTTTCAATGCAGCAGCTGACGGATCCTCCCGTTTCGGTACACAAGTGAAAAACGGGGTACTGATCAACAGCAATCATTTCGCAGTACTGCCTTCTGCCAGCCTGGCCTGGTTACTGTCTTCCGAAAACTTTATGGCCGATTCTAAGATTGACCTGTTTAAACTCCGCCTTTCCTGGAGCATGACCGGCAATGATGATATTGGAAATTACTCCACCCGCCAGTCCTATACCTCCCAGAACCTGCTGGGTATGCAGGGACTGGTACGTAACGGTATTCCCAATCCGGCTTTACAATGGGAAACCGGTGAGAAGTTCAATGCAGGGGTGGATGTATCAGCTTTAAATGACCGGCTGACTTTCACCATGGACTTCTTCCATTCCAAGACCCGCAACATGCTGGTTTACGAAAACATTACCGGAGCTGCCGGGTTCAATACCATCCTGACGAATAATGGAAGTATGCAGAATACCGGGCTGGAAGCTACGGTGGGTGTACGGCTGATCAATAAAAAGAACCTGAAATGGGATATCAGTGGAAACATTGCCACCATACGGAATATGGTGAAACATGTTCCGGGCGGCCGTTTCTTTACCGAATATGCAGGAGCTACCTTACTTACACAGGGTGATCGTCCTGCCGGTTTATTCTACGGCTATGTAAGTAATGGCGTTTACAGTACTTCCACCGAAGCAGCTGAAGCCGGATTGAAAGTGAAAAATGCGGACGGAAGTTATACCGCATTTGGAGCCGGTGATATTCGTTTCTCCGATATCAATGGGGATAAACTGATTGATGAAAATGACCGCCGTGTACTGGGCAGCCCGATGCCGGAATACTTTGGTGGATTCTCCAACAAACTGACTTATCGCCGCTTTCAGCTGGAAGCACTCTTCACCTTTGCCGGCGGACATGAAGTGTTTAACTATATGCGCTACCGCCTGGAGTCTGCCAGTAATACCGATAATCAACTCAACAGTGTAATCAATCGCTGGAGAGCTGAAGGCCAGGTAACCAATATGCCGAAAGCCACATACGGAGACCCGCTGGGCAATAGTCGTTTCAGCAATCGCTGGATAGAAGATGGTTCTTACCTCCGTCTCCGTCACGCTTCCCTGTCTTATGCGTTACCTGTGAAAGGAGAGTTTGTCCGGAATGCAACTATATATGTAACCGGAACCAACCTGCTGACATTCACAAAATATATGGGATATGATCCGGAATTCAGTGCCAGCCCCAGCCTCTATGGACAGGGAATTGACACCGGACTGGATCCGCTGTACCGCTCTGCCACCCTGGGTGTTAAACTCGGGTTCTAAGCTCATTAATTGAAAAGAAACAGATTTGCTGACATGAATAATAAAATAACTATGAAGCGTATCAATTTTCTGGGACTAACCCTGCTGATGGCCATCATTGTTTTGCCTGGTTGCAAAAAAGTGTTTGACATTAAACCCCAGGACCAGCTGGATGTGACCAACGCTTATCAGAATGTGTATGATGCCGATGCGGCCGTTGTGGGTATCTATGGAAAGTTTATGACACTGGCTGACCGCTATGTGATCCTCAATGAACTTCGTGGCGACCTGTTGAATTATACCAATAATGCCAACGAGTCACTGCGCCAGATCAGCACCCATACGGTTACAGCCGGTAATCCCTATGCCAGCCCCCGTCCGTTTTATGAACTGATCCTTAACTGTAACGATGCGCTGGAACATTTCCAGGTGATGGTGCAGGAAAAAAGGATGACGGAAGATGAGTTTAACCAGCGCTATTCCGATATCGGGGCCTTACGTTCCTTCCTGTTCCTGCAAATGGGTATTCATTTTGGTGAAGTGCCTTATGTGACCAGTTCCTTAACCAATGTGGATGCAGTAAAAGACCCTTCTAATTTCCCTAAGCTCAGCTTCCCGGTGTTGCTTGACAGCCTGATCCGTTTTACGGAAGCTCTGCCCTCTAAAGAACTCTATCCTTCCGGTACCAACCTGAATATTTCAGTGGATGGATACCCCACACAGAAATTTTATATCAATAAGAAAGTCATCCTGGGTGATCTCCATCTCTGGAAAGGTAATTTTGTGAAAGCCGCAGAATGGTACCGCCAGGTAATGGAGACAGGTACACAAGGAACGGTGAATGGTAACTATTATACACAGTATAAACTGGGTTGGGATAGTAACGGCGATATTGACCACTATGTTACCTACTCACGCGCCGGTGATGCCAGCACATTGGTTTATAATTCTCAATGGCGTATCATGTTTGAGCAGGCTTTCGGAACCGCCGGGTTTGACCGCGAATGGGTTTGGGCCTTGCCTTTTGATAGCAAATTCAAACCGGATAATTCACTGATCAAACTCTTTTCACCGATCGGAGGAGATTACCTTGTAAAACCATCCAATGAGATTTATAATCTTTGGGATAACGAAACACAACGGGCTGCACAGGGTGGTTCTATTCCTTACGATGCCCGTAAATTATTAAGCACTTCCACCATCGGCGGACAACCCGTTGCCATGAAGTATCTCTATAATTATCTTAACTATAATACACTGGCACCCGCCAGCTTGCTGACCAAAAATGGCAAGTGGTTTCTTTTCCGTCAGACTCACCTGCACATGCGCTTTGCAGAAGCGGCAAACAGGGCCGGTAAATACCGTCTTTCCTGGGGTTTCCTGAACAGCGGTATAGCAGGTGCATACCCGGCTCCGACTTCAGATGTTACCTTGTACCATAATTCATTGGGGGAACCCTATCCCTTCAATTTCGACGGACGTAACAGTGGTAGTTCCGGTGTGCCTTATTATCGTTCTGACTGGTATCGCAATATCGGCATACGTGCCCGCGCCAACCTCATGGATATTACTGTTCCTGCTGCAGACAGCCTGCTGACCATCGAGAATGCCTTGATTAAGGAAACCGCCCTGGAAAATGCGTTCGAAGGAACAAGATGGCCCGACCTGGTTCGTGTAGCCCTCCGCCGCAATGATCCTTCTTTCCTGGCCGATAAAATTTATAATAAACTGCTGAAAGATGGCACAGGAGATGCCGCAGCAGTCCGGACCAAATTAATGAACCCTTCAAACTGGTATTTGCCTTTTAACTGGTAAAGAACCAGTACTACGTTAGTTCTTTTAGCAAGCAGTCGATAGAAAAAGGCAGGGAATCAAGTACCTGTCTTTTTCATTTTAAAGAAGCCCCGTAACTTCATAGCTTACATATTGTAAGTAATACTATTTCATCATGAACAAACGATTTCTTTCGCTCATTCTGCTGACAACGGGTATTGCACTCCAGGCCCAGAAGCAAAACGATGTAACCACCCCGCTTCATGCCATGCAGCCGGATTATCCCGTGCCATATGTCATTCCGGGAAAAACCGATGTGAAGAAAGTACTGGACCGCATTTACAACTACCTCGATACCGTGACGCCACCGGTCATGATCAATAAAAAAACCGGTGCGGTATTAAGCGATCCTGCTCAACTCGATACGAACAGCACGGTAAAATCCGGCGATTTCCGATTGACCAGCTATGAGTGGGGCGTTACCTATGCCGCCATGCTGCGTGCTGCTGAAACCACTGGTGATAAGCGTTATGCCACTTATGTGAAAGATCGTTTTGATTTCCTCAGCAAATGGGTGCCGGCGGTCAAAGCAAAATTTCCCGTCGACTATATCCGCAGCCAGCGCTTCCTGCATCAGCCGATCGATCCGCATGCACTGGATGATGCCGGAGCCGTTTGCGCGGCCATGATCAAGGCACAAAGGGCCGGACTCAATGAAGATCTGCGTCCCCAGATTGATGTATTCATTAACTATATCGTCAATAAAGAATACCGCCTCAAAGACGGCACCCTCGCCCGAAACCGTCCGTTGAAAAATACCATCTGGCTCGATGATATGTTTATGGGTGTACCGGCCATGGCCCAGATGGGTAAACTGACCGGTCAGAAAAAATACTTCGATGAAGTGGTAAAACAAATCCGCCAGTTCTCCGGCCGCATGTTCAATAAAGAACTCGGCATCTATATGCATGGCTGGGTGGAAAGCATGAACCCCCATCCTGAATTTCACTGGGGACGCGCCAATGGATGGGCCTTACTCACGCTGACAGAAGTATTGGATGTATTACCCGAAAATCATCCCGGCTTTAAGTTCGTGCTTGACCAGTACCGCGCCCATGTAAAAGGACTGGCCAAATACCAGGACGGCACCGGCTTCTGGCATCAGTTACTGGATAAAAGCGACAGTTACCTTGAAACATCAGCCACCGCTATTTATACCTATTGCATCGCTCATGGGGTGAATAAGGGATGGCTCGATGTAAAAGCCTATGCGCCGATGAGTCTCATGGGCTGGAGTGCCGTGGCTTCCAAAGTAAATGATAAAGGACAGGTGGAAGGCACTTGTGTAGGCACCGGAATGGCTTTTGATCCCGCTTTCTATTATCATCGTCCGGTGAATGTATTCGCCGCCCATGGGTATGGTCCTGCCTTATTCGCTGGTGCGGAAATCACTGCCCTGCTCGATCAGTTCAGCTTCCGCATCAATGACAGTGCGATTATGCTGGATGAAACAAAGTCCGGCAGCAATGTACCCCTGCGCTGGTAAGAAAATAAATATTGAATTCCGAATAAAGAGTCAGATATGAAACAGTTGAAATTTGTGAAGTTGCTTGTTGTGTTATTGATGTTATCATTGTCCGGTGTGGCACAAACCGGAAATCAGACCAACATACGTAAAGTAAATATTACCGTCAATAAACCCACTACGGCCATCTCTCCGAATATGTGGGGGATCTTTTTTGAAGATATCAATTTCGGTGCCGATGGGGGCTTGTATGCCGAACTCATCAAGAACGGCTCCTTCGAATTCCCCATGCCGATGATGGGCTGGCGCGATCCGGATACTGAAGCACAGGGTGTGATGCTGATCGTCAACCAGGCCGCTCATGGCGTGAATCCCCGCTATGCTCAATTGAAATTAAAAGGCACGGGTGATTTTGTGTTGAGTAATGATGGCTTTCGCGGCATCGGGATTCAGAAAGATGAAACCTATCTCTTCAGCATTATGGCCAAACAGTTGAGTGGCCAAGGCAATATCCGGCTGGAAATGATCAATGCCAAAGGCACGGTGATAGGTAAAGCAGAACCGGTAGCCGTTAATGGTGACTGGAAAAAATACAATCTCTCTTTCACCGCCAGTGATACCGCGCAGAAAGGAAAGCTGCGGGTGATCTTTAATGGCAATGGCGAACTGCATATGGACCGGCTCTCTTTATTTCCCCAGCATACCTGGAAGAACCGTCCCAATGGCTTACGCAATGACCTGGTACAAAAACTCGCCGATCTCAAACCTGGCTTCCTTCGTTTCCCCGGTGGTTGTATCGTGGAAGGACGAGACCTGACGAACCGCTACCAATGGAAAACAACGGTAGGGGCGCCTGAAGACCGTAAACTGATCATGAACCGCTGGAATGTGGAATTCGCCCATAAGAATGCCCCGGATTATTTTCAAAGTTTCGGGCTGGGCTTCTACGAATACTTTCAACTGGCTGAAGACCTCGGTGCCGCTCCATTGCCCATCCTGAACTGCGGGATGGCCTGTCAGTTTAACAGCAGCGAAGTGGTCAGTCTGCCCGAGCTCGATCCCTATATCCAGGATGCCCTCGATCTCATTGAGTTTGCTAACGGGGAAGTATCCACGAAATGGGGCAAACTCCGGGCGGATATGGGACATCCCGCACCTTTTAATATGCGCCTCCTTGGAGTGGGTAATGAACAATGGGATGAACAATACGTGGAGCGCTATGCTTTGTTCGAGAAGATACTAAAACAACGCTATCCCGAAGTAAAACTGATCGCCGCGGCCGGACCCTTTGCGGAAGGTGCTTATTTTGAGTATGCCTGGAAAGCCTTTCAATCCTACAAGCCCGATTTTATCGATGAACATTATTATAAAGGCCCCGATTGGTTTTTTAAAAATGCCGCCCGTTACGATAATTACGACCGCAAAGGTTTTAAAGTCTTTGCCGGTGAATATGCAGGACATGGAAAAGACAATGCACAAGCTGAATCCAAGAACTCCTGGTTGAGTGCGATGTCCGAAGCCGCTTTCATGACTGGTCTTGAGCGCAATGCCGATGTGGTGCAGATGTGTTCGTATGCTCCCTTGCTGGCCCATGTGGATGCCTGGCAATGGCGGCCTGACCTCATCTGGTTTGACAACCTTCGCAGTATGGCCACACCCAATTATTATGTACAGCAGTTATATGGCACCAATAA